>Ga0180007_10001373_pt1 | contig 33855 bp, 33 predicted proteins | sample MM_PC_MetaG_FD_121122 | JGI IMG/M metagenome (GOLD analysis project Ga0180007, IMG submission 121122) | Groundwater microbial communities from the Aspo Hard Rock Laboratory (HRL) deep subsurface site, Sweden - MM_PC_MetaG | ecosystem: Environmental > Aquatic > Deep subsurface > Groundwater... | reverse complement strand
GTCTGAAATATTCGCGTTTTGCTTTTAAAAAACATGTTAATAAAAATAGTTAGGGTAAACGATGTCATGATATTCTTACTCGCTAACTTGGGTAAACGATGTCCTGATATTCAACAGATAGCGATTAGCGGTTAGGAAAAGTAGAAGACAGAAGAGAACAGCGGTTAGGAAAAGTAGAGCACAGAGATCAGGAAGATTGGAATGTCCGCACAAAAAGTTATACCAAAGCATATTGCGATTATAATGGACGGCAATGGTCGATGGGCAAACAAAAGAAGATTGCCCCGGATTGCTGGGCATAGCCGCGGCGCTGAGGTAATAAAGTCTATTGTCCAATCATGTGATAAAATGGGAGTTAAATATTTAACTCTATATACTTTTTCAACTGAAAATTGGAAAAGGCCAGAGCAAGAAGTAAATTTCTTAATGCAGCTTTTAAGCGGATTTTTGGCAAAGGAAATTCAGCATTTGGTAGATAAAAATATTCAATTTGCTACAATTGGCAGAATTGAGCAACTACCTAAAAAAGCACAGGAAGTAATTGCTCGAGCAAAGGAAAAGACTAAAAACAATACAGGGATAACTTTAATTCTGGCCTTAAATTACGGCGGAAGATCAGAAATTCTTGATGCCGCAGTAAAATTATACGCTGATATTGAAAATAAAACAGTTGCTTTGGATAAGATCAATGAAAAGTTATTTTCTAAATATTTATATACTGCTGAAATCCCTGATCCTGATTTATTGATTAGGACAAGCGGGGAAATGCGGATTAGTAATTTCTTGCTATGGCAGTTATCTTATAGCGAGTTTTATATTACGGAAAAGTTTTGGCCAGATTTTGATGAAGCTGAACTAAAATTGGCGATCAGTGATTTTCAAAAAAGAAAACGTCGTTTTGGCGGGATTGATCATAAAGAAGGATAGCGTTAACTGTGAGCAGCTTTCAAAAAAGATTTATTACAGCGATTTCAATTATTTTATTTGTCGGCTTAGGCTTGTTTTTTCTACCACAATGGGTTTATGCATTAGTTGTAATTTTATTAATTGCTGGTGGTTTAAATGAATTCTATAATTTGATTGAAAAAAAAGGGATTTTCATCTACAAATACTTTGGAATTTTTATTGGGATCATTATTCCTTTAAGTATTTATTTTAAATTTGAATTAACCAAAGGCTGGGAGCTATTATTTATAGTAACATCTACTTTAATTTTCTTTATCCTCCAATTTATTCGCAAAGATAGTTCTCAGGCAATTGTTGGTATTTCAACTACTCTTTTTGGTATATTTTATGTTAGCTGGTTTCTTTCTTTTTTAATCAAGATAAGATTTTTGCCTGAAGGAACTTTATTGGCAGCGTTTCTTTTATTAGTTACCAAAATGGGAGATGTGGGAGCTTATTTGGTTGGCAAAAGTATTGGTAAACACACGCTAATTCCGAGGATTAGTCCTAAGAAAACTCTAGAAGGTTCTTTGGGCGGACTTATTTTTAGTTTGATTGCTGCTGGAGTAAGTAAATTTTATCTGCCGTTTATTTCGATTATTCATTTATTGGCTATGGGCGTTTTGCTTGGTTTTCTTGCTCAATTGGGAGATCTTTGTGAATCGCTGATAAAACGCGATTGTCAGGTAAAAGATAGTGGCGATCAATTGCCCGGACTGGGGGGAATTCTCGATATTATTGATAGTCTTATTTTTACCGCGCCGATATTTTATTGTTATTTAATTTATTTTGAATTAATCCCTTAATTATGAAAAATATTGCGATCCTAGGTTCTACGGGTTCTATCGGTACGAATGCTTTAAAAATTGTTAGAAGCAGGCCTAAAGATTTTAATGTGATTGGAATTAGCGGATATAGCAATGTTTCTTTACTGGCTAAGCAAATCAAAGAGTTTAATCCTGAAATTGTCAGTGTTAAAGATGATGCGGTGATTAAAAAACTTGAGAAGCTGGTGAGTCTAAAAGGGATTAAAGTATACGCGCAGAATATTGGTCTGAATAAAATAGTTATAAATAAGAAGGTAAAGACAATTCTGGTTGCTACTTCCGGAACAGTAAGCTTAGAGCCTACATTAGAGGCAATTGAAAGAGGTAAGATAATTGCTCTGGCTAATAAAGAGCCGTTGGTTATGGCTGGCCAGATCGTAATGGAAAGAATCAAGAAAAATAAAGGCTACTTAATCCCCGTTGATTCTGAGCATAGCGCGATTTTCCAGTGTTTAAAAAATGAAGATATAAAAAAACTAAGAAAAATTTATCTTACTGGAAGTGGTGGTCCATTTAAAAAGCTTAAAAAGAGCCAATTGGAAAAAGTTACTTTAGCTATGGCGCTAAAGCATCCTAAGTGGAAAATGGGCAAGAAAATCACTATTGATTCAGCGACATTGATGAATAAGGGGTTGGAATTAATCGAGGCTCGCTGGCTTTTTGACGTAGAGCCTGAAAAAATTGAAGTAATAATTCATCCGGAAGCAGTAATCCACTCAATGGTTGAATTCTGTGATCGTTCGATTATTGCACAGCTGGGTATTACCGATATGCGCTTGCCGATACAATATGCTTTTGATTATCCCCAGAGGATAGACAATGATTTACAGTCGATTAATTTTTTAAAAACTAAAGCATTAACTTTTTTAAAACCGGATTTGCTTAGTTTTCCCTGCTTAGCTATTGCTAAACAGGTTGCTTTAAAAGGCGGCAGCTGCGGAGCAGTTATGAACGCTGTCAATGAAATAGCAGTGCAGGCTTTTTTATCGGAAAAAATCAAGTTTATTGAAATACCCAAAATAGTTTCAGGAGTATTAAAAAAACATTTATTTATTAAGCGGCCGAATCTGGATGAAATATTAAAACTGGATATTTGGGCGCGAAGGGAGGCAGAATTACTTTGTTATCAACATTAGCATCTTTATTTGTAGTAAAACTTGTACCTTTTATCGTATCATCAGGAGCATTTGTATTTGTATTAGGAGCGCTTGTTTTTGTGCATGAGTTCGGCCATTTTATTGTGGCTAAACTGGTTAAAGTCAGAGTAGATGTTTTTTCTTTAGGATTTGGGAAGACGCTTTGGTCGTTTAAAAAAGGCGATACTGAATATAGAATTTCGATGATTCCCTTGGGAGGGTATGTTAAGCCAGCCGGGGAAAATCCGGAAGAGGAAAGAAAGGGCGAGCCTTGGGAATTTCTTTCCAAAACACCAGGCGAGCGGGCAGCAATAATTGCGGCGGGTCCTTTGTTTAATTATATCTGCGCATTTTTATTGTTAATCATGGTTTATTTTAGCGGGGTTCCTAATCTTACTTCAACTATTGGGATGGTTAAAGAAAATTATCCTGCCGCGACTGCTGGTTTAAAAGCAAATGATAAGATCATTTCTGTTGATGGTAAGCAAGTTAAATATTGGGATGAATTGTCCGCGGCGATTCATGCAAAGACAGAAGAAGTTCCAGTAGAAATTCAAGTACAAAGACTAAATGAAATTTTTTCTATTTCGCTTATTCCTCAAGTAGAAACAGTTAAAACTCTATTGGGGGAAGATAAAAAAATAGCACTTATTGGGATCGGTCCGAGCGATGATGTAGAAGTGATAAAATACGGTTTTATCGGCTCGATATCAGAAGCAGCTAAGCAAGTGGTTTTTAGAACAAAAATGATATTTTTCGCGCTTTATCAAATGATTTGCGGCAAGATATCTCCGAGAGAGATGGCGGGACCAGTGGGGATTTTTCAGATCACGGGACGTGCCGCACAGCTTGGCTTTATTTATCTTTTAGATCTTATGGCTCTGCTGAGCATTAATTTGGCAATTATCAATTTATTTCCAATTCCGGTTTTAGACGGAGGGCATCTTTTGTTTTTGGCTTGGGAAAAAATCAGAGGGAAACAGGCTAGTCTTAAAGTGCAGGAAATTGCTACACGCATTGGATTCTCAATGTTAATGCTTTTAATGGTTTTGGTTTTGTTTAATGATTTAAATCGGATTGGTTTATTTGAAAAGATATTCAGTTTTTTTGTTAAATAATTAAAATTTGGGGTTGCCATGAAAATAAAACGCAGAAAAAGCAGAAAAATATTTGTCGGGAATGTTCCGATTGGCGGCAGTAGTCCAATTACAATTCAATCAATGACATCGACTGATACTAAAGATGTTGCGGCTACAGTTGCCCAGATAAAAGTTTTGGCGCAAGCAGGAGTTCAGATTATCAGAGTTGCGGTTTTGGATAAAGAGTCGGCAATGGCAATCCGCCAAATTAAGCAAAAGATAAAAATTCCAATTGTGGCGGATATTCATTTTGATTATCGCTTGGCGCTATTGGCGATGGAAAATGGAGCAGATAAAATAAGATTGAACCCGGGAAACATTGAAAAGTCTTGGCAAATAGAAGCAGTTTTGAAAGCGGCGATTAAAAATAAAGTACCGATTAGAATAGGTTTAAATTCTGGTTCAGTGAAAAGAACGAGAAAAAATATTGTTGATGATATGATCGCGGCAGCGCTTACATATGAAAAGATATTTAAAAAATATAATTTTAAAGACATGATTTTTTCGTTTAAGACGCATGATGTTTTATCAACCATTGAGGCTTATCGCAAATTCGCAAAATTAACCGATGCTCCGCTTCACTTAGGTGTTACTGCGACAGGGCTGGAAGCTAGTGGTTTGGTTAAATCAAGTATTGGGATCGGGATATTGTTGTTGGAAGGGATTGGTGATACTTTAAGAGTTTCTTTAACCGCTGATCCTGTTCGGGAAGTTGAAGCCGGGAAAAATATATTATCCGCTTTAGGCTTACGCTCTGAGGGAATAGAAATTATTTCTTGTCCCACTTGCGGCCGCTGTAAAATTGATTTGATTAATTTTGTGGAGCAGGCGGTAAAAGCATTTAAGCCTTTGCAAAAGAAATATACAGCTAAAAAAATTAAAGTGGCATTAATGGGCTGCGTAGTTAATGGTCCAGGAGAAGCTAAGGAAGCGGATATTGGTATTGCTTGGGGCGGAAGTTCCGGTATATTATTTAAAAAAGGAAAAAAGATAAAAAATATTAATAAAAATTCATTGATAAAAACATTGGTCGCGGAGGTTAAAAATGAAGTGGTCTGAGCTTTTGCTGCCTACACTTAAAGAAGTTCCCTCAGAAGCAGAGGCTGTAAGCCATATTCTGATGATCAGAGCAGGCCTTATTCGTAAGCTTACATCCGGAGTTTATTCATATTTGCCGGTTGGCTTAAGGGTTTTGTCTAAAGTTGAAAATATAATTCGTCAGGAAATGAACAAAAAAGGCGCGCAGCAATTATTGTTACCGGCAATCCAGCCAGCTGAATTATGGCAAAAAAGCGGACGATTTGATGCTTTGGGGCAGGATATGATAACATTTATCGATAGACATAAAAAGCTTAATGTTTTAGGCCCGACGCATGAAGAAGTAATTACTTCTCTAGTAAAAAATGAGATTAATTCTTATCGCCAAATGCCGATAATCCTGTATCAGATTCAGACAAAATTCCGCGATGAGGCCCGTCCGCGTTTTGGGATAATCCGCTCTCGGGAATTTATTATGAAAGATGCGTATAGTTTTGACCGGGATATTGAAGGTCTGGGTAAGAGCTATGACAAAATGTATGATGCTTATTGCCGAATTTTTGAACGTTGCGGTATGAAGTTTCTTCCGGTTGAAGCCGACACTGGAATAATGGGAGGGGACGCATCTCATGAGTTTATGGTCTTGGCTGAAAGCGGTGAAGATAAAATTGTGCAATGTGAGAAATGCGCATATGCTGCTAGTTTAGATAAGGCAGAGTGTCTGCCGCCACAAGCCACAAGCCACAAGCCACAAGCCACAAGCCAAGAAGTACCGGAGGAGGTAAGCACTCCAGGAGTTAGTTCCGTTGATCAAGTGGCAGAGTTTTTAAAGATCCCTGTAGAGCAATTAGTGAAAACAATAATTTATTTGGCGGATGGCAAACCAGTGGCTGTTTTAGTTCGAGGGGATCACGAGATAAACGAGACAAAATTATCAAAAGTTTTAAAAGCCGTTAATTTAGAGATGGCAAATTCTGCGATTATTGAAAAGGTAACTAAGGGGCCTATTGGATTTAGCGGTCCAATCGAATTAAGCGATATTGAAATTTATGCGGATTATGCGGTTGAAGAAGCGAGTAATGTAGTTGTTGGATCAAATAAAGCCGATACTCATACGCGATATGTTGATATTGCCCGTGATGTTAAAATTAAAAAATTCGCTGATATCCGGAGCATTACAGCTAAAGATAAATGTCCGCGTTGTGGTGCTGATATTAAAATTAATCAGGCAATTGAAGTGGGACATGTTTTTAAATTAGGAACAAAATATACTGAAAGCTTGGGAGCTACTTTTCTTGATGAACAAGGTAAAGCCCATCCGATTATTATGGGCTGTTATGGAATTGGAGTAACTAGAATAATTGCGGCTTTTATAGAACAGAATTTTGATGAAAATGGGATTGTCTGGTCTAAAGAATTAACTCCTTTTCAAGTAATTCTAATGCCGCTTAATACCGCGGATGAGCTGAGCATGAAAATCGCGGAATCTATTTATAATAAATTGATCGAACAAAATATTGAGGTTATTTTTGATGACCGGGATATAAGAGCCGGGATAAAATTTAAAGACGCGGATCTTATCGGAATCCCCTTGCAGGTTATTATTGGACCAAAGAATATCGCTAACAATATTATTGAGTTAAAAGTCCGGAGAAGTGGTCAGAGAGAAGAAGTTTCGATTGATCAGGCAAGTAACAGAATTATGCAGATTGTTCAAGAATAATCTAACTGCTAAAAATAGCTTGACATATAATTTCGTTTATAATAAAATTATTGTAATAGGAAATATTGTAAAGAGGTGAAATGGATTTTCACAAACATAAACGGATTTAAATTATGGCTTTTTTTAGAACTACTGTAGGTTTATACATAGGTCCTAAAACTGTACAAATTGCCCAGATGAAATCAATCGCTGGCAAAATACAGCTCACCAATTTTGTTCACATTGATATATTTGATGGTGAACAATCAGATTCAGCTGATAAAGAAGCGCTTATTCTTTCTGCGCTTAAGAAGGCAGTCAACAAATCAAAAATAGATCTTAAAAGAGTTAATACAGTATTAATGCCGGGTATGGTATTATTACGTTATTTTCAAATGCCAAGAATCAGCGCGGAAGAACTGGAAGAGGCTGTAAGATTTGAAGCAAGAAAATATATTCCTTTCCGATTGGAAGAGGCTGTAACCGGTTTCTATATATTAAAGGAAGACCAGGAAAAGAAAAAGCTGGGAATCCTTTCATTGGTCACAAAAGAAGAGTCAATAAAAAATCATCTGACTATCCTCCACAAAGTTGATATCCAGCCCACTGCTGTTGAAACCGCTTCTTTTGCCTTATTGCGTCTTTTAGAGCATTCCGGAGATATAGAAAAAGATAAGTCTAATGCGGTTTTATACCTTTATGCCCAAAGAATAAACATTATAATCTTGAGAAATAGCATCCCTTATTTTGTCCGAGATATTTCTTTGGCTAAAAAAGAAGAATGGATCGATGATGAAACCGCTGAATTCTTATTGGGTGGAAAAATTAGTTCTGCGGACAATCGAGTTACAACTCTGGAAAACATGATCAGTGAATTGAAGATTTCCTTTGAATATTATAAAAAAGAATTAGGCAAGGAAAGGGTCAGTAAAATAATTTTGTGTGGCGAAGTTGATGATTTCGATGATTTAGAAGTAGTGAGTAAGGCGGCTCAAGATCAACCGGATAATCCTTGTCCATTGAGTGTTTTTTTAGAAAAACAATTCAATATCTCAGTTAAAACAGTGGATCCATTAAAAAATATTATTAGTCCTAAGGCTAAACCATTACCGTATACTTTCCCAATGCTTGCAGTTACTATTGGCGCGGCTTTAAGAAATTTGACCAAATCTACTGTAGAAATCGATTTGTTTAGGGCAAGAAAAAAGACTAGCTTAAAAGCTAAAGTGCTTACTATAAAGATGATAGTTTTTGGTTTAGGTGCGCTTTTAGCTTGTTTTGTTATTATGTTTCTTGTTTCTTCGTTCTTTATTTCCAAAGAAAATAATTTACTGGATCAGGAAAAAAGATCAGCGCCAAAATTCATGGATTTGAGTAGTTTTAGTGAAGATCAGCTAAAAACAGGTGAGCTGGAAATAAAAAAGAGAATTGGCGCGTATGATAAAATTGTTACAGATAGATTTATTGTAACAGATAAAATGGGTGCTTTGACAAAAATAATTTCTCCAGGAATCTGGATTAATAAACTTTATTTTGGATTATCAACGAAAGATCGAAATTACTTAGATCGTAGTCTAGAGCTATCGTTGAAAGGGTTTGTTTATTCTGAACAAAAAGGTATGGAAATTGAAATTGTAAATGATTTCACCGAAGCCTTAAAAGTGGAGGATTTGTTCTTTAGTGATTTTAAGGTAATAAAAACTGGATCTGTTTCGAGAGAAGCTTATTTTGGTATACCTGTTATGTCTTTTGAAATGACATGTTTTTCTAAAGCTGGAGAAAATTAACGGCATGGCTATTAAAAAAATTATTCCACGTGAAATTCAACAAGTGTTTATTATCGGAATGATAATTTTTGTGGTCTTAGTTTTTGTGGGGGGGCGTGCAATTTTCAATTATCATAATACTAAAATAATGAAGATTAGAAAAATGCGTCAAAGGGTGGAGCTCGAAAATAGAATTGCCGTGCAATTAAGTAACTTGAAAAAACTAAAGGAAGGCCTAGCAGCTATCAGTGAAAGTTCACGTTTTTTAGCTGAAATCGCAAAAATGTCTGGACAGATTAATCTAAAAATTACTTCTATATCCGCTGTTCCTGTTGAGAAGCGAGAGGAGTTTGTCAAGCTAGGCGTGAATCTTGAATTGGATGCGACTTATCATGAGGTGGGTATTTTTATGAGCAAACTTGAGTCAGCGGAAATTTTTGTGACAATTGAAAAGCTCGAAATGATTCCAATTAATGAAAAAGAAAACGCGAAAGCTCCGAGAATTAATGCCAAAATTAGTCTTTCAACTTTTGTTTTAACAGATACTATTTTGGAGAGATAATGCTAAAGAAAATATTATTAGTATTAGCGATGGGCATAATTATTTTTAGCAGTGAGTATTGTTATTGCGCTCCGGCTAAAAAACATATTTCTAAAAAAACTGTTTCTTCAAAAACTGGGACTAAAAAAAACAGCGCTAAAGGTGCTATTGATGATGTTAATAAAGCGCCCGCAGTTAGAAAAAATAAAAATAAATTGAGAAGCGAAATTAAATATTCTGGGTTTGATTCTAAGCGAGATCCTTTTTGTCCTCCATCAGAGGTTAGTAAGATGCTGGAAAAGCCGGATCAACTTGCGGGATTTGAACCATTGGCAAATGTGTCGGTGCCTAAAATAGATTTACAGGGAATTATTTTCTCAAAAAAAGTCCCTCAGGTTATTATAAACGGTGGGGTAATGAATGTGGGAGAGTTTATTGATGAGTTTGAGATAAAAGAAATTCAGCGAACAGGTATAATTCTATTTTATAAAGGGGATAATTATTTTATAAAAATGCTGGGCTATGAAAGGCCAAAGAACCAAAAGAACCAAAAGAAAAAAAGATAAGGAGCTAGAAATGAAAAGGATTTTTGCGATACTGATTATGTTGTGGCTGAATTTAGCTTTTTTGATGAGTATCGATCAACCTAGTTTTGTTTTTGCCCAAGCTCAGACGGAGTATGCGATAGAGGATGATTTAGAGATTGCGGAGGCTGATGATACTGGCTTGGTTTCGCTGGATTTTAAAGATGCGGATCTAAAGGATGTATTAAAAGTCTTTTCTCAACAATCAGGATTAAACTTTGTAGCCGCAAAAAATATAGAGGATAGAGCAATTACGCTTTATATGAATGATGTTTTAGTCGAAGATGCGCTAAAAACTCTTTTAGACGCGAATAATCTCGGACTGCAACAAAATCCGGGGAGCAATATTTTAATTGTTAATGCTAAGCCGACACTTCCAATTCAAACCATTACTCGAGTCTATAAAATAAGGTATTATCATGGCAATGTTTCTCCTGGGCAATATCTTTTAGCTAAGAGTAGTGGGAAAGCTCGTGAGGAGAAAACCGCCAGCGCTGGGGGCTGGGCAGGAATTATTAAACCTTTGCTCAGTGAATTTGGAGTTGTTATTGATTATACTAATATATTAATTATTACTGATGTTCCGGATAGGTTTAAACTTATTGATCAGGTTATTGGTGAAATTGATCGTCCCATAGCAGAGGTTATGCTTGAAGTTGAGTTAATTGAAACAACATCTAATTATTTAAAAGATATCGGGATGAAATGGGGCAAAGAGATGATGTCTTTTTCGGGGCCAGAAACAATAACCAGTTTTCCTTTTAGCGGAATGCGTGATCGTAGCGCTCCGGGTTTTTCGGTGGTTAATTCGCCTCTAAAGAATAGTGCCTTTTTTAATTACGGACTTTTATCATCAACGGCAATGAACTGGGTGATGGAGATGCTCCAGACAGACTCAAATACAAAATTTTTAGCTAAACCAAGAATTTTAGTTCAGGATCGGGAATGGGCGGAAATTAAAGTTACGGCTGATCAAATAGTTTCTGTGCAAACTACGACTGATAAAGATACAGGGGATACAACAACAAAAGTAGAAAGAATGGAAGTGGGGACAATCCTGCGCTTAGTTCCGATTATTAATGCGGAAGAAGGTTTTGTCTCAATTCTTTTGGAGCCAAGTATTTCCCGTCCGGTTGCTTCTGTTTTTGGAAATGCTGATGGTCAATTTGTTGATCCGCACTCACGGAGCATGCGCACTGTTGTTATGTCACGTGATGGCGAGACTATAGCAATCGGCGGATTTATTACTACAGAAGATCAGGAATCAAAGACAAAAGTACCGTGGTTAGGGGATTTACCATTGTTTGGCGCTTTGTTTAGACATACTAGTAATGATCGGATTGATAAAGAATTATTGATTTTTGTTACTCCGAGAATCGTAAATCCATCAGAAAAAGTAGAAATGTGGATGAGTGATAGTTTTAATAAGGGAGTAGCTGCAAGTCCTCAGGCTAAACCAGAACTAAATGTAGATAATAAAGCTGAAAATAAAGAAACTCTTGGCACTAAAGATAAAATTATTGATCAAAAAAAGACTTCCGCAGCGACGGATGATATGTTAAAAGGAATGCCATTTAGAGAGCAGGAAGATGTTTTGGATCCCAGTATTGATCTGACTGTCCAGAGCTCAAGTTTAAGTACAGTAGATCTGGTTAAATAGGGAATCTTATATAGGTGAAATTATGATTAAATCAAATTTAAAATTAGGTGATATTTTAATTAAACAAGGGTTGCTTTCTGAAGAGCAATTACTCGCTGTTTTAGACGAGCAGAAGGAAACTGGAGTTAAGCTGGGAGAGATTTTAATTCAAAAGAAATTTGTCTCGGAAAAAGATATTGCCGGAGCGCTTTCCAAACAGATGGGAATTTTATTTGCTTCAATCGAAAAAGGTTTATTGCGTCCTAATTTACATCAAGAGCTTGAAAAATTAATTCCTGAAGATTACGCTAGATATCATCGAATGCTTCCATTGTCCAAACACAGTAATACTATCACTATCGCCATGGTTGATCCATTGGATATTATGACTATTGATGATGTTATGAAAATGGCTGGATGTGATGTTAATGTTGTTGTGACTACAAGCAGCGACATGGATAAAGCAATCAATGATTTCTATAAAAGTAAAGACATGGAGAAGAAAAACATCCAGGAAAAATTTATTTTAATGGATGGGGATGATAATCGTGATATAAAAGAAACAGATGTGCGTGATGTTGTTTCTGAAGCAGATGCCGCGCCAGTTGTTAAGTTTGTTGATCTTATTTTAAGTGACGCTATTGAACAGGGAGCCTCGGATATACATATTGAACATTTTGAAGAAAGAGTGAGTTTAAGGTACCGAATAGACGGCGTGCTTTATGACGCAAACTCGCCTGATAAAAAAATGTATTTTGCGATTATTTCCCGTATTAAAATTTTAGCTAAAATGGATATTGCTGAACGTAGACTTCCTCAGGATGGAGGATTTTCTATTGCCTTTGGTGAAAAAATTATTGATGTTCGGGTAAATAGTATCCCGGCTATATTTGGCGAAAAAATAGTTATGCGTTTACTTGATCAAGCAAAATTGCCTTTAGAATTTAAATACTTAGGGTTTGATGCTCGTGACTTAAAACTGCTACGCAGAGAAATTTTTAAACCATATGGAATGATTTTTGTAACCGGACCGACTGGATCAGGAAAATCTACCTCATTATATACAATGCTCAATGCGATTAAAAGTCCGCGAAAAAATATTATTACTTGTGAGGATCCTGTTGAATATAAACTTGATGGGATCAATCAAGTGCAGGTTAAACCGCTTATCGGTCTTAATTTTGCTAATACTCTTCGCGCTTTTTTAAGGCAAGATCCCGATGTTATTATGGTGGGAGAAGTCAGAGACTTAGAGACAGCTCAAATGTGTATTCGGGCGGCATTAACCGGTCATTTGGTTTTAAGTACTTTACATACTAATGATGCGCCTACTGCGGTAACTAGAATTATGGATATTGGAATTGAACCTTTTTTGCTTGTTTCTTCGCTAAGACTGGTCGTTGCCCAGAGATTAATTCGTAGATTGTGTGATAAATGTAAGCAGCCTTTAGAAAATCCTGGTGTGAAATATAAAGACTTGAATTTGGAGCCAGGAGATACTATTTTTGAATCTCAAGGCTGTGAAGAATGCCGCTTTACCGGATTTAAAGGCAGAATTGGAATATATGAACTTCTTCAAATTAGTGAGGAAATCAGAAATATGATTTATTACCGCAAATCAAGTGATGAAATCAGAAAAAGAGCGGAAGCTATTGGAATGAGAAGTTTATATCAATGTGGCATTGAGAAAATGAAACAAGGAATCACCACTCTTGAGGAAGTAGTTGCAGTTACTGTTTCTGATTAAATAATCTTTAACGCCAGCCTAAATGCCAAACATATGGTATACTTATTAATATAATTAAATTTTAGTTAGGAAACAATTATAATTCTGTAGCAATTAAATTTTTAGGAGATATTGACTAGAATGCCGGATTTTTTATATAAAGCAAGAGACTCGGAAGGTAATTTAGTCCAGGGTACAATGATTGCTGAGACCCAGAATGAAGTCATAGAAATACTTCAACGCAGAGCATTATTGATAACTTCAGTTCAGGAAATTGTCGTAAAACAAAAATTAAAGAGTTTAAATCTTAAATTTGGGAAAAGTATTGCGCTTTCTCGAAAAGTTAAAGTTGACGATTTATGTATTTTCGCCAGGCAGTTGGGAACTTTACTTAATGCTGGAGTTCCTTTGTTAAGAAGTTTATCTGTATTAGCTAAACAGATTGATAGTGCTTCTTTACGTGATGCTGTTGAGAAGATTAAAGAAGATATTCAAAGTGGAAGTACTTTGCGAGATGCTTTAGATAAACATCCTAAAGTATTTTCTTCTTTTTGGGTTAATCTGGTGGGAACAGGTGAAGCTTCAGGACAATTACCTTCAGTTCTTGAGCAAATAGCGCAGTATTTTGAAAGTTCAGGAGAATTGCAGAGAAAAGTAGTTTCAGCACTAACTTATCCAGCGATTCTTTTAGTTGTTTGTTTGGTATGTATTTTAATATTTATAGTGAAAATTGTTCCGGTTTTTGCTAATATGTTTTCAGGGTTTGGAGCAACGCTTCCTTCAGCCACTCAATTTGTCGTAGATCTTAGTGATTTTTTGCGTAAATATGCTTTACTGATGATAATCGCAACTCCAGGGATTATATTCTTTATAAAAAAAGTTTTAAAAACATCCAAGGGGAGGCTCTATTTTGATCATTTTAAGCTTAAGATGCCTGTTTTTGGTACATTGTTTAGAAATATCGCGATTGCTAATTTTGCCAGAGGTTTAGGAACGATGATTTCTAGTGGTGTTCCAATTCTATACGCATTGGAAATTGTTACCAAAACTGTAGGTAATAAAGTTATTGAAGACGCTTTAGAAATGGTTAAGGATAGTGTTCGTGATGGTAAATCAATTGCTGAGCCTTTGGAGCAATGCGGAATTTTCCCGCCGATGGTTGTTTTAATGGTTAATGTTGGAGAAGAAACAGGTGAGCTTTCTGATATGCTTAAGCATGTGGCGGTGTTTTACGAGGAAAGAATATCAATGGTTGTGGAAAGATTATCAGCGCTTATTGAACCGTTTATGTTAGTATTTATGGGTGGCCTTGTTGGATTTTTAGTTGTTGCTATGTTTATGCCAATATTTAAATTAGCATCCGCAGTAACGGGGTAATTAATCGGAGGAGATTATGAAGAAAAAAGCGTTTACATTGATTGAATTAATGCTTACAGTTATGATTATTGCGATTTTAGTCAGTATTGCGATTCCTAATTATATTAATACTGTTGAAAGAGCGCGAGCGCGTGAGGCTAGAGCAACCTTAGAATCAATCAGGGCTGCTGAGCAAAGTTATGCTGCTGAGCGCAGAGATTTTATTGCTCCAACTAATGATGCTGAATGGAATGCTATTGGCTTGGAAAATCCCAATACTGGTACTAATGCTTCTTGGAGTTATACTGTTACTACTGGGCCGCTTAATATACAAGCATCGCGACTAACCGGTCCTTATGCATTACAAACTATTAGTTTGGATGAGAATGGTGTTGAGGCTGGTACCTGGGGTCTTTAATGAATGGTTTTTATTATAGCTTGAGCAGCATTTTGATTAACATTGCCTGAGCCAAGTTTGTTTTTAATGCTTAAAAGTTTTTGTTTTTGGCGATGTTTAAAATCGGAATCCTGGTTTAAAAAATTAACAGTACAATTAACAATATTATTTTTATTAGATTGTCCCTGAATAAACTCAGGGACAATCTTTTTTTTGGCAACAATATTGACCAAACCAATATACGGCAGCTTGATCAGTATTTTAGACATTAACCAAGTAAGCCAGCTAGTTTTATAGGTAATCAGCATGGGAATACCAATAATCGCTGTTTCCAAAGTGGCTGTGCCGGAGCAAACCCAGGCATATGAGCAAATGCTCATAAAATCATAGCTATGCTCTGAGATAATATTAAGGGGTAAATGCGCATAATTTTTAAGATATGCGGCGATTGCTTGCTCTTTGATATTGGCAGCTTTGATCAGGAGAAACTTAATCTCAGGCATCTGTTTGTGTAATTTATCAGCACTGGAGAGCATAACGGGTAATAGTCTTTTTACTTCAATTTGCCTTGATCCAGGCAAAAGGGCAATAATCGTATCAGTTAATTTTAAATTTTTTGATTTTATTAATTCAGTTTTATTTTTAGATAAAACAATGCTTTCCATTAGAGGATGTCCGACAAATTCAGCCTCAATGCCATTATCCTGATATAATTCAGCTTCAAAATCAAAAACAACCAGCATTTTATCTACGATTTTTTCAATTAATTTTATTCTTTTTTTACCCCAGGCCCAGACTTGCGGGCTAATATAATAAATTATTTTTATATCAGGAAATAATTGTTTTACTTTCTTTGCCAGCCGGAGATTAAATCCAGGATAATCAATTAAAATTAAAGCTTTAGGTTTGATTTGCTGAATTTTTTCTAAAGTTAAATCAAACGCTTTTTTAAAAATCGGATAATGTTTTAAAACTTCAATAAAGCCGATAACCGCATATTGTGCCAGATCAGTAAATATTTCTACTCCAGCTTTTTGCATAAGGCTACTGCCGATGCCGTAAAACATTAATTCAGGATCGTGCTTTTTAAGTTCTTTTACCAAAGCAGCGCCATGCATATCAGCAGAAGGCTCACCAGCTATAATAATTATCGAATCGCTCATAGGAATATTGGATGTAGGTTTTAGCGTTAAATTTTTAATTAAATATTTTTCAGAGGATATTGTTTTGGTTCTTTTGGATTATTTTAGTAATCTTCAAGGCGATATTTAGAGCTTCTTTGGCATCCTGACCTTGAACTAAAGGAGTTTTTTTCGTTTTTATGCATTGGATGAAAGAATACAGCTCTTCTACCAGAGGTTCTTTTTTTTCAACAGCGATTTCTTTTTTTGTTATTTTTATTCCGGTTTTTTTGTACATAATTATTTTTTGTAAAGCATAATCCAAGCTTATATAGGAATTTTTTTGAAATATTCTGATTTTGCGCATAACATCATCACTGATCCGGCTGGAAGTCAGGTTGCAGACTGTGCCATTGGCAAAAGTAAGTCGGACATTGGCTATATCTTCAAATTGAGAAATTGCTTTAACACCAATCGCGTGAATGCTTTTTACCGGAGATCTGACCAAAGAAAGAACGATGTCAATATCATGAATCATTAAATCAAGAATTACGCTGACATCAGTGCCGCGCAGAGGAAATGGGCTTAATCGATGGCATTCAATAAATTGCGGGTCTTTACATAATCTAGCGAGTGCTTTAATCGCCGGGTTAAACCGTTCTACATGTCCTACCTGGAGGAGGACTTTGTTCTTTTTAGCTAAATTTATCAGTTTTTCTGCCTCAACAATTTTTTTTGTTATTGGTTTTTCGACCATGACATGCACTTTGTGTTTTAGAAATTCCGAGGCTATTTTAAAATGTGAACTGGTCGGGGTGGCAATGCTTACGGCATCGACTTTATTTAAAAGTTGGGTGTAGTCTGTGTATGCTTTTGTCGAGAAACTTTGGGCATGGGTGTTCGCTTTTTCCGGATCAGTATCGCAAATACCGATTAACTCACAGTTTTTGAATTGAGCATAAATGCGAGCGTGAATTTTTCCTAAATGTCCTGCGCCGATAACGGCAACTTTAATTTTTTTCATAACTACTAAACTTTAACACAGTTGAGAATATTTTGTCAACTGTTATGAGTTTAAAGTTATTAGTTATGAATTATTAGTTATGGATTACGAGTTACTAGTTTCTAGTTTTTTTCTATCTGCTGTTCTCTGGACTCAAGATGATTAACAAATTTTACGCTGACACAAATTTTCTTGCTATAAAACAGCAAGATTGGCAAATCCGTGTCGTATTTCTGGCACTTGCGGAACTCGCCCTTAAAAGTTGGCGTACCGCTTTTCTTAAGTTGCAAGGGCTCAGACAGGTCCTCGTGCCCTAAAGGGTCCCCAAAAATACGTCACATATTTACCTAAATTTGTGAGAAGCTTAAAAATTTCCCAATCATCTTTCACAAAGGTAGCTTTGCGCATTTACTTTTTTACTTTTGACCCTTAGCTATCGACCATTGACCATCATCCAAACATACTTTTCACTTTATAAACTTTCAACTTTACGAACTTGTACCTTGTGACCTTGTGTCCTTGTGACCTTGTGTCCTTGTGACCTTGTGTCCTTGTGACCTTGTGTCCTTGTGACCTTGTGTCCTTTTTAATATTGACCTTATTATATATTTATAGTATTCTATGGCGATGAAGAAAATATTAAAGAAAAAAATCGCTTCTTTCCTTAGTGTCGTCGGGCTTCAATTTCTAGTGGGTACAATTAGATTTTTCCCTCGGGGGATAACTTATTTTATTGGTAGCATTTTGAGCCGAACTTACTATATTTGTGCCGGGAAAAATAGAAAAATCGCGCTTATGAACCTGCGCAGTGCTCTGGGCAACTCTTTTTCCAAGCCAGAATTAAACCTTATCGCAAGCCAGAGTTTTAATACTATGGGGCATATAGTATTGGATACTGTAAGATATAAGGATTTTTCTAAACAGCAGTTGACTGAGTCTATTGAAGTTGAGGGAATTGAGCATTTGGAAAAAGCTTTAAGCCAAGGTAAAGGAGTAATTTGCGCAAGCGCGCATTTAGGTAGTTTTACTTTAATGGGTGGTCTTTTAAGTTCAATGGGTTATAAATCTACTTTTGTTGCCAGGCATGCTCGGAATAAGCGGGTGGAAAAAATCATGATGGATTTCTGTCGACAAGTAGGACAAAAAGTTATATTTAATCGTCCCATAGTAACTTGTATGCGTCGCTGTATTCAAACTCTTGACCGCAACCAGCTTTTAATAATTGAGATGGATCAGAATTTTGGCAAAGAAGGACTTAAGATTAACTTTTTTGGCCGGCCGGCGATGGTTGCTAGCGGACCGATTAAACTAGCTCTAAGTACTAAAGCGGCAGTAGTCCCGATGTTCATAATCAGAAAACAAAATAATAATCACATTATTAAAATTGAACCCCAGCTGACAATGGATATTTCTGGAGATATGCAAAGAGATATAAAAGTGAATCTGCAGAATACTATTGATATTATTGAGAAATATATTCGGCAATATCCCGGGCAATGGGTTAATTGGATTCATAAACAATGGGAAGTTTAATCAAAGAGTCACTGTTTTGCTTAAATAATGCGGTTGTTTAAGTTAGCGGTGACTTTTTATATCGGGGTTTATATTGACATTTCTAAGATTAACATATAGAATATAAAGAAATTAAAATTTAACTATTCAAACAATGGTGAGGGAAATGAAGAAAAAATTAAGAATTGGATTGCCCAAAGGAAGTTTGCAGGAATCAACCCTACGTATGTTGAAGAAAGCGGGATTTTCGGTGAGTGTTTCCAGCCGTTCATATTTTCCTAGAATCGATGACCCGGAAATCGAAACAGTGCTTTTAAGAGCGCAGGAGCTTCCGCGATATATTGAAAATGGTGTTTTGGATTGCGGAATTACCGGTGCTGATTGGATTTTGGAAAATAATGCAAAAGTTGTAGTGGCTGCTGATTTAATGTATGCCAAACAGGGGAAAACTCCTGTTCGTTGGGTACTTGTCGTGCCGAATGATTCAAAAATTAAAAGTGTTAAAGACTTGCAAGGTAAAAGGTTGGCTACTGAACTAGTCAATGTCACCAAAAATTATCTGAAAAAAAATAAGGTCAAGGCGGAGGTTGAATTTAGTTGGGGCGCTACTGAGGCTAAGGTGCCGGAATTAGTTGATGCTATAGTTGAGCTTACCGAGACAGGATCGAGTTTGCGGGCGCATAATCTTAAAATCATTGATACTTTATGTGAAAGCGTTACGCAGTTGATTGCTAATAAAGATGCTTGGAAAGATGCTTGGAAAAGAGAAAAAATTGAAAACATCGCAATGTTGTTAAAGGGCGCTATCTTAGCTGAAGATAAAGTAGGATTAAAATTAAATGCAAGTGAAGAAAATCTTAAAAATATACTTGCTTTGCTGCCATCAATGCGAAATCCGACAATATCGCATCTTTCCCGAAAAGATTGGTATGCGATTGAAATTATTGCTGATGAAAAAGCTGTAAGAGAATTAATTCAGAAATTAAAAAAAGCGGGTGCTGAAGATATAATTGAGTATAATTTGACAAAAGTAATACCCTAAGCGGAATACACCTTGAAGGAGGAATTAGAATGCCTTGCGGAAGAAAAAGAAAAAGAAAAAAAATATCTACTCATAAAAGAAAAAAGAGATTAAGAAGAGATAGACATAAGAAAAAGAACTCATAAAGGCCTATATTGTAATGAGATCTGATAAGCGATTTGCTTGCGGTGTGATATTATTGCTGTTAACCCTTTGTTTTATCTTAAATGGTTGTTCTTCCCATAATAAATCATTGGGCAGGAGCTTCAATAAATCAAATTATAAGCATCCAATTATTGAATCGAAAAGCTTAGCAGGGGAAAAAAACTTGTTCTCAAAAGCCTACGCACACTATTTGCGTGGGCTTTTATATGAAAAAGAAAATCAGCTGGAGTTAGCAATAAAAGAATATCAGTCAGCCGGTAATTTTGATAAAAAATCTTCAGCTATTTTTGTTAAACTGGGGATAACATATTTCAAAAAGGGCGATTTTAATAATGCGATAGCTCAGTTTGAAAAAGTGTTGGATTATTCACCGGATGATATTAGAGTTAGATTACTTTTGGGGCTGATTTACACATCTTTGGGAGAACTTAGCAAAGCGGAAAAGTTTTATGAACAAGCGATTGAACTTGATCCGGAAAATAATCAAGCGCAACTTAGCTTAGCTGACTTATATGTTCTAGGTCATAATTTTGATAAAGCAATCTTTGTTTATGAAACTCTGGCTGAGAAGGAAATTAATCTCCCCTATGTTTATTTTAATTTGGGGATGTTAAATAGTCAAATCGATAAATATGATCTGGCGATTACATATTTAGAAAAAACAATTAAGATATCTCCTGATTATATTGAAGCTTATTTGGGCTTAGGGCTTGTATATGAATTGGAGAATGAAATCGCGAAATCGCAGCAAGCTTATGAACAGGCGGTTGCATTGGATCCAACTAATGGTTTGGCATATTTTCGATTGGGCCAGATTTATGTTAAGCGTAATATGCTCGGTGATGCTTTGGAAAAATTTAAGCAAGTTTTAGTGCTTAATCCCAGAGTTATTGATACTTATTTTGAAATAGCGCATATTTATCTCAAACAAGACAAAACAGATCAGGCAATTGAGGTATTATCTGATGCTGAACCATTACTAAAAGATAAATCTCGATTGTATCTGTTGTTAGGATTAGCCTATAGTTTAAAGGAATCTTACATCCAAGCTGAGCAATTTTACGCGAAAGCAATTGAAATTAACCCTAATGATGAACTTGTTTATTTTTATCTGGGTGCTTTATATGAGAAACAAGGTAAACGGGAATCGGCAAAAAAACAGTTTGTTAAGACTTTAGAGCTAAATCCAAATAATGCTGATGCGAGTAATTATTTGGGATATATGTATGTAGAAGAAGGTAAAAATCTTGAAAAGGCTATTCAACTGATAAATAATGCTTTAAAAATTGATCCGGAAAATGGGGCGTATATTGATTCGCTGGGATGGGCTTATTACAAAAAAGGCGAATTAATAAAAGCTCAGGAACTGCTGGAGAAAGCTGTTTTAGCATTAAGTTCTGATCCGGTAATCCATGATCATTTAGGTGATATTTATTTTCAAAAAAACTTAAAAGATAAAGCTAAGGCGCAATGGGAAAAGTCGCTTGAGCTTGATCCTAAGCAAAAAGATGTTCAGAAAAAGCTTGATTTGCTGCAAGGTAATCCAGTTCAGGATAAATAATAAAAGGGGGCAGTATGAACAAAATTACAATCTTAAGAAAAATAAAAATCTTTCTTGAGGATTATTGGATAGCGATACTTATTATTTCTGTCGCATTGGTATTGATCGGTTTATCTGCTGTGGGTATATCGCGTCTTGAATCATATGCCAGGACATCGATATTAGCGAGCATGCCTTTGCAGATGTTAATCATGCTGATTAGCGCGGCAATTGGCGCGTTTATATATGTTTCGGTTATGTTTGGTTATATGGGCAAAATGAAGACCCAAAAAGTTGATCCAACCAAAGTAGCGATTAAATTCTCTGATGTTATAGGTATCGATCAAGCGGTGGAAGAAGCAAGAGAAGTAACTCAATTGCTTCTGGATCGGACATCCCTGAAGAATATGGGAGCGCAGTTTATAAAAGGAATTTTGATGGTTGGACCTCCTGGATGCGGAAAAACATATTTAGCAAAAGCTATAGCTACTGAAACAGGAGTACCATTTTTGAGTATGGCAGGAAGTGAGTTTGTCGAAATGTTTGTTGGCGTTGGGGCAAGCCGTGTTAGAAAAATGTTTCATAAGGCGCGTCGTCTTGCTTATGCTAACGGAGGTTGTATAATTTTTATTGATGAAATTGATGCTGTAGGCAGAGCGCGTTCTTTTAGTATGGGTGGAGGGCAAGAATCTAATAATACCTTAAACCAACTTTTAGTTGAGCTTGATGGTGTTACTGGAACTGCTAACATTGTTATAATCGGAGCGACGAATGCCGCGGAAGGACATTTAGATGCTGCTTTAATGCGGCCGGGAAGATTTGACCGAAAAATTTATTTTAGTCTGCCGGATTCAGACCAAAGAGAAGCGATTTTTAAATATTATCTTAATAAGGTGAAATGCGTACCGGATCTTGATGTTAAAAAACTTGCTCGCCAAGCTGTCGGAAAGACTCCAGCTGATATTGAGAATATAGTTCGTGAATCTGCGCTAGTTGCGGCCAGAAATAAAATGGAAATGATTTCACATAAAGAATTAAGTGAAGCAATGGAACGAATTGATCTTGGACTTAAGCATAGAATGAAAATGACTGACAAAGAACGAATGATGACGGCTTATCATGAAGCCGGACATCTTATCGCGACTTTTTTTCTCCATCCTTATAATGATGTGTTTAAAGCTTCAATTATTCCAAGGAAAGGTACTTTGGGTGTAGTTCATCATCAGGCTCGTGAGGAATATGTTGGAATGAATTTGAATCACGTTATGGCTCAAATAAAAGTTTCCTTGGCGGGATATGCTGCTGAAAAAATCCAATTTGGGATTACCACATTAGGAGTTTCCGGTGATTTTAAAAAGGCTATGTATTGGGCTCATCAAATGGTTTGGTGCTATGGAATGGGGCTGTCCGGACATATTGGCGATTATGATCAAATCCCAACAGATCAATTATCAGAATCGCTTAAACAGCGTTTGAATGAAGAAACAAATCAAATATTGCAAAATAGCTTAAAAGAAGTTCAGAACCTTTTGAATAAAGAAAAAGTTATTTTAGATAGATTTGCTAATGAATTATTAGAAAAAGAAGAATTAGAATATGACGATATTGAAGCTATTTTTAAAGAGTTCGGCAAGGTTTCTCCAGGAAAAGAAAAGACTTAGTCTTTTAATCCTAATTTCTTTGCTGATTTTTAACACTAGTGGCTGCGCGCCTACTTATCCTAAAGAAAAACTTGAGGGTTCATTAATTGATCTTTGTAAAAAAACATATGATATTGATGTCCAGGTAAAGCTGATCGGTCGTAACATAGTTGTGTTTATACCGCTAAATGAATTGTTTAATTCTAATATGGATATTTTGCCTGAGGCGGTAAGTAAAATTGAAAATGTTATCCTGAGTACATCACGATTGCTCTTTAGTACTGACGCGGAGGTAGATTTTTATACAATTATTGCTGCCGATGTTAAGGTCACTGCCGCGGAAGTGATTTTAGTCCGGTACATGGATGATGTTTACAAATTTATGAATGGCTGGATAGGCAGAGAAGAGTATCGTAAAAGAATATTGTGGCAGGTAAATTTTAATCCTGAATTGATTAAAGAAGCTTTTTTTAATTTTAATATTGAAGAAATGACCTTACCAAAATTTTTGGCAGAGCAAATTTCGCAAAGGGTAAATCTTGAATTAAATTCCTCCGTAGTTAATAAGGCGAAGGTTTCCGGATCGTTTAACCAAGATAAACAGCTGTTTTTTTATTCTTTGTCAATAAGCAATAATCTGAGGTTTAATAAGATTTACGTTCCGATAATTTTGAATATGGTCGATGAGGTTCTGGCGCAGTATAAATTTAGCGGATTTAATCAAATAATCGTAAAAAATGAACTGCTGAGAAATTTTGTTGTTTTTGAAAAAGAGGAACTTAAAGAATATCGAAATGTTGATGTCGCGGAATTATTGACATTGCCATATTATGATTAGAATGAATTTTTAAAAGTAAATTAATAATTGAGTTAGTAACAGTAAAAAGGAGTTTATCGGTGGAAATCAAGCAATTAGAGAAAAAAGCAAAACAAATGAGGCGGGATGTAATTAAGATGCTAACCAAAGCACAATCAGGACATCCCGGAGGGTCATTATCCGCTACTGATATTTTAACTTGTTTGTTTTTTAAAGTTTTGAGGCATAATTCGGCTGATCCAAAATGGCCGGATCGAGATAGATTTCACATGTCCAAAGGACATTGTTGTCCGATATGGTATGTTGCTTTGGCTGAGTGCGGATATTTTGAGCGTGAGCATCTGGATAGTTTGCGTAATTTTGGTGCTTTGTTGCAGGGGCATCCGGATGTGAATGTTCCGGGAATTGATGTTGCCAGCGGTTCCTTAGGTCAGGGATTATCTGTTTCTTTGGGAATGTCATTAGCTGCTAAAATCGATAAAAAAGATTATCGCGTATATTGTCTGATGGGAGATGGCGAGATTCAGGAAGGGAATATTTGGGAAGCGGCAATGGCCGCAGCCCATTTTAAGGCAGATAATATTTGCGCGATTCTTGATCAAAACGGATTTCAAATTGATGGATGTATTAAAGATGTAATGAATATTGAGCCGATTGGCGATAAATGGAAAGCTTTTGGCTGGAATGTAATTGATATTAATGGCCATGATATTAAACAGATTCTCGATGCTTTTGAACAGGCAAAAAATTTCAAGGGTAAACCAAGCATTATAATTGCCCATACCGTAAAGGGAAAAGATGTTTCTTTTATGGAGAATGTAGTTAATTTTCATGGAGTTGCCCCAACAAAAGAGGAAGAAGTAATCGCATTAAAGGAGTTATCGGATGAGTAATGAAATGCTGTACCAGCGTGATGTTTATGGAAAAACATTAATTGAATTAGGCAAAGAAAATAAAGATATCGTTGTTTTAGACGCTGATTTATCCGGCTCAACCAGAACATCTTTTTTTGCTTGTGAATTCCCTGATAGATTTTTTAATTTTGGAGTTGCCGAGCAGAATATGATGGGCGCGGCGGCCGGATTGGCTAGTTGTGGGAAAATTGTTTTTGCTTCAACTTTTGCTATGTTTGCAACCGGAAGAGCCTGGGATCAGGTGCGAAATTCAATATGTTACAGCAAGCTTAATGTGAAAATTGTGGCAACTCATGCCGGAATAACCGTTGGTCCAGATGGGGCGACTCATCAGGCTTTAGAGGATATCGCGATAATGCGGGTAATTCCGAATATGACTGTTATTGTCCCTTGTGATGGTCCCCAGACAAAAGATGCGATAAAAGCGTCACTGGATATAACCGGACCAGTATATATCCGTCTGGGCAGATCAAAAGTTCCGACTGTTGAGCATAAGAGGCCTTTTGAATTAGGCAAAGCAGAAGTGTTAAGACAGGGGGAAGATGTATCGATTTTTGCTTGTGGAATTATGACAAAATTCGCAATGGATGCTGCTGTGGAACTTGAAAAAAATAATATTAAAGCCACGGTGATTAATATGCATACGATTAAACCAATCGATCAATCAATTATCAAAGAAATGACCAAAAAAACAAAGGCAATGATAGTTTGTGAAGAGCATTCGATTACTGGAGGACTTGGTTGCGCGATTGAGGAAGTGGTTGCTGAATGCGCTTGTGCTATTCCTCTTGCCAGGATTGGGGTTAGGAACAGATTCGGGCAATCCGGGAATGAAAAGGATTTGCTTAAAGAGTATGGTTTGCAGCCAGAAGATATTGTTCGTTCTGTGATGAAAATGTTAAATAAATAATTATGATTATTAAGACGCCGGCAAAAATAAATTTATTTTTGGAAGTTTTGGATAAACGCAAAGACGGTTATCATAATATCGAAACTTTATTCTTGAAAATAGGGCTTTTTGATAAGCTGACCTTTAAATTAATTAAAAAAGGGATTAAAATCAGTTGTTCGCATCCGGATGTCCCCGAAGATCAGACAAATCTTGTTTACAAAGCGGCAAAGCTCTTACAGCAGAAAACTGGGACAGATAAAGGTGTGCACATTAGAATTCAGAAAAAGATCCCTGTATTTGCCGGTTTGGGCGGTGGATCTAGTGATGCCGCGGCTGCTTTGTTGGGGCTTAATAAACTATGGAAATTAGGCTTAGAGCAAAAGGAATTATTGGCTTTGGCTAAAAAAATTGGGGCGGATGTGCCGGTTTTTATCACAAATTGTAATGCGGCAATCGGTAAAGCAAGGGGCGATAAATTAACTCCTATAGATATTGGGTATAGATTTTGGATATTGTTGGTAAAACCAGACATTTCAGTTTCTACCCAAAAGGCTTATTGCGGGTTATCCTCAAGCTTGACAAGGCAGAAAAATGATGTTAAACTGCTGGTTCATGCAGTTAAAAGCAAAAGAATGGAACTGATTGAAAAAACACTGTTTAACCGACTAGAATCAGTTGTTTTTAAACAGTATAAGCAACTTAAAAAGATAAAACAAATGATATCCGCCCGTGGCGTGAGGGCGGTTTTAATGTCTGGGAGCGGATCAGTAATTTTTGGTTTGATCAATTCTCGAGAGGAGGCGATAAAGCTAAAGAAGGAGTTTCAGGGCGCTTATGAAACAATGGTGGTAAGAAGTCTATAACTGCGTGCATCTTGGAAAGGAGTGGTTCGAAGATGGAAGTTACTGAGGTCAGAGTATTTTTGCGTAATAAGGACAGTAATAAGAAATTAAAAGCTTATGTTACCGTAACGTTTGATAATTGTTTTGTTGTTAGAGACGTGAAAGTAATTGAGGGCAGCAAGGGATTATTTGTTGCCATGCCATCAGCGAAAATGAAAATAACTTGTCCTGCGTGTGGACATCGCAATGTAGTACGCAGTAAGTATTGTAATCAGTGCAGCGCAAATATAGAGAACCAACAGTTAAAGCCAGTTCAAACTCCAGAAGAAGCTCGTCAGACAGAGCATAAAGATATTGCACATCCGATAACTCCGGATTGCAGGGAATATATACAAAAAAAAGTTTTAGAGGCTTATGATATTGAAGCTGCAAAGGACCCGGGAATTGAAGGTCATGACTTGGAACATAGTCATGACTTAATGGGTTAATTGTTATAAAATTAATTTAATAAAAAATTGCCCGGTGGTGTAATTGGCAACACGAAAGAATTTGGATCTTTTGTTCATGGTTCGAGTCCATGCCGGGCAGCCATTTTTATATTCAGGCTGCTTAACTTAGGATAGTTAAGGTAGCAATAGTTTTTTTGCTTTAAAATTAGGAATGGTTATCACAATAAAATTCAACAAATCAGGTAAATATGGAAAATATTAGTGCGGTTATATTAGCTGCTGGTGAAGGCACCAGAATGAATTCAAATCTTCCGAAAATTTTGCATAAAATGGGAAGTAAACCAATGCTGGGACATGTAATTGACAATGTTCAGGCTGCGGGAATTAAAAACATTTTTATTATAACTGGTTATAAATCAGAAATGGTGGAAAAATATGTTGGCCAAAAAGCTAAATGTGTACAGCAAAAAAATTTGCTGGGCACAGGCGATGCGGTTTGGCAAATAAATGATCAGGAAATTTTTAAAAATAAGGATCAACGCTTACTGATTATTTATGGTGATACGCCGCTGATTACTTCTACAACTATAAAAAATTTATTGGAAAAACATTACGAAAATGACGCAGTGGGAACATTGCTTACAGTCCGGACGAATAATCCTGGTGGTTATGGAAGAATTGTCCGGAATGATTCAGGGAATCTTGCTAAAATTGTTGAGGAAAACGATGCTAATGTTTATGAACGGGCAATCGAGGAAATAAATGTTGGTGTTTACGTTTTTAAAGCTGATGAATTGTTTGATGCTTTAAAAAAAGTTAAGCCTGATAATAAGAAAAAGGAGTATTATTTAACAGATGTTGTCGCGGTGATGAATAAGGCAAAGAAGATGATAAATGCTATAGAGACATTGGATCAGGATGAGATTTTAGGCGTAAATTCTCGAGAAGGTTTAGCGCAAGCTTATGAAATTTTCAGAAATAGAATTCTTAAGGAGATTGTTGCGTCTGGGGTAACTGTGCTTGATCCTAAAACTACATTTATTGATGAAGCTGTTAAAATCGGAAAGGATACGGTTATTTATCCGTTTACGATTGTTGAAAGTAATGTTATAGTTGGTGAAAACTGCAGTTTGGGACCTTTTTGCCGCGTAAGATCTGGTTCAAATATCGCCAATAATGTAAGTTTGGGTAATTTTGTTGAATTTAACCGATCAAGCATTGGTGAGTTTTCAAAGGTAAAACACCAAAGTTATATTGGCGATACTGATATAGAAGATAATGTAAATATCGGGGCAGGAACTATTGTCGCGAACTATGACGGGAAGAATAAACATAAGACAGTAATAAAGTCAGGAGCTTTTATCGGAACCGGGACTATTTTAGTTGCGCCGGTAAAAATCGGTAAATCAGCAATGACTGGCGCTGGTGCGGTAGTGACGAGGAATAAAGATGTCCCGGATAATACGGTAGTAGTTGGTATTCCCGCGCGTGAATTAAAAAAAACAAAAGATAAAATTGCTAATTGTTAAAAGCTGAAAAGCTAAAAATATAAAAATATAAAAGTCAAAAGATAAAAGCTAATAATGTTTATAATAAATTGAAAGGTTAGGCTAATGCAAGAAAGATTAACAGTATTCACTGGGAATGCGAACCCTCAGCTGGCAAAGGATATTTGTAAACACTTAGGGGTTGCCTTAGGAAATGCTTTTGTTGGTAAATTTAGTGAAGGCGAAATCCAGGTTCGAGTTGATCAGAATGTCAGAGGCAAGGATGTTTTTGTAATTCAGCCTACTTGTCCTCCGACTAATGATAATCTGATGGAATTATTAATTCTTATTGATGCTTTAGCCAGGGCTTCCGCGGGAAGGATAACCGCGGTTATTCCTTATTATGGTTATGCCCGCCAAGATAGAAAAGATCAGCCGCGTGTGCCGATTACCGCAAAATTGGTCGCTAATTTAATTGCCAATGCTGGAGCGGATAGAGTTTTAACCATGGATTTACATGCTGGGCAAATACAGGGTTTTTTTGATATTCCGGTGGATCATCTTTTTGCAGCTCCGGTTTTGATCGAGCATTTCAAGAAATTTGTGGGAGAAAATGTGGTTATTGTTTCTCCTGATGTCGGTGGAGTAAAGATGGCCAGAGCATTTGCTAAACGTCTCGGCGCGCCTTTAGGCATTATTGATAAACGCCGGATTGATGGCGAAAGTACAGAAGCCATGAATGTTTTAGGGGATGTGGAAGGTAAAATCGGTATTTTAATTGATGATATGTGTGCTACTGCCGGTTCTTTGACTGAAGCGGCAAACGCGCTTAAGAAAAAAGGGGCAAAGGAAGTATATGCTGGAGTTACTCATGGAGTATTTTCCGGACCGGCTTTGGAAAGAATCGAAAAAAGTGGTTTGAAAGAGATTGTTGTAACGGATTCAATTCCGATATCTGATGATAAAAAACATCCTAAAGTAAAGGTTGTGACTATTGCTAAATTATTGGCTGAGGCAATCAAAAGAATTCATAATGAAGAGTCTGTAAGCTCTTTATTTATATGATTGATTTAAAATAGTGTTTATACAAGGAGGAATAACAAGTGGAAAATGTATTATTAGATGGAAAGATTAGAATAGGCAGCGGTACTTCCGCGGTACGAAAAATAAGAGCTTTGGGCGCTGTGCCGGCAATATTATATGCTAAAAAAGAAAGTCCGATTCAAATTGAGGTTAACCATAAAGACTTAGTAAAGCTTGTGCATAAATATGGAGAAAGTTCAATCATTACTTTAAAGCTGGATAATAATGGTAAGATCACTGATCAGCCGGTTATTATTAAAGAACTGCAGATTGATCATATTAAAAATAGTGTTATCCATGTAGATTTTCAAATGGTTAGTATGACAGAAAAGATTCGCGTATATTTACCACTTATTACTAAAGGTGATAGTGATGCTCCGGGAGTAAAAGAAGGCGGAATTTTAGAACATGTCTTACACGAAATCGAAATTGAAAGTTTGCCGATTAATTTACCTAAACAGATAATCGTCGATGTTTCTGGATTAAAAGTCGGCGATTCGATTCATGTTAAAGAGTTGCCTATGCCTGAGGGTGTTCATGCGGTTAGTAATCTTGATCAAGTAGCTGTTTTGGTAAAATATGAAGTAGAAGCAAAATCTGATGAAGAAATTGAAGCTGAACAATCTGCTGGGGAGCCTGAGGTAATTAAAAAAGGTAAAACAGATGAAGAGGAAGCTAAAAAATAGTTGGTTTTAGGAAATCTTTGTAATGATTGTTTTGGGATTACTCCAATAATTTAAAGTCGATTAATCGCAAAGCTAAACTAAAGGCTAATTAGATATATGGCAAGGAAACTTATAGTTGGCCTAGGCAATCCTGGGGCAAACTATAAAAATACAAAACATAATGCGGGATTTTGGGTTGTAGAAGCAATAGCCAAAGAATTGGACGTTTCTGTTAATCAGCGTAAGTTTAATTCCTTATGGGCTCAGGGGAAAATTGATAACATAAGTTTTATTTTAGTAAAGCCGTTGACCTATATGAATTTGAGTGGTAATGCGGTTAGAAATTTTATTGATTACTTTAAAATTGACTTATCTGATGTGTTAATCATTTTTGATGATGTGCATTTAAAACTAGGTACAATTAGAATTCGTAAATTTGGAAGTGCCGGCGGGCACAATGGTTTGCGTTCTATTATAAAAGATTTGGGCACCTCCGAGGTTAGCAGATTACGTTTTGGCGTAAATGCGGCAATGCCTGGGGTTGATTTAGCAAAATATGTTTTAAGCGGTTTTAGTAATAAAGAAGATGAACAAATAGCAAAAGTAACAGTGGAACAAGCAAAGAATGCGGCTATGAGCTGGTTAGAAAATGATATAAATTTTGCAATGAATAAATTCAATACAAAAGGAAGGGAGAATTCAGACGATGAATAACTATGAAGGAGTTTTTATTTTAAAAGCTTCCCTGGATAATGATGGACAGGAAAAGCAGATTGAGGAAATTAAGGCACTTATTACTAAGAACATTGGTGTGCCTGGAGAAGTTCAAAGCTGGGGTAAGAAAAAATTCACTTTTGATATTAAAAAACAAAGCGAAGGTTTTTATTACTGCATAGATTTTACTCTAGATCCGGCTGCTGTTAAGAAAATTGAAAGCATTTTTAAATTAAATGATGAGATTTTACGGGTTATGATTATTAACAAGGAATCATAAGGAGGGATAAGAATGGCAAATTTAAATAAAGTTTTGCTCATGGGAAATCTCACGCGTGATCCTGAATTGCGTTATGCCCCAAGCGGTACAGCGGTTACTACTTTTACAATAGCAGTGAGCCGGGCATTTAATTCTACATCTGGAGAAAAGAAAGAAGAAGTTAGTTATGTTCGGGTTGTTTGCTGGGCAAAGCTGGCGCAGATATGTAGCGAATATTTATTTAAAGGCCGTCCTGTTTTTGTTGAAGGCAGATTGCAAAGCAGGTCATGGCAGGCTCCTGATGGGGCTAAGCGTAATACTATGGAAGTGATTGCCCAGAATATACAATTTTTAGGAAAAGGAAAAACTCAGGGTTCTGATCAAAAACAGTCAGTGCCGGAATATTCTTCGGGTGAAATGTCGATGGATGAGTCTATGGACAGTTTTCCTTTAGAGTCTCCAAAGGATGAAGAAGTTCCTTTTTAATTTAATAATCTATAAGTGGATAGGAGAAAAAAGTAATGTTAATGCGTAAAAAAGGTAAATTGTTGAAGAAGCCCTCTAAAAGAACCGTACTTTTCAAGAAAAAAGTATGCCGGTTTTGTATAGATAAGGCAGATAAGGTTGATTATAAAGATATTAGCAAATTAGTTAAATTTATAACTGAAAGAGGGAAAATCGTTCCTTCTCGTGTAAGCGGAACTTGTGCTAAACATCAGCGTAAACTGGCGCAGGCAATTAAAAGAGCAAGATTTATTGCGATTTTGCCTTATGCTGCAGAATAAAATTCGCAAGCTTGATATTAAACTCTCTGATTATGGTAAGGGAAAGATGTTTTCGAATTTTATGCTTAAATAATAATGATTCCTGATCAGCAGCTAGTCGCTGCTTCTCGGGCTAAATTTGCGCAGGATGACTTGATGGCGCAAAAATGTTTACCATGAGCTTAGTCGAATGGCTCCATAATTCAGGCATAAATAATAATGATTCCCGATCAGCAGCTAGTCGCTGCTTCTCGGGCAAAATTCTCCCGCCGAATTGCGGCGGGATCATTTAAGGAGTGAGAATAATGAAAGTTGTATTGAAAGTAGATTTAAATAAATTGGGTAAGGTGGGAGATGTTGTTGAGGTCGCGCAAGGATATGCGCGCAACTATTTGTTTCCTCAAGATAAAGCTTTGGAAGCCAATAATCAGAATTTGCAATTATTAGAACAAGTAAAAAAAGTAAATGATAAGAAGTTATTAAAACTCAAGCAAGAAGCTGAAGAAATAGCTAAAAAAATTGAAGGTGTTTCTTGTACTATTGTTATGCAAGCACATGATGAACAGCTTTATGGGGCAGTTACAAGTGCTGATATTGCAAAATCTCTGTTGCAGGAAGGGATATCTGTAGATAAGAAAGATATCTTATTAGAAGAGCCGATCAAAGCCTTAGGGGTGTATCACATTCCTGTTAAACTACATCCAGAAGTAAAACCACAGGTAAAAGTATGGGTGGTCAAAGAATAAAGCGCAAGCAGGAGCGAATTGAGCCTTTAGGGTCATCTACCCTGCTTGATAAAGTCCCGCCACAGAATAATGAGGCGGAAATGGCGGTTTTGGGTTCAATGTTGCTTGAAGAAGCGGCTATATCTGATGTTGTAGAAATATTAGATGAAGATTGTTTTTATCGTGATAATCATCTAAAGATTTTTCGGGCAATGATTGGTCTGTATAGTGAAAATAGACCGATTGACTTAATCACGCTTAGTGATTTTTTACTCAAAGCGAATGAACTGGAAAAAGTAGGAGGAGCGGGTTATCTTACTGAACTTGCCAATGTAGTTGCTACTGCAGCTAATGTGTTGCATCATGCAAAAATTGTCAAAGAAAAAGCAGTATTACGTAAACTTATATCAACAGCAACTAATATTGTTACTCAAGGATATGAGCCTGATCAGGATGTTGATGGTTTGCTTGATACTGCTGAGCGAATGATATTTGAAATTGCCGGGTCAAAAGCAAAGAGCGGGATTGTTCCGGTAAAAGAGTTGATTAAAAGCAGTATTGAAAACATTGAAAAACTTTATCAGCGAAAAACACAAATCACTGGAATTCCTACTGGGTATCAAGATCTTGATGTTATTACCGCTGGGCTGCAGCCATCAGATCTAATAATCCTTGCTGGACGCCCATCTATGGGCAAAAGTGCTTTGATGTGCGGATTTGCCGAACATGCCGCTGTTATTGAAAAAATTCCTACAGCTATTTTTAGCTTGGAAATGTCTAAAGAATCATTGGTGCAAAGAATCCTTTGCTCTCATGCCCGGGTGGATATGCAGGCTGTGCGTACAGGATTTTTATCTCAGGACCATTGGGGGGATTTGGTTAATGCCGCAGGGAAAATATCAACCGCACCACTGTTTATTGATGATACTCCGGGACTTAATGTTTTAGAGCTTAGAGCAAAAGCCAGAAGATTAAAAGCGCAGCATAATATCGGATTGATAATTCTCGATTATATTCAGCTTATGCAGGCTGCGGGATTTCGTGGAGAAAGCCGGCAACAGGAAATTTCAGATATATCCAGATCTTTAAAGGGGTTGGCCAGAGAAATTAATGTGCCACTTGTTGCCTTGAGTCAGTTGTCACGGGCTACTGAATCCCGTGACGGATTTCGACCTAGACTTTCTGATTTGCGTGATTCTGGAGCAATTGAACAGGATGCTGATGTTGTTATGTTGTTATTTCGTGAGGAATATTACAATCCTAATGAAGAGAATAAGGGGTTAGCAGAAGTTATTATCGCAAAACAAAGAAATGGTCCTGTAGGGACAAAGACTCTTACATTTGTAAAAGAGTTCAGTAGATTTGAAAATCATACAAAGAGAGAAGAATAAATTATGAGAAAAAAGTTTATTGTATTTTTTGGGTTTATTTTTTTATTTTTTTCAG
>Ga0180007_10001372_pt1 | contig 33856 bp, 40 predicted proteins | sample MM_PC_MetaG_FD_121122 | JGI IMG/M metagenome (GOLD analysis project Ga0180007, IMG submission 121122) | Groundwater microbial communities from the Aspo Hard Rock Laboratory (HRL) deep subsurface site, Sweden - MM_PC_MetaG | ecosystem: Environmental > Aquatic > Deep subsurface > Groundwater... | reverse complement strand
TATCTTGAAAAGTTACTTTTATTTTCTTTTAATCTTTTTAGTTCAAAATCTCTTGCCCTCTCAAAAATTCTTTTTTCAATAATCTTATGAGGAGCAAATGTATAAAGAAGTATTTTGGTTTTCGCATAGTTATTAATATCATCTAATAAACCCACGACTCTCTGATACAGAAAATATTCGTCCTTTTTCATAAAACCCATTTTATATTGAGCAAGAGCAAAAACTTTGTTTCCTTCTAAATCGTTATCAACAATTGCTTTTTTATATTTATTAAAAGCCATTATTTGTCTAATTCTATTTTCATAAAACCAAGTTTGAGAAGAGAAACTAAACCTTTGAGGATCTTTATAATATTTTTCTAAAAAAGGACTTCTGTTAAAATTTTCAGAAATTATTCTTATCTTCCAATCTCTTGAGAGGAAATTAACTAAAGAAGTTTTACCAACACCCATGGATCCTACTACACCTATTCTTAATTTATTTACTGGTTTCATTTAAAAAAAGCCTAACTGACTTTTTATCAACCGTGAAAAGTTATGTCAACTGGAACTTTTTGTATCAGAAGTTGGTTTTCTCCAAGAAGCCCATTTACAATCAGGGTAACGACTGCAACCAAAAAACTTTCTTCCTTTTTTTGTTTTTTGAATTATTACATCTCCCTTTTTACATTCAGGACATTTCATACCAACTTTTTGGATATATTTTTCCTTATAATCACAATCGGGAAATCTTTCGCAAGATAAAAACTTCCCAAACCTACCGATTCTTATAACCATTTTTCCTTTTTTACACTTTGGACAATCTTTATCCGTTTTTTCAACTTCTATTTTTACTCTTTTAGATTTTTCTGTGACTTTTTCTAAAATCTTTTCAAATGGTTTCCAAAATATTCCAATTGATTCATTCCAAATAAGTTTCCCATTAGCAATCTCATCCAAATTATTTTCCATGTCTGCTGTAAATTTATAATCAAAAGTCTCAGGAAAATTCCCGACCAAAAAATCATTTACAGCAATACCAACATAAGTAGGACTAAATTTACCTTCATTTTTTTCCACATAATTTCTTATTTGAACTGTAGAGATGGTTGGGGCATAAGTCGAAGGTCTACCTATACCTAAACTTTCTAATGTTTTAATTAGTGATGCCTCTGTAAATCTATCTGGAGGTTGAGTAAACTTCTGTTCCGGCTGAACTTTAACCAATTGAAGGGAATCATTAACTAATACTTTAGGCAGTTCCAGTTTTGATGTATCCAAACCAGTAAAAACTTTTCTCCATCCTTCAAATTTCATAATTTGTCCACTTACTCTTAATAAATAATTATTAGTTTTTTCTTCAGCCAAAACGTCAATTTTTGTTTCATCATATATACAAGGAGACATTTGTGTTGCAACAAACCTTTTCCAAATAATTTTATATAAAACTTGTTGATCTTTTTTAAATTTATTTTCATCTAGCGTTTCTTTTTTCTCACTAGTTGGTCTTATCGCCTCATGCGCTTCTTGCGCTACTTTAGATTTAGTTTTAAAAAGTCTTATATCTTCAGATAAATATTCCTGACCAAATTTGTTTTTAATATAGTTTCTTAAACTTTTGATTGCTCCTTCCGCTACATTAGTTGAATCAGTTCTGTGGTATGTAATCAAACCTTCTTCATAAAGGCTTTGAGCGATACTCATTGTCCTTTTTGCAGACCAACCTAAAAGTCTTGATGCAGCTTGAGATAAAGTAGAAGTGGTATATGGTGGAGATGAAGATTTTTTAATTTCTTTTTTGTTTACCTCAATTACTTTGTAACTCGCTTTTTCTAAACTATCAACAACCTCTTTTGAACTTTTTTCATTTTCAATAACTACTTTCTTATCATTAACCTTCAAAAGTTTAACAATTATATTTTCTTTTTTTGAAGTTGACAACTCTACGAATACTTCCCAAAACTCATCTACTTTAAATGCTTCTATTTCTCTTTCTTTTTCTACAATAAGTTTTACCACAACGGTTTGAACTCTTCCCGCAGAAAGACCACGTCTTACCTTTTTCCATAAAAGTGGAGAGAGTTTATAACCAACAAGTCTATCTAGTACTCTTCTTGCAATTTGAGCGTTAACTAAATTTTTATCAACTTTCCCCGGCTTTTTTAAAGCTTCTTCAACGGCAGATTTTGTAATTTCATGGAAAACAATTCTTTTAATTTTAGGATCATCATTAACAATTTCTTTTACATGGGAACTAATTGCTTCTCCTTCACGATCAGGATCTGTTGCAAGATATATTTTTTTTGCTTTCTTTGAAGCCTTTTTAATATCTTTAATTACACCTTCTTTATTTTGTACAAGAATATAATCTGGTTTAAATTTTTTTTCAATTTCAATCCCTAAAGTACTTTTGGGTAAATCTTTAATGTGTCCTTTTGTTGCCAGCAATTCAAAATCTTTTCCCAAAAATTTTCCTAAAGTTTTGGCTTTTGTTGGCGACTCTACAATTATTAAATTCATAAAAAATACTTTTGTATTATAAACACTCTATAAAAAATACCATAATTATCATACATTATCATCAATAATATCTTTTGCTGATCTTACTAAAATTGCTCCATTTCTAATTAAAAAATGTGGTGCGGCAGACAAAAACGATCTAACATCTCCCGGGACTGCATACACAGTTTTTCCTTGAACTGCAGCTTGGGATGCAGTTAACAATGTTCCACTTTTTTCTGCACCTTCAATAACTAAAGTAGCTTTTGAAATTCCTGATATAATTCTATTTCTATTTACAAAATTACTCGCTTTAATCTGATATCCTAAAGGATACTCTGAAATAACTGCACCATTTTTAATAATTAAATCAGCCAAATAAGAATTTTCTGGCGGATATACCTGATCCAGTCCACAACCTAAAACAGCGATTGTTCTACCTTTTTCCTCTAACGTAGTTTTATGAGCTAAAGTATCGATTCCTCTTGCAAGACCTGAAACAATTGTAAATCCAGCCTTTACTAAATCTTTTGTAAACATCCTGGCAATAGTTTCACCATATAAAGTATTTTTTCTAGTTCCAACAACAGCAATACTTTTAATGTCCGTCTCTAATATTTTTCCCTTTATATATAAAATAGTAGGAGCATCTTCCAATCCCAATAAATTTTTAGGGTATTCATCTTCTTTGTAGGAAATTACATTAATTGAAAGTTTTTTAAGTTTCTGAAAATAGTTTTTAAAATCAAACTTTTTTTTGTGGAAAAAAAACTTAGAAACCATATTCTCTGACAATCCAATATTTATAAGTTCTTTTTTATTTATATTCCAAATATTCTTTGCACTCCCAAAAAATGAAAGAAGAAGATCCAGTCTTTTTGGACCAAAAAGGGTAAATGCATATAATCCTACTAAATATTCTTTTTCTGTCACTCTAATAAATTTATTTTTTCTTTTTTTTCTTCAAACTCTTTTCTATGAAACCAAAAATCAAAAATGTTTCTTGCAATCGGTCCTGCAATACTTGATCCTTCACCTCCTCCTTCAACTAGGATAGTTGCAACAATTTCAGGATAGTCACTAGGTCCAAAAACTGTAAACCATGCATGAGTCTTTCCATCAACATTAGTTTCAGCCGTTCCTGTTTTACATGCAACTTTTGGTTCAAAATCAAAAAATGTATATCCAGTTCCACCAGCTGAACAAGCTTCAACCATTCCTTCTTTTACTTGACTAAGATAATCTGACTTTATTTTTAAATCCTCACAATTTTTATTTGTTTCTTTACTTGCAATTGTTAAATCACATTTTTTCCCATTATTTGCAATAACAGATGTCTCTATATTTATTTCAGCTGGAGTAACTGCCAAATCCCCTTGACCAATTGATATGTGGTAAGTATTTCCCAAAAACCATTGTTCTTTTTTAACTTCATATTTCCATGATGGAGTTGGAACTAAACCTTTAACTTCTCCAGGTAGATCAATATTAGTGCCCTTTCCTAACCCAAATTTTTGGGACCAATAAGCAATATAATCAGGTCCCAACAGTGCACCTACTGTATAAAAAAAGGTGTCTGTTGAACGAGCTAGAGCTCTTACAATACCAATTTCTCCTTCAGTTTTCCCATACTGGGTAAAGTACCAATTTGAATAAGAATAATCATTTACTCTTATAACTCCTTCATCTAAATACTTGTAATCTTTGTCAATTTTTCCTTCTGATAAAGCTGCTATTGCAACAATCGGTTTAAAAACGGATCCAGGATGATAAATTCCACCAATAGCCCTATTAAATAAGCGCAAGCTATCATCTTTTAAAACATTGTTTACTTCATTGGAATATTGTTTTTTCCCAAAATAATTTGGATTAAAAGATGGATTTGAATAAAGAGAAATAACATTTCCATATGGATCACTAACTATTACTGCTCCTTTTTTATCTGTCATTAAATTTGGAAGTTCTTTTTGTAAATCATAATCAATTGAAGTTCTAATGTCTTTTCCAGGTACTGGTTCTTTTAATCCTAAAACCCTAACTTTCCTCCCCAAAGTATCTACTTCAATAAGTTCCTCTCCATCAATCCCTGAAAGATCACATTCATAATATTGCTCCAATCCACCTCTTCCAATCAAAGAACCAAGTTTTATTGCTCCTTTTTCAGAACATTTGGGATTAATCTTCCCCACTTCATTTTCATTTGCTTCTGAAATATATCCACCAGCATGTAGAAAAGCTTCATTTAAGGGATAAAATCTTTCATATTCAGTTATTACTAAATCAGTTTCATTAATGTCTTTGGCTTCTGTTTTTTTAATTTCACCATTATCTTCAAATTCAATCTTTTTTTCGATTTTTTTATTTCCAACCAAAATTTCTCCACCCCTGGCATAAATTTTTCCTCTCGGAGCAACTATTTTTACTTTTCTAATTCTATTTCCTTCGGAAAGATTCTTGTAATAATTCCCTTTTATTATTTGAAGTTCAAAAAGTCTAGCAACAAGAAACAAAAAAGATAATATTAATAATCCTTTTAAAAACCATGAAAACCTGCTTTCATTTCCGGTTGAGACGGCAAGTGTTTTCATTTTTTATTTAAGCCCTTTAGTTATTCTTATTTTATTAAGAAGTGAATAATCTTCCAAGACTTTTCCACAACCTCTTACAACACAAGTTATAGGGTCATCAGCAATCCAAACAGGCATTTTAGTTAATTCACTGATTGTTTTATCAATTCCAGGAATTAAAGATCCTCCACCAGCTAGTACAATTCCTTTTTCCATAATGTCGCTTAACAACTCTGGTGGTATTTCTTCCAAAGTGTCTGAAATATTGCTAATAATTTCTTGAATTATTGGTGCTAGAGCCTCTCTTATTTCCTCTGAAGAAACTTTCAGAGATTTAGGGAGACCGGTTTCTAAGTCTCTTCCTCTTACGACAGTAAACTTTTCTTTACCTACAGAAGTTGAGGCAATACTAATTTTTACTTCCTCCGCGGTCGGAAGTCCCATTAAAAGCGAATATTTAAGTCTCATGTAATTTACAATTGCTTCATCCATTTCATCTCCAGCTACCCTAATTGATCTACCCAGAACTATTCCGCCCATCGAAATTACAGCAACTTCAGTTGTTCCTCCTCCAATATCAACAATAAATATTCCCTCAGGAGATTCAACTGGAAGACCTGCTCCAATGGCTGCAGCCATTGGTTCTTCTATTAAATAAACTTCTCTTGCACCAGCTGCAACAGCTGCATCAGCAACAGCTCTTCTTTCAACTTCAGTAACCCCCGATGGAATTCCAATTACCACTCTTGGTTTTGGAATTTTAGGAAAACTACTACCAGATTCATGTACTTTTTTAATATAATGAGTAAGCATCGCCTCAGTTGCATCAAAATCAGCAATAACTCCATTTTTTAAAGGACGAATCGCTTCAATAGTCCCAGGGGCCCTACCTAACATTTTTTTAGCAGAAGAACCTATTGCTAAAATTTCTTTTGTTTTTTTGTTTCTGGCAACAGCTGATGGTTCACGAATTACAATTCCTTTTCCTTTAACAAAAACTAAAGTATTTGCAGTTCCCAAATCTATTCCCACATCATGGGAAAAATATCCGAAGATTCTATCAATAACAGGAATTCTCATTGCTCCCAAGTATAATCAGAACTAACAGCTATTTCAAAGCCTAATTTATTGTGATAAATTCTTTCTAAAGATGAAATTTTTTAGAAAACTATTGGAGATATTATTTTATTTATTATTCTTCTTAATTCCAATAGTCCTTTGGCCTTTTTCTTATGAGCTTTTTGAATTTAACAAAATTATTGTTATCTATATCCTTACTCTTTTAATAGCTTTTTGTTGGGTGTCTAAAAGCCTTGTTAAAAGAAGATTAATATTCCGTCGCACAATTTTAGATACTCCCTTAATTATATTTTTAACAGTACAACTTCTTTCAACTCTGGTAAGTATAGACACGCGAACTTCAATTTTTGGATACTATTCAAGATTTAATGGAGGTTTTCTTTCCTTAATATCTTTTGCACTCCTCTATTGGGCATTTGTTAGTAATATAGATTCAAAAAAAGCTGTCAACTCAATAAAAGCATTAATTTTTTCATCTTTATTAGTTTGTATTTATGGAATATTAGAGCACTTTGGAATAGATAAAGAGCTCTGGGTTCAGGATGTTTCAGAAAGAGTTTTTTCCACATTAGGTCAACCAAATTGGCTAGCTGCCTGGATTGTAGCAATTATTCCTTTAACTTATGTATTTATATTAAAAGTTAAAAACAATAGAATATTTTTTGGAATAGTCTCAACAATTATTTTTCTTACCCTTTTATATACAAAATCTAGGTCGGGCTTTTTGGGATTTGCAATATCATCATTAATTTTTTGGGTTGGACTATATTTTCTAAAATTAAAAAATAAATCTCAAAAATCAGAAAATAAAAAGATATTAAAAATATTTATTGTTATTAATGTTCTCTTTTTAATAATTAATCTTTTAGTTAAAACTCCCTGGACCCCTGATTTTTCTAAAATATTAAATAAAAACAATTCCGATCAACAGTTTCTAACACAACCCATTCAAACTGGAACGGTATTAGAATCTGGTGGAACAGAATCAGGAACAATAAGAAAATTTGTTTGGCAAGGAGCTATTAATATTTGGAAGTCATATCCAATTTTAGGAAGCGGAGTGGAAACTTTTGCTTTTTCCTTTTACCAATATCGACCAAAAGAACATAACTTAGTTTCAGAATGGGATTTTTTGTATAACAAGGCACATAATGAATACTTAAATTTCCTAGCAACAACAGGCAGCCTAGGATTTTTATCCTACATTTCTTTAATTGTCTTTATTATTTTAACGTTTATTAAATCCATTAAGAAAGATAACGAAAACAGACTTTTTCATTTGGCACTTCTTTCAGGATTTTTAAGTATTCTAATAACTAATTTCTTTGGTTTTTCAGTAGCAGCTGTTAATCTTCAATTCTTCCTTTATCCTGCAATTTCAATCTCTTTAACTAAAAAGGAGGAAGAAAATGATGACAATAATAAAATTACATCTTCTCAAAAGTTAGGTATGTTTTTGTTAGGGGCAGTCACATTATTTTTATTAAACTCAATAATCCGTTACTGGCTAGCTGATTTAAACTTTGCAAAAGCAAAAAGACTCAATGATACTGGAATTTTTACCAATGCAAGAGAAAATCTTTTAAAATCAGTCAAATACTCATCTAAAGAAGCAATTTTCTGGTCTGAACTTTCAGAAAATAGTGCCGATATCTCTCTACTCTTAAAAGAAAAAGATGATAAAGAAAACTCCAAAAAACTTATTGAGTCAGCAATCCAAGAAGCAAAAACAGCAGAAAGACTTTCTCCAAATAATTTAAGTGTCTTAAGACAAATTGTAACAACCTACATAAAGCTTTCGCAAATTGATATAAACTTCCTCTCATATGCAAAAGACTATCTTGAAAAATCAATTGAACTTTCACCAAACGATGCAAAACTTTATTTTAATTTAGGCCTTATTTATGCAAATTCGACCGATACAGGAAAAGCTATAGAAACTTTGGAAAAGGCGGTTTATTTGAAAGAAAACTATAAAAAAGCAAGATCGAGTCTTGCAACACTATATTTTAAAGAGAATGACAAAGATAAAGCAAAAGAACAATTAGAATATATTCTTAAAAATATCGATCCAAAAGATGAATCTATTATTCAAAGACTTAAAGACATCCAGACTGAATAAACTGTTCTAAAATGCTATAATTGGCCTATGATTCGGAAAATTCTCAGTACCAAGAACCCAAAAATGTCACAAATCTGTAAAAAAGTTAAGGTAGTTGATAAAAAAGTTATTTCAATTACAAAAGACCTAAAAGAAACTCTAAAAGCTCAAAAAGAGCCAGAAGGTGTTGGTCTTGCAGCCCCACAAATTGGAGAAAACTTAAGAATTTTTGCCATGAATGATAATGGAAAGATAAGAGTAATAATAAATCCTGAAATTTTAGAAATTTCAAAAGAGAAACCAAAAAAAGAAAAATCTGATGAAAAAGAAATAATGGAAGGTTGTTTATCCCTTCCCAACTACTATGGTCCTTTAAAAAGATTCCAAAGAGTAAAAATTAAATATCTTGGCCTTAATGGAACCCTTAAAGAGGAGGAATTTAAAGGGTTATCAGCCCAAATTGTTCAACACGAAATTGACCATCTAAACGGTATTGTTTTTGTTAATCGTCTCTTAGAACAAAAGCAACCCCTATATAAACTGGAAAATGATGAATGGGTGGAAATTGAACTAATATGAAAATAGTATTTTTTGGAACACCCGCCTTTTGTTTACCAATCTTAAATAAGATTCAAAAAAAGTTTAAGCTAAATCCTCATGACATTCCAATTGTTGCAGTAATTACCCAAAAACCAAAACCAGTAGGAAGAAAGGAATTTATTACATACTCAGCTGTTGATACTTGGGCTTTTAAAAGAAAAGTACCTGTCTTTTATTCAGTTGAAGATTTTTTAAAAGAAAATATTAGGGCTGATTTAGGAATTGTAGTTGCATATGGAAAAATATTATCAGAAAAAATTATAAAATATTTTCCTTATGGAATTTTGAATATTCATCCTTCACTTTTGCCCAAATATAGAGGAGCTTCCCCTCTTCAGGCAGCCATAGCATCAGGAGATTTAGAAACTGGAGCAACTATCATAAAAATTGATGAAAAAATGGATCATGGACCAATAGTTTCTCAGTTTAAAGAAGAAATTCAAGAAAGTGATAATTCAAAAGTCTTAGGGACAAGAATTTTTGAAAGGGCAGCTGAAGTTCTAATAGATTTACTCCCAGCCTATGTTAAAGAAAAAATATCCTTAAAAACCCAAAACCATAAAGATGCAACCTATACAACTCTTCTTAAAAAAGAAAATGGTTTTATTCCAGGAAAATATTTAAAAGCAGTAATTGATGGCAAAACCTTAAAAGAAAATTGGAATATAGAATTCATTGAAGGCTTCTCTCTTAAATTAACTCCTAAAAATATTGAGAGATTCATAAGAGCAATTTCACCTTGGCCTGGAGCATGGACTAATGTATATATTGATTCAGACAAACAAGAGGAAAAAAGATTAAAGATAATTGAAGCTAAACTGATAGAGGAAAAACTAATTCCAAAAACTGTCCAACTTGAAGGAAAATTGGAAGTAACCTGGAAAGAATTTAAGAAAGGATATCCTAATTTTTCTTTTTCTTAGAAGTTAATATCTTACCGTCTTTTTTAAATCTTTTTATACATTTGGTACAAAGTTTCATTTGGGTTTTTTTACCATTCTCAGTAACAGTTGCCATTTGAATATTAACATTAAATAATCTTGGCGTAACTGGAGCACGTTTTTTCCATCTTTTTCCAGCAACACCTCGTTTGTGGCTCTTTCGCCTACCCATAACTTTAATCTTTCCGCAATTTTGACAAATCATTGACATATTTTTTTAATTTAGAACTTTTAAGATCGAACTTGAGAGATTATACTATTTAATGAATTAACTGACAATTATGATTTTATTTTTAGTCTGGATACTGGCATTTTTAATAACCATAAGCATTCATGAATTTGCTCATGCCTGGATGGCAGATAAACTTGGTGATCCTACTGCAAGAATCCAAGGAAGACTGTCTTTAAATCCTCTAGTTCACTATGACCCTATTGGAACTACACTTCTTTTGGTTTTGGTGGTTCTAAGAGCTCTAGGAGTACCGGTTATTCCATTTGGTTGGGCAAAACCAGTAAGATATGATCCTTTTAACTTAAAGGATCCAAGACGCGACGCTGCTCTTATTTCTTTTGCAGGTCCTTTAGTTAATCTTTTATTTGCAGGAATTTTATCTTTAGTATTAAGGTTTGCATTTATTCCATTTTCCCCTCTTTCTTTCTTTTCAAGTTTTATCTACCCATTTGTTGTTTTAAACATTTCTCTTGCTGTATTTAACCTTCTTCCGGTTCATCCTTTAGATGGAGGAAAAATAATCGTAGGACTTTTACCTGAAGAACAAGCAAAAGAAGTTGATATGTTTCTTTCAAGATATAGAACAATCATTCTTCTCTTTTTCATTTTCCCCATCTTTGGAGGAACATCCTTAATTTCTCTTGTTATTTCACCAGTTATTAATTTTCTAATAAATCTTTTTATCCCTTAAGGCTATATTGTATAAATTTTTTACTTTTCTTTACTTCAAATACCGTGTAAAATAATTGTAGACCCTGTGAAAGGAATAAAGGTTCTACTTTCCTGATCATCGACTTATTGGGAAGGTAAAGTCTGCCAAGTCCTTGGACTTGGGAGCAACCTACCCACCTGGTTTTTTTCCAGGAGAAGTCAGCCTTATTTTTGCCGCAGGGTCTTTTTATTTAGCTTCAAGAAATACCCCTTTTCTGATATAATTCAAAAAGAGGTTTTATTGCCGACGTAGCTCAGAAGTAGAGCAGGGCTTTTGTAAAGCTCAGGTCGGGATTGCAAGACTCCCCGTCGGCTCACACTATAACAAATAGGCGTGTACTTTAACAATTCTTGGTGAAGTGGTCAATTAAAATTTTGGCTTAAATTAGTTTATAATATGTCTAATATGGCCAAAAAATGGACAAAAAGGGAAGAGAAATTATATCGTATTGAGCTTAAAAAATATTATATCGATGAGAACAAAAGTATTAGAGAGGTTTCCGCAATACTAGATATTGGCCAAAGCACGGTTTATGATCGATTAATAAGATTGGGTATCACTCCTACTCGTTCCAATAAATTGGGATTTAATAATAAAAGGAGTGATATATCAATTCCTACAAGATTTTCTGGAAAATTAGCAGAATTTATCGGAATAATGTTGGGAGATGGTCACATCAGTCCAACTCAAGTTACTGTTACACTCGGAAACAAAGAAAAAAGTTATAGCCACCACGTTGCAAAACTTATAAAAGATATTTTTAATATTGAACCAAAAATTATCACTGTTGGTAACGGATATTGCGTTATTTATTTTGGTTCAACGGATGTTGTTAATTGGTTACTTTCAATGGGTTTAGTTTTTAACAAGGTTAAAAAACAAGTAGACGCACCTTCCTGGATTTTTTCTAAAATTGATTATATGAATAGATTATTAAGGGGTTTTTTTGATACCGACGGCTCTATTTATAAATTAAGGTTTGGGGTACAATTGGCCTTCACCAATAGATCTATTCCTTTGTTGAAATCATTACAAAAATGCTTGTTCTTGATGGGTTATAGTCCATCTAAACTTAGTGGTTTCCGTATATACTTAACGAAACAAAAGGATATTACTGATTTTTTTGAAACAGTGAAACCGGCTAACAAAAAACATAAAGACAGGTTTAAAATGTTCTTGTTAAGAAAATAATACTTATAAGCCAAGGTGGCTGAGTGGACAAAAGCATCAGACTGTAAATCTGACGGCCGGAAGGCCTACCTAGGTTCGAATCCTGGCCTTGGCACAAATGGATATCTCCAAACTTGATTATCATTTACCTAAAAATCTCATCGCCCAAAAACCTCTTTCTCTTCGTGACCACTCTAAACTTCTTATAATTAATAGAAAAGATAAGTCCATAGTAAGTAAACATTTTTTTGATTTAGCTGATCTATTAACTTCAGATGATGTATTGGTTTTAAACAAAACAAAAGTATTTCCTGCAAGAATATATGGCAAAAAAGAAACTGAAGGGAAAGTTGAGATACTTCTTTGTAAAAAAATAAATGACAATACTTGGGATGTATTAGTAAAACCAGGAATAAAAACTGGTACAAAATTATTATTTGGGTTATTTTCGGGAATTAAAATTTCTGAGAATCGTGAAATATCAAGAGTAAAATTTAGTATCAATAGTAGTAAATTAATCAGGGATTTAAGACTAATTGGTCATACACCAATTCCACCATATATTAACTATATAGGTAGTGAAAAGAGTTTAAGAGATAAATATCAAACAATATATGCGAAGGAAAAAGGATCTATTGCGGCACCCACTGCAGGTTTTCATTTTACAAAAGAACTACTGAATAAATTAAAAAACAAAGGAATTGAAATAGAATATATTACTCTTCATGTTGGGCTAGGTACTTTTGCTCCAATAAAAGATAAGAATATATCAAAACATAAAATTCATTCTGAATATTTTGAGTTAGACAAAAAAACAACAGATAAGCTAAATTTAGCTAAAAACCAAGGAAAAAGAATAATCTCTGTTGGAACAACAACTACAAGAGTATTAGAAACTTGTTCGAACAAAAAAGGTATATTAAAAGAATGTAAAGGAGAAACAAATATTTATATATATCCTCCGTATAAATTCAAATTCATTGATGGACTTATAACTAACTTTCATTTACCAAAAACAACACTTCTATCTTTAGTATCAGCATTTGTAAACTGCCCAAACACAGAAGAAAAATTTGAAAGTTTTAATTCTTCACTTATGGGAAAAGCATACAAGAAAGCTATTAAGGAAAAATACAGATTCTATTCTTTCGGAGACTCTTCAATTATTCTCTGACAATCTTTGGTTGGCCAATATTTTCTATATAAGTATTTTTAAATTCTTCACCAACAATTTTTCCATCTTCAAATGTAAGTTTTACTAAAAGACTTTTTTTAGTTTCTTCACTCCACATCTGATCAAATACAAAGTTACCTAAAGAATAATATACTGGTTTTCCATTAATATATTCATAGTCCTCTACCCAATGAGGATGATGACCAGATATAACATCTGCTCCATTTTCAACCATTTTTCTAGCCCAAGCTCTTTGATTATTGTTAGCTTTCTCTTTATATTCCTCTCCCCAATGAACACCAATTATTAAAACATCAACCTTGCTATCTGATTCTTTTATTAAATCCCAATCTTTTTGTGTTGGAACATTAACAGTAAAATCAAATCCTAAAAAACCAAAAGTTGTATCCTTAATTTCTTTTACTGCCAAGTTATCTACCCCTGTATATAAAATATTAGAGTTATCTAAATATCTCTTGGTATCTTCCAACCCATCTTTACCAAAATTTAATATATGGTTATTGGCAAGACTTACTACATTTATATTTGAAGAAACTAATCCTTCAACTATTCTTGGATCAGCACAAAAAGTAAAACCATGTTCAAATCTGGGACAATCGGTAACGATAGGACTTTCTAAATTGGAAAAAACTAAATCTGCACTTGATAAATAGTCGGATACATACAAAAACGGATAGTTAGGATTATTCTCTCTATCCAGTGCATTAATTAGAACACTTCTTCCAATCATAACATCACCTGTGAGGATAACCTCAGCTTTTTTAGAAATAGAAGGTAATATTGAAAAACTATCGGAAACAGAATTTTGAAGTCCATCATTCCTCCTAGTTTGATAAAAAAAGAATGAGATCAATATAAAGAAAAAAAGGACTAACAAAACAAATGTTCTAAACCTTTTCATTATCATTTTTAAGTATATCAAGTTCTGATATAATTGCCCTTGCACACATGCCCGGTTAGTTCAACGGCAGAACGGTAACTTGGTAAGTTACAAACGAGAGTTCGACTCTCTCATCGGGCTCACTATTGTTTATTTAAAGCTTATTTTGTAAAATACACCATATGGCAAAAAAAGGCGCAAGAGAATTTGTTGGAATGATTTGTTCTGTTTGTAAAAGTCAAAATTACATTACACAACGAAATAAAGTTAATATTGAAAAAAAACTTGAATTAAAGAAGTACTGTAATAAGTGTAGAAAACAAACACTTCACAAAGAAACTACAAAATTAAAATAACTTATATCTTCAAAGCTTTTTATTTAGAAAAAATAAAAAAGATATTTTCTTAAAACTAAACTCAATTTTTTATATATACATATAAAATTGGTATAATTACCTAGCTTATAAAGGGGTGTCGGTTAATGGTAAACCACGGGACTCCAAATCCCGGACTGGGGGTTCGATTCCCTCCACCCCTGCCAGTAAGAAATGGAAAGAAGTCAGGAGGTGGCGCAATAATATAAAGCTTCAAAAACAAATTATTTATTTAAATAGGTAACAGTTAACTGTAATACGCTTGCAAACGAAACCCAGAATAAATAAGGAATTTGAATATATGTAATCCACCTAGCGTGAGGATATATAGCAACCATCAACCAGACGAGAGTACCCCACAAGGAGGATATCAATTGCCGCTAATAAATTATTCTTTAGTCCAAACTGTAAAGGAGTAAAAGCAAAGTTAAAAACAAGATTAAGAATGAAAGGAAGAACAACCATAAAAGCAATTTCCTTTTTCCAACCCATCAAAAACACTTTTCCAAATGAAACGGTAATCAAAATATAGTAGCTAGGGGTAGAAATCGAATTTTTTATTACCTCAAACCAGTATTAAAAATATTAATTTTTTTTAAAATAATTCTTGGAAAAAATATTCTATAAATGACCACGCGAGATATTGAGTTAGTTAAGAGGCTGATTTTTACTGAGTTTATTTCCACCCAAATTCAATAAAAGGAATTTTGTCGTTTTGAGTTATTAATACCTTTTTAACTGATGGTAGTATGTTTTTAGGTAATTTATTTAAAGCAAACCATCTTAGGTCATCACATTTATCAGACTCGGTTATTTTGGGTACCCCTCTCCATTTTTCTATTCTAAAGAAGAAATCAATATATTCATAATTTGATTTTCTGTGGACTGCTTTTATTGGAACCAGATCTTTATTTTTAATTTTAATTCCAGATTCTTCGTAAGCTTCTCTTATCATTGCTTTTGAAATAGTTTCATTTCCATCAACATGACCTGCGATCAGACTGTAATAGCCATCCATCCATCCTGTCTGATATCTTCTTGAAAGAAGAACTTCATTTCCTTTGATTGGAATCAAATAAACAGCCACATGCAATGTAAATTTTTCTTTTGGTTTATCCATATATTAATTGTAGTTTACAACGTTTCGGGTTGATTTTCTTTTGTTCGGTCTCTATAGTTTACTAGTCCTTACTGATGTAGTTTACAGTATTGAAAATATTTTTTTAAAGAATTATATTATTTTTATGCTAACAAAATCTGACTTATCCCAAATTCAAAAAATTGTTAATACTGAATCTAAAAAAGTAATTACCCAAGAGTTAAAACCAATAAAAGAAGATATTACTCATATAAGGAAAGATACTAAAATAATAGTAAATTATTTTAATAGAGAATACTTACAATTAAGAAAAAGGGTTGAAAGGTTAGAAAATCATCTTCATTTATCACCTTTATCATAGTTAAAAAAGCAAAAGAAGTTCCTGACAAAGTTTACTAGCTTCTATTATTGTTATTTAAGAATACCGTAGGCTTAAAAAAAATTAGTGGTCACTTAATTTGAATAATAAGTTTTGACTCCAAAGCATTTGTTATTTTTTCTAAAAAAGTAATTGTTGGATTTACTGTTCCTGATTCAACTCTAGCAATGGCGGATTGTTTTGTTCCAATCCTTTTTGCCAGTTCTTTTTGAGTAATTCCCTTTTTAGTCCTAGTTTCAATTAACTGCGAAATTATCTGATAACGAGGTTCTAATCTGTTAAACTCCTTTAAAACTTTTTTGTCCTTAAGAAGCTCTTTTTTATAAGAATTCCAAGATTTCATAATATTATTAATATAACATATACGTTATATTAATGTCAAATCAATTTAATTCAATTAGTCTATTTATAGCTGTTGATATTTCTTTCTTAGGTGTTTTCCGACTCTTCTTCTTAAAAGCATGAAGTAAATATACCGAATTGCTCTTAAATGTGTATATAATCCTAACCTCTTCTTTTCCTCTCACTCTTAATTCGTAAAGGTTTTTTGTGAGTCCTTTTGAATGCGGTAATCCTAATTTATAACCGTGTTTTTCTAAAAGGTCAATTGTATGCGCTACCTTAGCAATAGTCTCTGTGTTTAATTTACTAATAAAACTTTCTATTGGTTTTTCTCCTCTTCTGGTTTCATAAAGAAACACTTTTACCATAATCAGATTCTACACTAACTATTTATAAATATGCATTGAAAGAAGTTCCTGACAAAGTATCTTTACTGCTTGACAAAAACAGAGTGTAAATATAAGATATGTACAGTGAGATTACCTAAGATACTAGCTTTCGAGTGGGATGGAGGAAATTTAGATAAAAGTTATGAGAAACACGGTATCTCACCCAAAGAAACTGAGGAGGTTTTTGTAAGCGAAGAATTATTTGTTCTACCTGATAATAAACACTCACAAACCGAAAAAAGACATATTGCTTTAGGAAAAACGCAGGAAGGAAAAAGGTTGTTCGTAATATTCACTCTTAGAGGTAAAAAAGTAAGGATAGTCTCAGCAAGAAAAATGCATAAGAAGGAGGTGGAAAAATATGAAAAAGCTAAAAAAAGTACCTAAATTAAAAACCGAAAAGGAAGAGAGAATATTCTGGCAAAAGGTGGACTCAACCAAATACGTTGATTATTCCAACCTCGAGCAGTGGACTTTTCCAAATCTTAAGCTAACTTCCAAGCCAATTACGATTAGAGTTCCTGAATCTATTATAGAAAGAGTAAAAATAAGGGCTAACAAAATAGATATGCCGTATCAAACTCTCATCAAGCAATATATTTACAAAGGCTTGGGAATAAACCCATAAGTTAACTTTCAGTTAAACTCAAATAGAAGTTCCCCAAAAAGTTTATTAGCCCCTGCAAAATAGGCTTAAAGAAATTTAGAAAGTTTTTTGATTATCTGGGTGTTTGACTCAAATTGGATTGATTTTATACCAATCTTTTCTGCAGATTGAATATTTTCAAGTTTGTCATCAATAAATAATACATTTTCTTTTTTAAGTCCCAATTCTTTCAATATATAAAGAAAGAATTCTTTGTTTGGTTTAGACAATTTAATTTCAAAAGAAAAATAGGTCTTTTCAAAAAGATTAAGTAATTCCCCATATTCTGCTCTCAAAATTGAAACTGTTTTTGGATTGTTATTAGACGCCAGTATTACCCGATACTTACTTTTAATCTTTTTGATCACATCTATCAATTCACTATTAACTGACAATATTGCCTTCCGAAATATTTCATCCATCTCATCTACAGAAACATTAATTTTAAACTTTTTATTAACTTTTTTAGTAAATTCATCAAATCCTAAAGTATTAGAATCCATTTTATCCATTAACTTACCAATAATACTTTTCTCCAGTGCTATTTGAGTTTTATATCTTGAATCAATCAATCTAATAATGGTGTCTGTATGCCTACCTTTTGATAAAACTCCACCCCAATCAAACAAAATTGCTTTTATCATATTTATATTTTAACAAACTTACAGGATTTACTCTAAAAAAAGTTCCTAAAATGATTTACTAACCTCTACAAAAACATTCTTAATACTATAATTTTATTATGTATAAAAACTACTGAACATCTTCAATTTTTCCTTCTGCATTTTTAAAAATAAATTTATCTCCTTTTTTCTTGCCCAAAATTGCATTTCCTAATGGTGTTTTTGAAGAAACTAACCTTACATCATCAATAATATGTCCTCCTATCCCCTCAGGAACAATACATATTTTTAAAAGGCCATTTTTCAATAAAACTTTTACAAACCTCCATTCTTCTACAATTAAACTATTATTTGAATTGTTTATATTCTTTGGAATACTTGAAATAATCTCATCAAGTTCTTTTAGCTGACTTTCTAAGGCATAGATTAATTTTTCTTTTTCACTTCTTGTTGTATCAGAATGAGACTCCATTGCAGAAGGAGCTTGATCCCGAGCTTTCTTAGCAGATTCAATCCCCAATAATAAATTGTCTCTTTTTATTTGAAGATGTTTTTTTAATTCTTCTATCCAAATCATACCCAATGATTTTATCAAAATTCTAAAATATATATAAGTAATTTACAAATAAATATCAAATAAATTAATAAAATTCATTGAAAATTGGCAAAAAAACTTTTTTAGAATAAGGTAAAATATCTCTAATGAGTCCTAAATGGTATCCAAATGTTCCTTACAGTCCTCTTTTTCCAATTATTTTTGAAAAGGAAAAGAAAAAAATTCTAAAACAAATTAGAAATGCAACCATTGAACATATTGGAAGTACCTCAATTCCCAACCTTAGTGGAAAAGGATATATTGATCTAATAATCTCTGTTCCAAAAGAAAAAATGAAAACTGCTAAAAATAGTCTAGAGACAAAACTTGGCTATGAATATAAAAAGGATATTAGTATCAAAGGTGAAAGACTATTCTTTAGAAAAGTTGCTTTAAGTGAGTATTCAAAAGAAACTTTTTACCATTTGCACCTTACACATCTTAATAGTAATAGCTTTAAACAAGCAGTGTCTTTCAGAGAATTTCTTAAAAAAAATCCTAAATATATAAAAAGATATTCAAAAATTAAAAAGAAAGCATCAAAAGAAGCTCAGAAAACAAAGAACAGAAAAGAAGCAAAAAAAATATATAAAAAAATTAAAGATCCTTTAATAAAAGAAATTCTATATAAATCACTACACTAGTAAAAAATATTTCTCTTAAAAAAGAGAACAATAAAAAGAAGAAAATTATCTTATCATTCCAAAAGTTTCTGGAAAAATTGTTTCTTTAGGAGTAATTAAAAACATCATATGTTCTTCTCTTGTAACATATTTTCTATTTGCAAGCTCATCTACAATTTCGTTTTCATCCCACCATCTATGATCAAACTCCATAATATGAAAACTTCTATCACTTCCTGCAAATCTCTTATACGGATCTGATAACATGATGATGTTATTGACTGTATCTACATGCGTAACAACAGAATAATGACCATCATCTTCATCCGCATCTTCATAAAAAACTCCCTGCCATTCAACACCAACTGGAAATCCATATTCTTCTACAACTTGCTGAAGATCAGATAATGAAGAATTTTCCTTGAACCAAAAATTATATTCAGGTGCTAGAGCCTTTACTGATTTTGCCATCTCAGCAACAGTAATTCCATATACTTTCAACTCTTCTTCACTCTTTTGGATAACATTTACAAACTCATCCTGATCAAAATAAACTCCCACAAAAGAAAAAAGCATCTCTATTACAGCAGGACCGCAGTGGGCGTTGCTTTTTTGACAAACCCTCTTCATTGTTGAAAAAAAAGGATTATGAAATGGATTTTGCATATTTTGAAAGAAGGGAAGCTAATGTATCTTCAAAAGCTACCCCATGCATTTTCATTACCTCAGTCATAGGTAACCCCGTATCAGGTCCAAAAGCAGTATTGGGATTGCTGTCTGTGTAGTAAGGAGTATTTGTACTATCTTCAACCCTAACATCAAATTTTGCATAATCCTTATGATGAAGCCCATTAAAGGCTCTTATTGATAGTTTTTTTATTTTTTCTCTTAAAGCCTCATCTTCAACTAGCTTGTATTTATAAGCATACAAATCATCATAAGACTCAAGAGAAGTAAAGAAATGTTTTCCGTCTGGTTTTTTTCTAAAAACTTTCTCTGCCATAAAAACTCTCTTTTTTGTTCCATCATCAAAAACCACAACTGTTATTTCAGGTCCATCAATAAATCTTTCAACAATTACAGGTAATCTATATGTTGTAATCATTTCATCAACTCTCTTTTGCACTGATTCAATAGTTTCTTTAACTGCTTTATTATCAATTCCAACACTTCCTCCACCTTCATTAAGTTTTATTATCAAAGGAAGTCCCAATTCTGTATCAATCGAAGAGCCTACTCTTCTAATAAACTGAAAAGCTGGTGTTGGAATATCGTATGCGACAAGAAGTCTTTTTGTTAAATTTCTATTATTTCCTATAATAAGTCCTTCCATTCCTGAGCCAGTATATGGAATGCTTGAAAGCTCCAAGGCTGCAGGAACTGAAGTTTGAAGTCTGTCTTTTCCTTTTAGGGTATCTACCAAGTTAATTACCACATCTGGTTTATCAACTAAAAGGTTAGTTAAAAAATATTGATCCCCGGGGTAAAGTTTTACATTTAACCCCAACTCTCCTACTTTTTGGGCAACCTCCTCTGCCCTTTGCTCTACTTCTATCTCTGCTTCATAGGCTTCTTTAGTTGGAAAGTCTTCTCTTTCAACATGAGAATATGCCACAGCTACCAAGCTAAGCTTCTTTAATGCATCTTTATCAATTGCAAGTTTTATCTTTTTTTGAGAGGTAGAAGATTTTGAATTGTTTCCGTTTGCCATGTTTTCTTAAATTAATATTATCATAAAATTATTACTTGTTTTCCCATGTTTTTATCTCTTTTTGGGGAACTTTTAATTTTTTAGGCATTAATAAATACAAAACAACAGAAACTATCATCGTCAGAAAACCCATAGCTACAAAAGTTTTTTTCTCTCCAACCAATGAAGACAAAAAACCTGCCATAATTGGACCAATAATATAAGCAAGACTTGCAGTTGAATTGGAAAGACCTATCATGTGTTTTCTTTCTCTACCCATCCTGGCAACAATATCTGAATAGACTCCATCAGTTAAAGGGTAAACCACAGAAAGCATTAAGCTAGACAGAAACACCATAGCTAACTGCCAAAAAACACCATCAAACAAACCCAAAACTGCTAAAAATATTCCTGACAAAAAGAAGAATTTAATCGCCAGCTTTTTTTTGCCTTTGTATATTTTAAGTCTTACAACAACAAAACCCATAAAAATAGATGGCAAGGCATATAGAGGTAAAAATAGAGTTCCCCAAATATTCTTTTTAGCCAATTCTTCGGTCCATATCGCTCCTATTGTCCAAAAAAATGAGTCATTTAAACCAAGCAAAATACTTAAAAAAATTACTGGCCAAACATGTTTAAAAAGCACTCCCCAATGCCCTATCTCTTTGACTAGATTTACTTCTTTTAAATCTATTTCTATTGGTCTTTTATGTTCCTTTCTTGTTATTTGCAAAATAATATAACCTATTAAAACAAAACCTATTGCAAATATTCCAGGATATACTTCACCTTTTAAAAATAGCCAACCGGCAATCATTGGTCCAAAAAAATATGCTAAAGATCTAAATACTCTTAATATTCCCCAAGCACCGGACCTTAATTTTAAAGGAACACTATCAGCAACGAATTGCTGTTGGGCAAATCCTAAAAATTCATAATAAAGTCCCCATGATACCATTCCAAAAAGAAAAATTAATATTAATGGAGTAAAACTCGCCTTAATTAATAACAAAGAAAAAATAATACTGGTAATTATTGCCAATATTAGTAATTTTCTTACACTAATTCCTTTTATAAGTTGAGGTAGTATTAGATCGGTACCTAATCCAATAACAGAAGAAAAACTAATTATAAAACCCATGGCTATAATATTCTCTAAAGAATCATGCAAAAGATTTGGTACCCAAAAACTTAAAATTGCATCTCCGAGAAGAATAAAAAATAAAACTAATGAAAGAGTAATGACTTTAGACCAAACACTGTTCTTTAATATTTCCTCAGGTTTTTTAATAAACATAGATACTTATTATTTTGAGGCTATTTTAACAACTTGACAAGAGACTAATTGTTAGTTATTATTCGGGCAATGGATGAAGAACAAGTAGTCAAAGCTACAAAAAACAACGATTCATCTGAAAACCCCAGTTCGGTTAACAGTGTGCTTCTTGCAATTATTGTAGTTCTCCTTTTAGTTATAACCGCAGGTGCAGCTTATCTTTTTGGAACTAATAAAAAAGTAGAAGAAGAAACACCAAGTCCTACCGCAACTCAGGAAGAAATAACTAAAGTTGAAGAAGAAGTATCTGAAATGGAAGAAAGCCCAAATCCAGAAGAATCACCAAATTCAAGTCCTACATCTTCTCCATCAGCTTCTCCGATATCAATAGAAACTCCCTCCTATTGAAAAAAGTAAAGTCTTTATGCCAGCACCAACTCCAATACTCCAGAAACAATAAAAACTACTTAAAGAAGCAAAAAGGATTACTTTAACCTTGCGATGTTAGCATCAACCATAATTTGCACTAGTTTTTCGAAAGATACTTCTGGTTCCCAACCTAACTCTTTTTTAGCTTTAGAATAATCACCAATCAAAGGACCAGTTTCTGTAGGTCTTATAAATCTTTTGTCTATAAGATCATAATCTTGCCAATCTTCTCCTACATATTTGAAAGCTACCTTACATAGATCTTTTATTGTATGAGTTTCACCTGTAGCAACAACAAAATCATCAGGTTTATCATGCTGAAGAATCATCCACATTGATCTAACATAATCTCCTGCAAATCCCCAATCACGTTTTGCTTCCAAGTTTCCTAAAGAGACTTTCCCATTTTTCATGATAGGTTCCCCTTCTTCGTTTAAATGTTCTGAATTTTTTACTCCTAATTTTGCACAAGCTGCAGCATAAGAAACTTTTTGTGTTACAAACCCTAAATGTCTTCTTGGAGATTCATGGTTAAATAAAATTCCATTAGCCGCGAACATTTTATAACTTTTTCTATAAATTTTTGTTAAATTAAAAGCATATAATTTTGCTGCAGCATATGGATTAGCAGGATTAAATGGAGTTTCTTCATTTTGTGGGATTTCTTTAACCCACCCATACATTTCGCTTGATGAAGCTTGATAAAACCTTGCCTTAGGACAAACATCTAGAACCGAGTCCAAAACTCTATGTGCTCCAATTGCTGTTATTTCAGCAGTGTGAATGGGTTGTTTGAAAGATTCTGAAGGATGGCTTTGAGATGCTAAATTATATACTTCATCCGGTTGAGTCTTTTGAACAATTTCTCTTATAGAAACTGGATCCAAAAGGTCCCCCTGAATAAGCTCTAATCTCTGTTGAATACGACCAATATTGGGATACAAAAGAGCACTTGTCTGCCTAACCATTCCAGAAACTTTATATCCCTTATTAAGAAGAAATTCTGCCAAGTAGCTTCCGTCCTGGCCTGTTATTCCAGTAATTAATGCTTTTTTCTGATGTTTAACCTTTTGCATTCCAAATATAGTATCACTAATTTTTACTTATTAGCAAACAATAATCAATACTAAAAAGGGAAATACATTCTATTCAAACATTTATTATTTAGCAAACATTTGTTAGAATATGTCTTAAGGATGTGGTTTTTATGAAGAAAAATATAAAAAACTTAAAAGGAGGCGATTTTAATGTTTATTGTAAAGAAAAAAAAGGGAGAATCAGAAGACAAACTAATTTCTCGATTTAAGAAAAAAACCCTCGATGAAGGTATTATTCTTGAAGTGAGAGACAGAGAAAGATACAAAAAACCTTCAGAAAGAAAGAAAGAAACTAAATACAGAGTTGCTCACATGATTGAATTGGAGAAAAAAAGAAAGTATTAATCTTCTTTTTTAACAATTTAATTTCCGCTAAACCTATCTGGATTTTTGCTTTTTATTAGACCAATAAGTTTAGATTTTGCTTCCTCATATAGCCCAGAAAAATCAAAATTTCTTATCTTGCTGTCTGCCAATAGCTGTTTTGCAATCCATTCTAAATTTTGTCCTTTTTTCTGAAGCAAAAAGTTGGTTGCTTTTCTAAAAGTTTCATCGCTCTCACCACTGACAAAAAAAGTATTTTTATCAACCTCTTCCCATAAATCAGCAGAAAAAGCAGGCGTATCCGGCCACTCCTTAATACCTGTTGCCAATTCAAGCGTTATTGGCCTTAAGGCAGTCAGCGCAAGTCCTGTTTTTCTCTTTAAAGTCTCTTCTCTTTTCCTAGCTTTTATTAAATCCTTCTCACTTAATTTTTTTACTACCTTAACCTTACCTTCAGAATCTATTATGAAAATTCTTTTTCCGTTCGGACTTTCAACAACACTAGAATCACTTTCTAAAAACGGTCTTTTAGTTTCTTTAAACATGCCCCGATTATATCATGCCCGAGAAAGACATTCCTGTTTCTTGTTTCCACTCTTAGGGTATGTTAAAATTTGTACTCGTGAACAAGGTCATAAATTACCTAAAAGAGGTAAAGTTGGAACTCTCCAAAGTTACCTGGCCCAAGAAAAACCAAGTAATAAAACTAACATTGATAGTTTTTGTTATTTCTGGTATTGTAGCAATCTACGTTGGAGGGTTAGACTTTATTTTTACCAAAGCTTTGGAATTTATTGTTAAAAGGTAACAATGGACGATAATAAAAACATAAAAATAGAAGAGAAAGGAACCGGAAGTAGAAAAATCCCGGGCCATATTATCATTAATGTTAACAAAGATGATAAAGCTAAGTGGTTTGTAGTCCATACCGCAAGTGGCCATGAAGTAAGAGTAATGGAAACTTTAAGACAAAGAATAGAAACAATGAATCTAACTGATAAAGTATTCGAACTTCTAGTCCCCACTCAAGATAGAGTTATTATAAGAGGTGGAAAAAAAGCAACAATTAAAGAAAAAATATTTCCTGGATACTTGCTTGTAAAAATGATTATTGATGATCAAGGGTGGCTAGCAATTAGAACTACTCCAGGAATCACTGGTTTTGTAGGTTCAAGCGGAAAACCTACTGCTCTTTCTGCAGTAGAAGTAGCAAATATACAAAAATTCGTATCAGCTCCAGCTCCAAGATATAAAACAAAATTTTCAGTAGGTGAAGCAGTTAAAATATCAGACGGACCATTTGCAGATTTTCTTGGAACAATTCATGAAATGGATGAATCCAAAGGAAAGGTAAAAGTATTAGTATCTATCTTTGGAAGAGAAACTCCAGTTGAACTTGATTTTCTACAAATTCAAAAGGTTTAAACAATCTTTTCTTTTTCTTTTACAAATTCATTAGGAATAATATCTTTCAATTCTTCTTTAAATTCTGATACATTAGTGCAATCTTCTTTCACAATTACACCATATACATATTGAATGGTTTCCCAATCTTTCTCGGTGTAAATTCCATTTTCTGCCAAATTCCTAACATGCTCTATGATAGAACACTTGCCGTCTTGTAAGAATTTACAGCCTTCTACACTACATCCAGTTTCTATTCCTGCCATATAATATATAAATCGATAAGAGAAAGTATTATAACAAAATTGCAAATAAATTACTAAAAAATAATAAAAATAAATATCAGGAACTCCTGTGACTAATTGTGAAATTAAAGATTATTTACAATACTATCATTTTAAATTTCTTCCAGATTCAGAAAGTTTAGTTGATATAAAAACATTCACTGTTTTCAGAAAAAGTATAATCTTCTACAAAACATTTATCTGTCTTTTAATTCATAAGAAAAATGTTTATATTAAAAAATACAAATTTTTCTAAAATTTTGAGGGTATTTTTACTTTTTTAAAAATATTTATCCTTTGGAAAAAACCATTACATTCGGAATTAAATAAATATCCTTAGCATTAAATGCAAAATCTTCAAACTCCCTAGCCCATTCACTTCCTGTAGGATATCCCTGATATTCATAAGTATTTTTTAAACCTATTTCATTTGTTATTCTTAAAATATTATCTTTAGAAAGAGCGGTCTCGCACAAAAATATGTTTCCCTCTGGATTTTTTTTAGCTACTCTTGCAAATTCAAATACCCACTTTCTATATTCATTAAAAGATGTTGGACCAAAAATAAATGTTGCAAATATTTTATCTATAGAGTTCTCAGCAAACGGAAGAACAGCATCTTTTTCTCCAGAAAAAATTATTTTTAGAAGGTTTTTCTCTTTACTTCTTTTAGAAAATCCTTGCTTTTCTAAAGCTATCACCCGACTTGTTGGATTCATACGAGCCAAATTTTCTGCAACTTTTGGCACTTTCCCTGAACCAAAATCAACTATTGTTTCTCCAAATTCAGACATTTCAAATAATTACAATATAAAACTAGGAACAAATGCACTATTCAACAATTTTAAACACCCGAGCATCATTCACATAACCCAAAGCCTTAAATGTTTTTTCTCCTTCAATTCTGGAATCTATCATTTTACCAACAAGATATCCTTGACCAAATTTTGTAATGTTCATCCATACTTCGGAAACATTCCCTGTATTTCTTTCAAAAGGTGGTCCTTCCTCCAGACCAAACAAGAGATTTTCTGGTGCAGTTATCACGGGAATTCCCCATAAATCATCATTTTCTGGACAATATATCCTACCATCAAGGCTACCATGTGGTTCCGGATTAGAATAGAGCCCGACATTATATCCCTTCCCAATTTTCTCTGTATCAATTTTCAACTTATATACTCTTGGTTCAATAATTTCTCCTACACGTCGCCTGTTTCCAGCACCCGAAATAAATTTTACAAAAAGAGGTTCTTTATTTCCTACATTTCCAGACAAACGAACATTTAAAGAAGACATCTTATTAGACGAATAACTCATTGTCAATAAAACTGTTTCATTGCTGTCACCTTTAAAAAGGTTTATTTTTTTACCATCATCCAATTCAAAATATTCCGGAGTATCTGATGGAGCTAATTCTCTTATTGTTTTTGCAAGATAGCCTGCACCTGCCAGCAAAAAAAGACCCAAAGCACCTTTTAAAAAAGTTCTTCTGCCTAAATTCTCAGCCTCTTCCGAACTTTTACGACTGCTTCCTGATTTACCTGCATATTTTAGATAAGCAGCCTCTCTGACTCTTTTTTCTCGATTATCTTCTGACATATATATGTCAATTATACCAATTTATTCTTTACTCTTACAACTTAAACTAGTATAATTCCTCTACCACGCATAAAGTGTGGAAGATACAAAGTATCAATAGCCTCAAATTAAGCTTTCATGATTCTTTGTAACCAAGTTAATTAGAAATAAAATATGGCAGGAAAAGTAAAAACAATTATTAAAGTAAACCTTAAAGCAGGTGAAGCAACCCCAGCACCACCTTTAGGTCCAGCATTAGGACAGCACGGTGTTGCTATTATGGATTTTGTCAAAGCCTACAATGATAAAACATCATCTATGAAAGGAGAGACTGTCCCTGCTGTTATTACAATTTTTGAGGATAAAAGCTTCGAATTTATTATCAAAAAAGCTCCAGTTAGCGACATGATCAAGAAAAAACTCAGTCTTGAAAAAGGATCTGGAACTACCCCAAAAGAAATGGTTGGAACATTAAACAAAACTCAACTAGAAGAAATTGCCAAAGACAAAATGGATGACTTAAACACCGAAGATTTGGAAGCTGCTAAAAAAATAATCTCAGGTACAGCCCGTTCAATGGGTATAAAAATAGAAGAAAAATAATATGGGAAAAACTAAAACAGCGTTCGTTTCAGGTTTGGGTGATGAAACAAAAAAGGGCAAAAAAGAATCTCAGAGGAAAAATGAGAAAGTTCATATTGCAAATCTTAAAGGTGGACAAAGAATAAAAGCAGTCGAATCTGAAACTATTATTACTGAAGAAGAAAACCAAGAAAAAAAGAAAAGAAGATCACCAAGAGTTAGAGGAAAAAAATGGACAGAAGCCAAAACCCAAGTTAGCAAAACAAAAGAATATAAACTCAAAGATGCCATAAAACTTTGTAAAAAAACTTCATATTCAAAATTCGATGGAACAATGGAAATTCATCTAGTAGTCCAAAAAACAGGTATAAATGTAAATATAACTCTTCCCTACTGTGCAGGGAAAGAAAAAAAGATTGAATTGGCTAGTGAAGAAACAATCAAAAAACTCTCCAGTGGAAAAATTGATTTTGATATTCTAGTTGCAACTGCCGAGATGATGCCCAAACTTGTCCCCTTTGCCAAACTTTTAGGCCCCAAGGGTTTAATGCCAAATCCAAAAAACGGAACACTGGTAAAAGATCTCAAAACAGCAGAAAAGTTTTCAGGCAATTCCATTACCATCAAAACAGAAAAAGAAGCTCCTTTAATTCATACAACTTTTGGGAAAGTAAGCCAGAAAGAAGAAGAACTTATAAAAAACTTTGAGGCAATTGTTAAAGCAATCAACGCAAAACAAATAGTAAAAGCCTACATAAAAGCTACCATGGGTCCTGCAGTAAAAGTAAAAACTAAATAAACTACAGCTTATTTTTACAAAAACACTACAGCTTTATTCCCCTTACGGAGCTACTTCTTTCCAATTGATTTTCTTTGTTTTTAATATTTTGGGAAAAAGAATAATCTGATTGGGATCATATTCAATAAACTCTGCCGGATTTGAAGAATTATCGCTAAGATCCCTTTGCAGAGAAATACCATCTAAACCTGCAACTGAACCTTTTATGTGAAGCTGCCCATCTCCCTCACCCGTATAAAAAGAACCATCCGCCAGATAAATGCCTTTAAGTTCAGCAATATCATCAGCCGAACCATAAACAGAAGGATCAACATAAATATTTCCTTTATTTCCTTCAGAATCCTTCCCCACCATTACCATAAAAAAGCCCTGACCATCTGTTAAGTCTATTTTATAGTTTATATATAAATCCACATTGTTAACAATCAATACAACCTTTTTTGAACCTACATTAATATCTGAATCAATCGAAAGATCCAAACCACTTGATCCGTCATATTTAAACCAATAAATTCCATCTTCAGCCTGTCCTGCATCAATTACACCATTATTAAACAAATTTGTAGAAACCGTGTTTATATAAGTATCTGCAGGAATCTGTTTTTCAAAATATGAGGTTGAGTATTTGTTTCCAATTGAAAAAGGACTATTTACCAGCCAGCCTATTGAAGAAACACTGCCACTTCCAAAATCTGCACTGCCGTTATAATTTACTATTCCAGGAAATCCACCCAATCCTTCAAGATTGAAAAAAGGATTTGAAGCAGTACTTGGAATGTCAGATGATATATTTCCACCTGTAAAAACATCACCATCTTTTACCTGCCACCAGGGCCCCAGACTAATAACGTTTACCACCAAAACATCATTTGCTGTGCAGTCAACCCAACCCGAACAAGAAGCCTCCGGTAAAGCCACCGGTGACCAAGGACACCAAGGATTACCCGAACACTGACTCCCTACCAATCCATAAGCGTTACAGACAACATAATAAGTACCGACTTGATTAAAAGAGGTTGTGTTACAACCATAACCAACTGTTTTGGGACGTACATTGGTCCAACTCTGACTGGTTTGTGGTGATTTCCAAATTTCAGCCCCCAGAGGAGCATCGCTCGGATCCACACAATAACTTACGTCATCACCTACAATTACGTTGGTTGATCCGGAAACACTACAACTGGGGGGAAGAGAGGGGGTATAGTGCCACCACAAATCAACATAACCACCAGCAGGACAATTTCCAGTCCAGCTTAAACCTGAAGTTATTTCTCCCTCATGGCAAGTGGTAGAGTTTGTACAAGCCGTATAACCTACAGAATAATCTTCAGGAACACTCACACTGACTGTTCTATTGCCTGAATTTACATTTGTAAATGTATATGGATTGCTGGTTCTACTTGTTGTACCTAAGGTCACCGTCTGACTACTTGCCGGTTCTATAGTCTGAAAACCTGGTGTTAAACCTTTATATCCTTGAATGGTACATTTAGTACTTGGTGATGGACCTGGAGTGGGTGTACTACCTGGAGTATAGCAACAAGTGTGAGTCTCTTCGTGACCTGACAATACACAACTGGTAAATGTACTAGCACCAACAGGCCACCCCTGACACGCTGTATAACGGTCGGTTAAAGCAATACAACTTGATTGATAACAAGGAAGTACTGGGTTGTAATATATTTCTATACAATAATCTCCAGAGAAGTGTAATGCACAATCATAAACATTTCTTACAGTAAGTTCTTTAGCGCAACTTTGTCCTGAGCCACATGCTGCTGCTTTTATTTCACCACTTCCCAAAAACATCCCTACTAAAACCATAACTGAAACTATGAAAAAACGCTTCATCTTTCTATATTCTTACTCAAATATAAAACAGGCAACCGTAAATTATCAGACATCACACCAGTACTTGCAAAGCTCTTGTATTCAACTAAGTTTCTTTTCACCAAATAATACACCTGACAAATCCTGGAAGTATTTAGGCAAACATTGTTATTTGGATCAACTTCTTTCCCATCAACGACTTCCCCAGTAATATACTCTACTTTAAACCTCATCCCTGGCAAAATTTTCCCGCCTAAATCGCCCACATTTCTTAATAGTACTAACTCCTTATCCCCAATATACTTGACTGGATCTAAATTTAAACCTTCCCATTCCCCAGAAAGCCACAGATCAACCACCCTTGGTCGATATTTGCCATCAACATACAATGCCCTGATAAATAAACCATTATTTTCTTCATACATCCGCAAGAATATCGGTTGAAAGCTATACACCCTCACGCCCACTTCTCCTATGGAAAATTCTTCATTGATAAAAAACGAAACCCCAACATAATTAATAAACACAAAATAACCCATTACAATGCCCAAAAACACTAAAATCAACAACAACAATCTTCTCACTATCGGAGCATTAAACTTAATCATAACAAAACTATAAACTAAATATGGTCAACTTTCAAACAGTCTAATCTCCCTCACCAAACGGGTCGAAGTCGATATGCACACGTAATGTGTTCGGAGCTATCACCATTCCCTCCGGAACCACCGATTGGGCTTGATTTTCATCCAGCAAGCTTTCTGCAAATGTTATTAGTTTAGACCCTTGTTCTTCCAATAAATATAATGTCCTATTGTAATCGTCAGTACAAAGTCCATTACCATAACAAACATTCTCCTGGAATCCTCCTTTAGGTTTAATATAAACAAAACTGATATTCCAAACTTGGCCCGGTTTGTATCTTTGCAATGCCTCTTGGAAAGTCACTCCTTCCAAAGAAGAACCCATATCCCATACCCACCGAAACCCAATTTTTCCTTGCAAATCAGGAGAAAACATTGACACCCAAAATTTTTTGATCGACCCATCCTGATCTCGATAAACTACTAAACCACGGTAGTCCTGAATATTCTGTCCTGTTTCCGGAAAATTCCAATCTACAACATCTATATAGCCCGTGAACACTGCATTTATAGACAGCAATTTATACTTTTCATTACCTCCATGAAACATATCACCCACATCCTGATAAAAAACCATTGGAAATCCACCTCGCATATCGGCCAATTTCCCAAAGCGTTCTTCATCTGATGTTAATTCCCATTCTGTTCCTTCAGTAACTGCCATTGGAATCCCTGACTGGACATCAATCAGATAATCCCCTTGCACTAAATAATCCCTATCCTCTTTCAAGCCTAAATTAGAAGCAATCACATCTGGCGCCTCCAACAAGGGTTTCTTTTCCTCCCACTGTCCAGTTTCCATGTTAATTACTTCAACCATCTTGCCGGATTCATCAAACCTTACCCAGCCAAAACTTTCAGTCCATTTGATGTCCCCTGTTACTTCTAACGGTCCAAATCCTTCTGGAATATCATATCCGGTTTTCAAAGGAATACCATTGGGTCCAAATTCAACAGGTGGATATTGTCTAAATTCACTTTTAGAGATATCTATGGGAAGTAAAAAAGTATGCCAGTTACCATCATCCATTTTAGCCTCAATTGCCAAAGAGTAACTTTCCGGATTTTCTTCTTCAAAAAAAGGAACAATATGTACATTCTCTGACTTGGGATGGAACGGTCTTTGATTCTCTGCAGCATTTCCCCAATATGACCACCAATTATTAATAACACTTACTTTTTCTTTAAAACCCTCGGAATCTATAACAGTTAATTGTTCTTCTGAATAAGATCCACCTGCATTCGGAGAAGTTTCAGTTACTTTAAGTTTGGGAAAAAGAGTAGGAACTGGTGTTGGTTCTGCAGTTTCTGTAAAAACTGCAGTTTCTACTATTGGAATAGGTTCTGTCTGAATATCAATTGTAGGAATAACTTGCTTACAGGAAGAAAGAAGCATGGAAGCTACAGTACAAGTTAAAAGGGCTTTTTTAGCCTTTTGTGATAATTTCGAAGATGAAGCCCAAGCTTGTAAACCTTCAAAATTTTCTTTTAAACCCTGGGCAAAAGATTTACTTTCTACATTTTTATCAACAAAAGTTATTGCTTTTAATAAATCCTTTTGAGACAAACCATAAGGTTGCAAATTATCTTTATCTTCCATTTCTTTTTTCATTTTAATAAAAAAATACCTCCTAAAAAAGGAGGTAAAAGCATTCTAATGCCTTTCGGCTATATTTAAACAAATTAGTAAGGCAGTTCTTCATACTCCTTTTAAACTTGTGTCTATAGTATTTTAGTTTTTTTCTTCAAATAAGTCAAAATACTGTGCTGGATCGACATATGTTCTGTTCCCCCTTTCTGCATAAGATGAAGGTTCTGATATAAAAATTCTTCCTGGATAGATCTATTGAATCTTACGGGAGATTTAGTAAATTTTTTGAATTTTTGATTCACTATAATCTGAAAATCTTGTGTATATATAAATGGAGAACCTATGTCTGTACTGCACAACTAAATAGTTACAGGAAATTATTGATTTTAGCCAATCGCATAGATTCATTATGAAAAAATTTCTTTACTTCATTCCACGAAACTTTAACTAGCATTTTTGGTAAAAGATCATTTTCTGCATCTTCAAAATAATCAAAACTTCTTATTAAATGGTAGGTTTTATCATTTAAATCGAAAAACTTCTGGTCATAAAATGACAACATTTCATCTAAAGTGTATTTTTTACTCAGAAAATATAAGTCAATAAAATCGCGTTTGGTACCTCTATCTCCCAAAGCTGATACTTTCATAGCCGCAATATCCTTTAAATTTAATAGATTGATACCCATAAATGAATGTGTTTTTGCAAGAAGAGGATATTTGTAATAAAAAAGACTAAATTTTGTTACCCCAACTTTTCCCCAAACTGTTCGCCATGCAACCCCATCTTTTTTAAACTCTGGCAATTTTTGTAAGTCTGCTAACAATATTTTTTCTTCAAGTTCTTCTTGCGTAAAAAAATCTAAATCAACAGAAATCCTATGTCCTAAATGTAATGCCAATGCAGTGCCACCAGCTAGATATGACTTTTTAATGATTGGGATATTTGAAACTAACTTGATAGCCCGAATTGTATCGGGGAGTAACGTTTTTGTAAACATAATATTTTTGTACGGTCTATTTTATATAAATCTGCCCAGAAATTGGCTGTTTTTTGTGATAGATCTCGGCTTTTCATTATAGTATCTTTAATATCTTTTTTGGAATAATTATTAATAAGCCATTTTATCGAATTAGTATCACCTCTATCTAACACTCTTTTAATAATAAACTGGGTATTGTCTAGACTGAGTTTAGAAAAATCTATATCCCAAAAATAGGGCTTAAAACTAAGAGGAAGTTTGTTTTTCACCCTTAAATTATACCACAAATTATGACAACGCTTCTTTCCACCATCC
>Ga0180007_10001371_pt1 | contig 33902 bp, 27 predicted proteins | sample MM_PC_MetaG_FD_121122 | JGI IMG/M metagenome (GOLD analysis project Ga0180007, IMG submission 121122) | Groundwater microbial communities from the Aspo Hard Rock Laboratory (HRL) deep subsurface site, Sweden - MM_PC_MetaG | ecosystem: Environmental > Aquatic > Deep subsurface > Groundwater... | reverse complement strand
CGCTTCCGGCGACCATGAACACGAAGGCCAGAGTCAGGGCGGGATAGAAGTTGAACGGCAGGGAACGAAGGAACAGGACGTACCCGGAACCCTCCATGCCGAGCCGGGTCATGGCATCCTGGATCAAGCCGGCCTCGAAACCGACCCAGGTGGAGATCACCGCGAGTGTGGCGACCGGAGCTGCCGTGCTGTCCACAATCCAAGAGAGCTTCTCCCTCGATATGCGCAGACGATCGGTCAGCGGCCGCATGGTGTTGCCCACCAGAAGCGTGTTGGCATAATCGTCGAAAAAGATGGCGGTGCCCATCAGGGCGGTGGCCGTCTGACCACCGCGGCGACCGGTGATGCGGCGGGCCAAGACAGCCACGATACCGTCGGCGGCACCGCTGCGGGACAGGATGCCGACCATGCCGCCGAGGGTCACCGAAAACAGGACGATCGCCGCGTGGGAGCGATCGGCCAGGGCATCGACCAGCAGGGTATCGGCCAGCATAGTGAAGGCGGTCAACGGGTTCCACTGGGATAGGATCAAGGCCCCGAACCAGACACCGAACAGCAGGGACAGGATCACCTGGCGCGCCCAGAGGGCCAAACCGATCGCGATCAGGGGGGGCAGCAGGGAGAGCCAGCCGTATTCCATCAGTGGTCCATTTCCGCCTGGGGTTCGGGTGTTGCCACGTCGACTGCCAGCCATGGTCCCATGACGTCACGGATCACCGGCAGCATGGCCAGCTCAAGGCCCGGAGCCGCGGCCAACAGCCATCCGGATCCCAACCAATCGTCCCCGGGCAGCAGATCGACGATCGAAGCGCCAGCCTCCAGCGCGATCAAACCGCCGGCGGCGATGTCCCAAGGGTTCAGGCGCAGCTCCCAGTACCCGTCGAGGCGTCCGGCGCCGACATAACACAGGTCGAGAGCCGCACTCCCCCCCCGACGGACCCCATGACAACCGGCCAGCAGGAACGCCTTGACCGTGTCGCAGACGGCTGAGCAAGCCTCGTCGCGGAGATAACTGAACCCGGTTCCCAGAAGCGCCCGGTTCAGAGGCGGAGCGTTGGCGAGGGACAGGCGACGCGGTTCTTCGCGACCGGGCCGCTCGAGGAACGCTCCGCAGCCACGGCCGGCGCTGAACAGCTCGCCGAGTTCCGGAGCGAAGACGACACCGATCAGGGGGCCGTCCTGGTCGACACAGGCGATCGAGATCGCGTAGAAGGGGTGGCCATGGACATAGTTGGTGGTTCCATCGAGGGGATCGACGATCCATGTGCGCCCCGATCGGCTCGGGCGGGTCGCCCCTTCCTCAGCCAGGATACCGTCTTCAGGGAAAATCCAGCTCAGTTCCTTGACGATGAATTCCTCGAGATGTCGATCGAGATCGGTCACCATGTCGGTCGCCGACTTGTAATCGACGACCCGCATTTCACCGCGCGCACTGGTCAGGAGACGACCGGCTCCGATGGCCACATCCCGCACGATTCCGATTTCGGACATCAGCTTCTTCACATCGACTCTCCTTCGGACCGAGGGGGCATCATAAGGCTCAGCACCGACCGCCACAACAGCCGATGGGTTGACAACGCGATCACTTGAGGTAGCTTTGGGGACAGGAAGTCGATGTCAATCAACGCAAAGGACCAAGTGATGGAAGAACGCATCAAGGCAATCCTGGAAAAAGTGCGACCTGCCCTGCAGGCCGACGGCGGCGACGTCGAGTTCATCGACTACAATGACGGAATCGTCACCGTGCGTCTCCAAGGAGCCTGTGGCAGTTGCCCCATGTCGACCATGACCCTCAAACACGGGATCGAAGCCAGGATGCGCGAGGAAATCCCCGAGATCAAAGCCGTCGAGGCCCTCTGATCGACAGCCCATCAATACCCTAGACTGTGCAGTCGCTGACGGGTGGCCTCGCTGACTCCGCTCGCATCGCCTTCGCGGTGAGACCCGAGCTGCTCGGCCAGGGCGTCCCATTTCACCTGGAGCCGTCGCGCCTCCTCCCGGAGATCCTGCTCAGCGGGGGGCGCCGATGGCAGCGGGGACAACGCTTCCGGATCAATGGACAGATCGTACCATCTCACCAGCCCGCTCTCCAGATCCTCGATCCGATAGTACGGCCACGACCACCAGGCCATCTGTTCTCCCCCGTAGAGCATATTGTCCAGCAGGGCGAATCGTGTCGGCGGTTCGACATGGCCTGACTCGTCGGGCCAGAGGGATGCTCGTCCCGGAACGCCCTCCGGTGGTTCCCATCCCATTTCATGACAGATGGACGGCACGAGATCCAGGGTGCTGAACGGGTCATCGGTCCTGGTCCCGGCTTTCCTCAGGTCGGGAAGCCGCACGATCATCGGCACGCTCGAGATCTCCGGCATCAGCGAATGACCGTGCTCGAACCCTCCGTGCTCGAAGAACTCCTCGCCGTGATCGGAAAGAACGACCACGACGGTGTTCTCCAGGAGATTTTCGGCTTTCAGTCTCGCAAAAAGACGTCCGGACCAGGCGTCGGCGTAGCGCACTTCCTGCTGATGCAGCAGCCGAATAGCCGAGGCGAGTTCGGGGTCGATGTCCGGCAGGGCGGCTCGGACCTCGCTCAAGCCTTCGAATCTCTGACCGGCCAGCAAGGGATGGTCGGGCAACGGCGGCGGGCCATTGTTGTCCTCACCAGGAATCGGCCGCCAGGTGTAGGGCAGGTGAGGATCCAGCAGATGGATCCAGAGGAAAAAGGGTCGCTGATCATCGACGAGCCCCAGCCAGATCATGGCCTTGGTCACCAGGATCGATGCATCGTTGGGCATCGTGTTGGCTAGCCAGTAGCGAGTCATTTCCCGTACCAGAACCGAACGTCCCGCCGGAGTCAGCGGTTCGACCACGATCGCGTGGTCGAACTCTTCGAATCCCCGATGAAACCCATAATCCTGGCCGAGGTAGGGATTCGAGATGATGGCCGCCGTCCGCCAACCGTGACGCCAAGCCACCTCGGCCATTGTCGTCGCGGCGTCGGGAAGCCCGACGAACTTGACCAATCCCAGGGCCTGGGACGGCAGGCCAGTCATGCCGGTGGCCATGTTGGGCAAGGTCCAACTCGACGTTCCCCAGAGATTGCCGTACAAGATGCCATCATCCGCCAGGGCGTCCAGGGCCGGAGTCGACGGTGCGGCGTCGGACAGGCAGCCCAGATCGTCGCGACGAAGAGTGTCGATCGTCAACAGAAGCAGATTCTTGCCTGTCACGGACTCGGCACCGGGGTGCAGGGTCATGCCTGCAGTGCGGGCCTTGGCACCCTCGGCCTGCCAGTCGGGCCAAAAGGCCGTGGTGACCACCACCACGACCACAGGCCAGAACAGGTGTCGTCTCGGATTGATGACCAGATGATCGGCCAGTCGACGCATCGGCCCCACCAGAAGAACCAGAAAAAAGAGGTAGGCGGTTGCTTTGATCAGGAAACGAGGGCCCACATGGTCGTCCCACCAGAGCGCAAACGTGGAATCCTTGATCAGATACCCCAGGTCCACCGTGAGCAGGAGGGCCAGGGCTCCAGCCACGGCTCCGGCAAAGATGAGACGCTTGCCGTTGTCGCGGCGGCCGAGCAGGGCAGCCAACGGCCAGAACAGCACACCGGCGCTGGCGAGCCCGAGCCAGCCATAAAGCGTCAGGTAGGGAATCACCGAATCGAGCCGACCGTGATCGGGATAACCCACAGGAGGACCATAGCGGAACCAGTGGCTCAGACCCTCGGCCAAGCCGATAGCACCGACCAGGACGAAAGCCCACAAAACGGCCGCGCTCCAAGCCTGCAGCCAGCGCAAGAATCTCATCGATCGTCCTCCGTTCGAAATGGTGACCCATTTCTAGTGGAATGCGGGGTTCGCGGTCAAGGGAACCTTCTCGCGAATTCAGATTTACCCCGAGGGAAAAGCGAGTACCGGAACGGGCATCCTCTGCCAAAACGAAGACGGCGGCCTGATCGGGCCGCCATCTTCAAATCATGCCGAGCGCAGGACTCCTTCAGAACGAGAGTGAACGGAATGTCGCGCTCGCCAACTCGTAGAGGGTTCCCGGAACCACGCCGAGGGCGACCACAGCCAGGGCCAGAACACCCGCTGCGAAGATCATCTCCCAGCCCCCGCCCTTGGAGGCCTCTTCGGGAGAGGGCCGCATGTACATGGTCAGCACGACTCGCAGGTAGTAGTACACCGAGATCAGGGAATTGACGACGCCCCAGATGGCCAGCGGAACCAGGCCCGCCTTCACCACGGCGTCGAAGATGTAGAACTTGCCCATGAACCCCACGGTGGGCGGGATCCCCGCCAGGGAGAACATGAACACGGCCATGGCCGCCGCTGCTACCGGATGACGCAGCGCCAGTCCGCCGTAGCCCTCGATCGTGTCGGCTTCGTGCCGACGGCTTCGACTCAGGTACGTCACCAGCCCGAAAGCCCCAAGATTCATCAGGGCATAGCCGACCAGGTAGAACAGGATCGCTCCGCCGGCGGCCTCCCCGACGCTCTGGCCGAGCACGGCGTCGAAGTCCCGACGCCCAGTCTGCACGAAGGCCAGGAGTCCGAGCATGAGATAGCCCGCATGGGCGATGCTCGAATAGGCCAGCATGCGTTTGATCGAGTTCTGGGAAAGAGCAACCACATTGCCCAAGGTCATCGTCAGCACGGCCAGGACCGTCAACAACGGGAACCAGATGTCGGCCATCAGGGGCAGCGTGAGCCAGGTGAACCGCAGCAGGGCCGCGAAGGCGGCCGCCTTGACGCCTGTGGCCATGAATCCCGTCACATAGGAAGGCGCTCCTTCGTAGACGTCGGGTGTCCACATGTGGAACGGCACCATGGAGATCTTGAAGCCGAAGCCGATGATCATCAACCCGCTGGCGACCTTGACGAGCATGCCTTCGTGGCCGGCTCGAGCCAAGGCCTCGCCGATGGCCGCGTAGCTCGTGCCGCCTGTCTGTCCGTAGAGCAGGGCCATGCCCATCAGTAGGAACGCCGAAGAGAAGGCTCCGAGTATGAGGTACTTGAAACCCGCCTCACTGCTGCGGAGCGAACCCCTGTTACCACCCACCAGCACGTAGATGGACAGACTCATGATCTCGATGGCGAGAAACACGCTCATCAGGTCCGTGGCCGCGGTCAACAGCATCATGCCGAGTGTCGCAAAGAGCATCAACGGGTAGAACTCGGCACGGTAGCGACCGTCGCGGTCGTAGAGTCCCGAGGCGAACGTCGTGGTCAACAGGGCGATGGCCACGAACAGCAGATTGAAGAACCAGGCGAACTGGTCGTGGGTCAACATGCCGCCGAGCAGGCCGACCGAAGAGATGGCGTCACGGCCGACCGTATGGGACACCGCCACGCCGAGCAACACCAGCAGACTCAGCATCGAGAGGTGCTCCTTGCGGAGACTCTTGACGAAGGAATCCACCAGCATGACCAGCAGGCCGCCGGCGACCAGCACGATGTAGGGCAAGAGGTGGGACAGTTGGGTCGCCAGGGGCAACTCGGACACGTTCGTCATCGTTCCTCCTCCGCCGCGACCGTCGAATCGAGAACGATCAAGCGGGACCCTGCAAGATCGTCGGCGGCAACGTTGATGCGCGCGGCCTCTTCATACAGAGGCGCCAGCAACTTATCGATGGACGGCGCCATTCGGTCCACCAATGGTGCCGGTTTCACGCCCAGCAAAACGATGAAGACCATGATCGGGATCAAGACGACCCATTCCCGCAGGCTGAGATCCGGCAACCCCCTGTTCTTCTCATTGGTCAGGGGACCCAGGAAGACCCGCTGGTACATCCAGAGCATGTAGATGGCACCGAGGATGACACCGGTGGAAGCCAACACGACCAACAGCTTGGCGTGAGGCAGGAGCGTACTGCCGAAGCTGCCGAACAGGATCATGAACTCGCCGGTGAACCCGCAAAGTCCGGGCAAACCGACGCTCGCGAGGGTCACGAACAGGAACACCGCGGCGTAGGCCGGCATCTGGTGGGCCAGGCCGCCGAAGTCGGTGATTTCACGGGTATGACGACGCTCGTAGATCATGCCGACCAAGAGGAACAGGGCGCCTGTGGTCAAACCGTGGGCCAGCATCTGGTAGATCCCGCCGGCGATACCGGTGGCCGTCAGGCTGAACAGCCCGAGAACGACGAAGCCGAGATGACTCACCGACGAGTAGGCGACGAGCTTCTTGACGTCCTTCTGCACCAGGGCGACCAAGGCACCGTAAATGATCCCGATGACCGCCAGCCAGGCCAGCCACGGCCCCAACGTGATCGCCGCATGAGGAAAGAGCGGGATGGCAAAACGCAGCAGGCCATACGTTCCCATCTTCAACAGCACGCCGGCAAGGATGACCGAACCAGCCGTCGGCGCCTCGACGTGGGCGTCCGGCAACCAGGTGTGGAACGGGAAGAGCGGCACCTTGATCGCGAAGGCCAGGGCGAAAGCCACGAACATCCACGATTGCTGACTGTGGGTCAGATCGAGCAGCAGGAAGCTGTCGAGTGCCATGCTGCCGGCCTGCAGGTAGAGGAACAGGATGGCGACCAGCATGAAGACCGAGCCGACCATCGTGAAGATGAAGAACTTCACCGAAGCGTAGATGCGACGTTCGCCGCCCCAGACACCGATGATGAAGTACATAGGAATCAGCATGGCTTCCCAGAAGATGTAGAACACCAGCATGTCGCGCGCCAGGAAGGTGCCGATCATGGCCGCCTGCAGGAACAACAGGAATCCCATGGCCTCACGGACCCGGGAGGTAATGGCGTTCCAGGTGCTGAGGATCACCAGGGGTCCGAGGAAGGTCGTCAGCAGCACAAGCCACAGGGAGATGCCGTCGAGTCCCATGCTGTAGTTGATCTTGCCATCGGCGAGCCAGGTGAAGTGTTCGACGAACTGGTCACCCGCATTGGTCTTGTCGAAGTGCCAGAACAGGTGGATCGACAGGATGAAATCGACGATGGCCACACCCAGGGCCATGATCCTGGCGGTGGTGTCCCGTCGTCCCAGCAGCCAAACCAGCAGCGCGCCGGCCAGCGGAACGAAGGTTACCCAGGACAGGATATGATCGGTCACGTAGGTCACGGTCCTCCCCCTAGCCCGAGAGGGTGAGATAGATGATGAAGGCGGCGACGCCGGATGCGAAGGCCCAAGCGTAGAAGCGGATCATTCCGTTCTGCAGCAATCGTACCAGGGCGCTGACAATGGCGACCAAGGTGTAGGAGCCGCTGACCAGAAGACCGTCGATCAAGCCCACGTCCACCGTCTTGAACAGGAAGCGATCGCTGACGGCGTGCGCCGGCCGAATGATGGCCGCCTCGTAGAGCTCGTCCACGTAGTACTTGTTCTTCAGGATCCGATGCGGAATCCCGCCGGCAAATCGATGGGCAGCGGTGGCGATGCCCGTCCGCTTGGTGTAGACCAGCGTCCCGAGACCGAGGCCGAGCAGGGCCCAGACCAGGGAAGCCGAGGCCAGGGTCCATTCCATCCGGACCTCGGCGGCGTGATCGGCACCATGATCGGTGGCGTGATCGACGGCTCCATGATGCTCGTCGTCTGCGACAGCATGGGCGACGACCTCGGCATGAGGAACCGCATCGACGACGATCTCATGGGCGAAAACCGGCTCGAGCCAGGTTCCGAAATGGTTCGCCCCGCCCATGAAGTGGGGAATGCCAACCCAGCCGCCAGCCAGAGAAAGGACGGCCAGCACGACCAAGGGCAGCGTCATCGTCAGTGGCGACTCGTGGATGTGATGCTTCACTTCGTCGCTGGCGCGGTTGCTGCCGAAGAACGTCAACGAGACCAGACGCATCATGTAGAACGCCGTCAGACCGGCGCCCAGGAAACCGAGCACCCACAGCCCGACGCCGCCCTGGCTCCAGGCGTTCCAGAGGATCTCGTCCTTGGAGAAGAAACCGGCGAAGGGGAAGACACCGGCCAGGGCCAGGGTCCCGATCAGGAACGTCCACCAGGTGATCGGCAGTTTCTTGCGCAGGCCGCCCATCTTCCGCATGTCCTGCTCGTTGCTCATGGCGTGGATCACCGAGCCCGAGCCGAGGAAGAGCAGCGCCTTGAAGAAGGCATGGGTCATGAGATGGAAGATACCCATGGCGAAAGCGCCGACGCCGCAGGCCAGCATCATGTAGCCCAGCTGCGAGACCGTCGAATAGGCCAGGACCTTCTTGATGTCGTTCTGGGTCAGGGCAATGGTCGCGGCATAGAGCGCCGTCACGCCGCCGACGATCGCGATCACCAGCATGGCCGTCTCGCTCTGGATGAACAGGTAGTTCAGCCGCGCGATCATGTAGACGCCGGCGGTGACCATGGTCGCCGCGTGGATCAGGGCGGAGACAGGAGTCGGGCCCGCCATGGCGTCCGGCAGCCAGATGTAGAGGGGGATCTGGGCCGACTTGCCCGTGGCTCCCACGAAGAGCAGCAGCCCGGCCAGGGTCGCGATGGGCGCCAGCAAGCCGGCGTGCTCGGCCAGGACGCTGAAGGAGAAGAGGCCCTCGCCCGCTCCCATGTGAGGCAGCATCGTCGTGCCGATGACGAACATGCCCAGCAGGAATCCGAAATCGCCGATCCGGTTCACGATGAATGCCTTCTTGCCGGCGGCGGCATTCGCTTCGTCGTTGAACCAGAAGCTGATCAGCAGGTAGGAGCAGAGTCCCACGCCCTCCCAGCCCACGAACAGCATGACGAGATTCTCGCCGAGCACCAGCGTGAGCATGGAGAAGATGAAGAGGTTCAGGTAGGCGAAGAACCGATTGAAGCCGGCATCATGGGCCATGTATCCCAGCGAGTAGACGTGGATCAGGAACCCGACTCCCGTGACGACCAGGGCCATCACCGCGTTGAGGGGGTCCATGGCGAAACCGATGTCGATCTGCAGGCGACCGAAGGTCAACCACGTCGCGATCGTGTCTTCGACGAGGCGATGAGCCGGGTCCATTTCGACCAGGCGGAGGAAGACCTTGACCGACAGGGCGAAGGAGATGGCCACAGTGCCGCATCCGATCAGGCCTGCCAAGCGGCGTGGCATGACCCGGACCAGCAGACCGTTCACGGCGGCACCGATCAACGGCACCAGCACGATCCATCTCAGAGCGTTGTCAACAGCGTGGTGTTCCACGGCATCACTCCATCAGTGTCGTGAGATCATCGACGTTAACCGAACGGCGTTGTCGATAGATCTCCACCAGGATCGCCAATCCGATCGCAGCCTCGGCGGCGGCGACAGCGAAATTCATCATCACAAAAACATGCCCCGACAGGTCGCCCAGCGCGCGGCTCGAGGCGGCAAAAACAATGTTCACGGCGCAGAGCATGATCTCGATGCTCATGAACATGATCAGGCTGTTGCGGCGCACCAGGACACCGATGGTTCCGGTCAGGAACATGGCGCCGGCCAGCACCAGGTAGTGGGTCAGACCTATTGCCACGGCTTGTCCTCCTCTTTACGTCCCAGGGCCATGGCACCGATGATCGCCACGAGCAACACGACCGAAATCAGCTCGAAGGCGAGCAGGTAACGGTTGAGCAGGAGTCCGGCTACGGCTTCGGCCGTGCCACTGACGGCGGGACTACCCTCGGGAAACCCGACGATGCGGCCACGGGTCAGCCACGAGATCAGCGTGACCGCCACGGCAGCTGGTGGCAGGGTGAGCAACGCCAGCTTCAACGGTGACCGACGGCGCTCCTCGGCGGGCAACACCGGCCCCTGCAGCATCATGATCACGAACAGGAAGAGCACCATGATGGCCCCTGCGTAGATCAGGATCTGCAGGATCGCCAGGAACGGAGCCGCCAACAGGGCGAATATCCCGGCTGCGCAGACGAAGCTGAAGATCAGCCAGACCGCGGCGGCCACGGCGCTTCGGCTCGCAACGGTCATGATGGCCGACGCCAGCATCAGGATTCCGAAAAGGTAGAACAGACTCGTCTCCACCACAGGCCTCCCGACCGCGGCTACAGTGTGCCGTCGGACATGTTGTTGAGCAGGAATTCCTTGTCCACGAAGAACTTCTCCCTGCTGTCGGCGACGATTTCATAGATCCCGGTGTCCATGCGAATCGCGTCGCAGGGACAGGCCTCCTCGCAGAGGCCGCAGTAGACGCAACGGAGCAGGTCGATGTCGAAGCTCTCGGGGAACTTCTCGATCGCCGGATCCGGATGCTCGCCAGCCACGATGTGGATGCAATCGGCGGGGCACGCCGTGCTGCACATCATGCAAGCCACGCAGCGTGGCGATCCGTCGTCACGCTTCATCAGGCGATGACGTCCGCGGAAGCGATCGCTGTACTCGCGATGCTCCTCGGGGTATTGGACGGTCGGCATCTCCCCCATGTGGAAGATGTTGCGGAACACGTGTTTGATCGTGATCCCGAGACCACGGAAGATCTCCGGCAGATAGAGACGCTCAACAAACGTCATCTTGCCGCCGTACGAGTGGACTTTCCTGTATGAACTCATGCACTCCCCCCATCGGGGTCGACGCCTCGGTTAAACAAATGCCAGCCAGATCGCCGTAAGCACAAGGTTGGCCAGGGCAAGCGGCAACATGACTTTCCAGCCCAGTCCCATCAGGTGGTCGTAGCGGAAACGCGGCAGCGTCCAGCGGACCCAGATGAAGACCCAGCAGAAGAAGACGACCTTGCCCACGAACGCCCCGACCTGCATCGCCGTGGCGACCAGGGACGCAGCCTCGGGGCCGATGGTCCACGGCTTCAGGGCAAAACCGACGAGGGTCGCCAGGGCCAGGAAACCGAACACGAACATGCCGAGAACCGGCTCACGATTCCGGGCGTCGCCGAACTTATTCTTCTCCCTCGTCACGCGGCGAGAGAACAGGACGCAGATCGCACTGAAGACCAGGAATTTCAAGGCCATCAGCAGCGGAACGACCACAGCGGCGTTGGCCATGATCACATCGCGGCTCAACCAGGGGATGTTCCATCCCCCGAAGAAGAGAGTCGTGATCAGGGCCGAACCGATCACCAGGTTCGTATACTCCGCCATGAAGAACAGGGCGAACTTCATCGAGCTGTACTCGAGATGATAGCCCGAGACGAGTTCGGATTCGCCTTCGGGCAGATCGAAGGGATTGCGGTTCGTTTCGGCGAAGACGGCGGTGATGAACAGCACCGCGCCGAGAGGCTGGACCACGATTCCCCAAGCGGGCAGGAAGCCCCAGATCAATCGGCCCTGATCGGCCACGATCTCGGTCAATCGCAGGCTTCCGGAGATCATGATCAGGCCCATGATCGCCAGGCCCATGCTGATCTCATAGCTGATCATCTGGGAGGACGACCGCACGGCACCGAGGAAGGTGTACTTGTTGTTGGATGCCCAGCCGCCCATGACCACGCCGTAGGTCCCCAGGCTGGCGATGGCTAGCACGTAGAGCACGCCCACATTCAGGTCGGCCACGACCAGGGGAATCTGCCGGCCACCGATTTCGATGTAGTCACCGAACGGGATCACGGCATAGGTCAACAGGGAGACGAAGAAGACCATGAACGGCGCCAGGGCGTAGAGCACACCGTGAACGTTGGCCGGACGGACATCCTCCTTGAACAGGAGCTTCATGACGTCGGCGATCGGATGCACCAGGCCGCCGAGCCGGATTCCCAGCACCGAAGCCCGATTGGGTCCTGTCCGGTCCTGGATGAAGGCCGATCCCTTGCGTTCGGCCCAGATCAACACCGGCACCAGTCCGAGGATCACCACCAGCAGGAAGACGATCTTGGCCATGGTGGTCAGCACGAGATCCATCAGCGCTCACCTCCAGCACCAGCAGTCGCAGCCCCGGAGAGGGCGCCGGCCGCGGGCAAGGCATTCAAGTCGAGTCCATCGAGATGCGAAGCGCGATCGACAAGCCATCGTCGCAGGTCGGGCAGGCCGGTCGGAATCCCGGATCCGCCGAGGGCTCCGAGCCAATCCGCCAGAACTCGCCAGTCTTCCCTGGCTCCGTCGGGGCGGGCAACGGCGCGTCGAAAGGCTTGCACACGGCCTTGGCGATTGGCGAACAGCCCGTCCTTTTCGGCCCAGGTGCTCATGGGAATCACCAGTGAGGCGAGCTCTGCGGTGGTCTGGAAATGGGTGCCGAAATAGATCAGAGGGCGACCACCGAGAGCGGCGGCGAACCCCTCCATTTCGGCGGCGGGATCGCCTCCGTAGACAACCACGGCGCCCTTGCTCCGGTGAAGAAGAGCCGACAGGCCCGCCGCGTCGTGCTGGTCAAACCCGAACCAGGTCAATCCCGTGCGATTCGGCGTGCGGTCGGCGTCGATCAGCAGATCGTCGCTCGCGCCCCTTCCCGAGGTGACGATACCGCCGCTGCGGGGGGCGTCTCCGGCCAGAGCGGCAAAGAGCCCGATTTCTTCGAGGGTCTGGTGGGGCGAAGTGATCCACAGTCCCGGACCTCCGTCGGGCTGGGCCGCCAGGGTCTCGTGGACCTCGTCCCAGCTCACGTCGACCAGGGCGCCGTCACGACGGGCCTGGGGTCGGCCGAGTCGCTTCTCGCTGTGCACGCCACGGTAGGTCATCCTGCCCTGATCACACATCCAGTGGCCGTTCACTTCCGAGTTGTAGCGAGGCTTGAGCCTGTAGATACGATCACCCTCATGGTCCACGCGCACGTTGCAGCCGGTGGCGCACCCGGAGCAGATCGAGTTGGTCGACTTGAGCAGCCAAACCCGTTTCTTGAAGCGGAAGTCGCGGCTGGTCAACGCGCCGACAGGACAGATGTCCACCGTGTTGAGGCTGTAGGGGTTGTTGAGTTCCTTGCCCGGGGCGATGCCGATCTCGGCACGGTCGCCGCGGTTGAAGATGCCCAGTTCTCCGGTCCCGGTCACACTGTCGCAGAAACGAACACAGCGGCTGCAGAGCACGCAGCGCTCCTTGTCGAGAATCACATGGGGACCGATGACTTCGGCCTTCGCCTTGAGCACCTTGTCCCCCTGCGGGACCTTCGAGTCGTACAGGCCATAGGACATGTACTGGTTCTGGAGTCCACACTCCCCCGCCTGGTCGCAGATCGGACAATCGACCGGATGGTTGATCAGGTGAAGTTCAAGAATCTGCTTCGCAGCCGTCCGCACACGCTCGTTGCGGGTATGAACTACCATGCCCTCGCGCACCGACGTGTTGCACGCGATGGTGAGTTTGGGCATGCCCTCCACTTCGACCTGGCACAGGCGACAAACGCCGGCGATGGGCAGGTCGGGATGGTAGCAGAAGTGCGGCAGCGCTTCGCCGCGGGCTTCCCGGCAGGCGTCGAACAGAGAGGTCCCTGCAGGGAACTCCAGCTCATGTCCGTCGATCGTCAGCTTGACCATCTGTCAGCTCCTGAACTCGCGCGCCCAGCGGGACGCTTCGCCAGCCTCGGTCCGGCCCTGCACAAGGGCTTCGAACTCGGGACGGAACTTCTTCAAAAACGATTGCATGGGCATGACGGCAGCTTCGGACAGGGGGCAGATCGTGAGCCCGACCATGCCGTTGCAAACCCTGTCGATCAGGTCGATGTCTTCGAGGGTGCCTTCTCCCCGTCGCAGCTTGCGCACCAGGGTATGCAGCCAGCCGGTGCCCTCGCGGCACGGTGTGCACTGGCCGCAGGATTCATCCCAGTAGAAGTGCATGAGCACCTGGATCAGCTCGACCATATCGCAGCGGGCGGGGATGATGATCATGCCGCCGGATCCGAGCATGGTGCCGGCTTCCGCGCAGGATTCGTAGTCGAGATTGAGTCTCATGGATTCGTCGGCGGTGAGCACCGGCACCGAGGAGCCCCCCACGATCAACGCCTTGAATTCCTCGCCATCAGCCATGCCGCCGAGCCACTCGTGGAAGAATTCGCGGAAGGGCAGCCCGAGCGGGATCTCGTGAACGCCGGGATTCTTCACCGGGCCGCTGACGCTGAACAGCTTGGTGCCGCAGGATTTTTCGGTGCCGTGCTGCTTGTAGACAGCGGCTCCGTTGGTCACGATATGGGGCACAGCAGCGACCGACTCCACATTGTTCACAATCGTCGGCTTGTCGAGAAAACCCTGCACGGCCGGGAACGGGGGCTTGATGCTGGGTTGGCCCTTGAGGCCGGTGACCGAATTGATCAGGCCCGTCTCCTCACCGCAAATGTAGGCGCCTGCACCTTTGTGCACGATCACTTCGAGATCGTATCCACTACCGAGGATGTTCTTTCCCAGATAGCCCTTGGCGTAGGCCTCGTCCACGGCCACCTGCATCCGGTCGATCAGCCAGCCGAACTCGCCACGGATGTAGATCACGCAAAGTTCGGCCCGCACCGCGTAAGAGGAGATGATGCTGCCTTCGAGCACCAGATGGGGATCGTAGTCGATCAGGAACCGGTCCTTGAACGTGCCCGGTTCGGATTCGTCGGCGTTGATCATGAAGTAGACCGTCTCGGCGTCCTTGGGCACGAAGCCCCACTTCACACCTGTCGGGAAACCTGCGCCGCCGCGGCCACGCAAACCCGAGTCCCTGACCTCGGCGATGACGGCTTCACACCCCAGCACGAAGGCCTTGCGCAGGGCGTCGTATCCACCCTCGGATTCGTAGACCGACAGCTTGTGGCCGTCATTCCGGCCAAAGCGCTTCGAGAGGATCTTGTACTGATCGTGACTCATTCTAGGCCTCCAGCTCCCGGTCGGTGTCCGGGCGCAGGGGATCGCCCTTGCGCAAGCTGTCGAGGATCTCGTCCGCCTTGACCGGCGTGAGGTGCTCGTAAAGATGTTTGCCCACAAGCATGCACGGGCCCATCCCACAGGCGCCGAGGCATTCCACGCCCTCGATCGCGAACAGTCCGTCGGCCGTGGTCTCGCCCGTGCGCACGCCCAGTTTCTTCTGGAGGTGGGTCAGCAGGGGACGCGCCCCCATGACATGGCAGCTGATGTTGTGGCAGACCTGCAGGACGTGCTTGGCCTGGGGCGTCTCCCGGTACATGAAGTAGAAGCTCAGGACTTCGCGGATCTTGGCCTCGCTCATTTCCAGCCGCTCGGACAGCCAACTGACCGCGCCGTCGCACACGTAGCCGTCACGATCCTGGATCAGCCAGAGCGACGGCATGATGGCGCTGCGCTTGGTCGGATACCGGGCGACGATGGCCTCGTACCGGGTCAGATCGTCTCCTTCGAGCGTGAAATTCTTGTCGTTTTCCACCGGATTCCTTCCTCTGGCTAACGGTCCAACTCGCCGGCGATGATGTTGATGCTGCCCAGGATCGCGACGGCGTCGGGAACCATCAGACCCTTGATGATCTCGCTGAAGGCCGAGAAGATCGGGAAGCACGGCGGTCGTACCTTGACCCGGTAGGGACGACCTGAGCCGTCCGAGACGCAGTAATAGCCAAGTTCGCCGTTGGCGCCTTCCCCGAATCCATAGGCCTCGCCCCGGGGAACCTGGATGCCTTCGGAGATGATCTTGAACTGGTTCATGACCCCTTCGATGCTGCCATAGACCATGTCCTTGGGTGGCAGCACGATGGCGTGGTCGTCCACGACGATGGGGCCGCCGGGCAGTCCGCGGGCGAGAGCCTGGCGGATGATGCGCGCGCTCTGGATCATCTCCTCGATCCGGCACATGACCCGGTCGCGGGTGTCGCCGTTCTCTCCCACCGGAACATCGAAATCGTAGGTCTCGTAACCGTCGTTCGGCGCATGCTTCCGCAGGTCGTAGGCCAGGCCCGTGGCGCGAAGGCATGGTCCGGTGAAGCCCCAGCTCAAGGCCTGCTCGGTCGTCACGACCCCCACGTCGACGGTACGGTCGAGGAAGATGCGGTTGCGGGCAATGAGCCCGACGACTTCCTCGTTGGCCGTGTCGAGCTTGATCAGGTTGGCTTCGATCGCCGCCTCGAACCCGTCGAAGGTGTCATAGGCCAGGCCGCCGATGCGGGCGTAGTTCGTCGTCAGGCGCGAGCCGCACAGGGGCTCGATGACATCGTAGTAGATGCTCTCGCGCACGTTGTAGAAGTACCAGTAGTTGGTCAACGCCCCGATGTCGACGAGGTTGGCACACACGCACACGAGATGATCGATGATCCGCGACAGCTCGTTGACGATCACCCTGATCATCCGGGCCCTGGGCGGCACCTCGACACCTAGCAGCTTTTCGACCGACTGGGCGTAGATCACGTTGTTCATCATGGCCGAAACGTAGTTCAGACGGTCGGTGTAAGGCATGACCTGGGACCAGGTGTGGTCCTCGGCTTCCTTTTCGAAGCAGCGGTGCAGGTACCCGATCTCCGACTTGGCTTCAACGATCGTTTCGCCGTCGAGCAGGACCTCGATGCGCAGGGTCCCATGAGTCGCCGGATGGCTCGGCCCGATGTTGAGCGTCATCAGATCCGAAGGGTGGGTGGCGCCGGTGGTGAAGTCGCCACGGACCGACGCCATTTCCACCTCGTGATCCCCGATGAGTTTTTCGGGCGTGCTGCAGAACTGGCCCTGTTCGATGGGGTAGTCCTTGCGCAGGGCATGGCCCTCGAACTCGTGGTGGGTGAGGATGCGGCGCATGTCGGGGTGGCCGCGAAACTCCACGCCGTAGAGGTCGTAGATTTCGCGCTCGGCCCAATCGGCGGATCGGTAGAGGTTGCTCACGGTCGGGACGTCCTGACCCTCCTCCGCACGGACCTTGACGTTGACCCGCCCGTTCCCTGCGATCGACCGGAAAAGATAGTTCATCTCGAAACGGCCGACGGCTTCGACGTGATCGGGATGTTCGCTGAGATCGACGCCGACGACGTCGGTGAGCATTTCGCAGGACGCCCGGTCCCTGAGGTGCCTGGCAACCCTGGGCAGGTCTTCGCGGTCGATCAGGACCCACTCGTCGCCGTGGTCGGCACCGGAGTCGAGAACCCTGTCCGCAAATTCACCTTTGAGACTCTTGATGAGTTTCTGGCTCATGTTTCCTTCCCCGTCACGAAGTCACACGGCCGTGTCGTTCGACCGCCGGAACGAGACCCTCCCGCTCCACCCGTGCCTGCAGGGCCACCAGGCCGTGGAGAAGGTTCTCCGGCGTGGGAGGACAGCCGGCGACGTAGAAGTCGACCGGAATGATGTTGTCGATGCCCTGCAGCGTGGAGTAGTTGTTGTAGAAGCCGCCGCTGGAGGCGCACACTCCCATCGAGATGACCCACTTGGGCTCGCACATCTGGGCATAGATCATCTTGAGGATCGGCACCATCTTGTAGGAGACGGTTCCGGCAACGATCAACAGGTCCGACTGGCGCGGCGAGAACCGGACAGCCTCGGCGCCGAAACGGCTGATGTCGTTGTAGGATGATACGGAGCTCATGAACTCGATGGCGCAACAGGCCGTTCCGAACGGAAGTGGCCAGAGGGAGTACTTGCGTCCCCAATTGACCGCCTGACGCAACCGCGTCGAGAGGACGTTGCTGGGCTGGTCGAGGGCTACTGCCATTCCAGCCCCCCTTTCTTCCAGACATAAACGAAACCGACGACGAGGATCGACAGGAACGCCCCCATCTCCCCCAGGGCGAACAGGGCCTGGCCGTCGGCAACGAAACCGCGGTACAGGATGGCCCAGGGGTAGAGGAAGACAGCCTCGAGATCGAAGAGGATGAACAGCAGCGCTACCAGGAAAAAGCGGACGTAGAACCGTACCTGGATGGTTCCGCGCGGCGGGATGCCGCATTCGTAGACCGAGCCCTTGAGAGCGGTTGGGTGCTTGGGCCCGAGAGCGTAGCTCAGATAGAGAAAGACCCCCGCCAGAACTGCGGCGAGGCCCACGACCAGCAGAAGAGGGACAAACTGATCGGCCATGGAGAGCAACCTCCGAGTGCTGACGATGGAGAGGCTTGAGCCTCGTCTCCACACTCAATACTGTGAATCCTTGCGGAAACGAGAGTATTGATGTTAAACATCTGACAACTCCGGAGGCCAAAGCTAACATAAATGTGCTACCTGTCAACTTTGATCCAACGATCAAGAGGACAAGGCCTTAGAACCAGTCGCCACAAGGAGAACAACTCATGCTCGTCTGGCTGAACGGAACCTGCATCGATGCGCGAGAGGCTCGGGTGGGTCTGCTCGACGGAGGCTATCTCTACGGTGACGGCGTGTTCGAAACCGTGCGCCTCTACCTGGGTCGGCCTTTTGATCTCGAAGGGCATCTCGACCGCATGACACGTCAATTGGAGATTCTCGAATACGATTGGCGGCCGGATGTCGATGTGTTCCGAGACGGCATCAACGCCCTTTTGATCGCCAACGGCTGGACTGACCGAGATGCCCGCTGCCGATTGACCGTCAGTCGTGGCGGTTTGCCGGACGATCCCCTGCCCCTCAGCGGTCATCGCCGGCTGATTCCGACGGTGTCGATCATCGTTCAGCCTGTCGGGGATATCCTCGAAGCCTGGCAGGAAGCCGGGATCGCCGTGTTCACAATGCCCGGGGAGTTCGCCCGAGGCAACTTCCCTCACCTCAAGACGCTCAACTACCTCCCCACGATCATGGCGTTGCGCCACGCGCGGGCTCACGGCTGCGACGAGGCGCTGCTGATCGACAACGACGGCTGGATCCTCGAAGGGGCCACCAGCAACGTCTTCATCGTCGAAGGCGGCACGCTCAAGACACCGCCGCTGGCCCTGGGCTTGCTCCCGGGCCGGACACGGGCGATGGTCCTCGAACTGGCAGGCGATCTGGAACTCGAGTGCGGGGAACACTCCTTCCGAGTCGAGGATCTGCGCACAGCCGACGAAGCCTTCGTCTGTGGATCGGTGAAGGAGATCGTGCCGATCGTGGCGGTGGACGGCCGTCCGGCGGCGGGAGGGCAGCCAGGCCCTGTCACCCGGAGGCTCCAGGAAGCCTACCGCCGAGGAGTCAGGGACACCCTCGGCGGTCGGAATTGATCGAATTCGCTCATCCGGGCTGAGCGCTGGGACCTAGTACTCGATCGAGTTGTAGTCGAGAGGCTTGTCCCGGTCATTGCGCACGCCCGAGGGTGGCGCATGGTCGTCGTGACGCGGCAGGGGCGGCGCGTCGAGGGCGATCCGGTTCTTCATCTCGGCCAGGTCGTGGTACTCGTCCGAGGAGGCGATCAGGTCGGTGCTGGTCATCTCGCGCAGGGCACAGATTTCCACGTGCTTGCCCCGACGGGCGATGGCCTCCACCAACGGCACGTAGTCGCCGTCGCCGGTGCAGATGATCACCGTGTCCATGTGGTCAATCAGTTCGAAGACGTCGATGGCCATTTCCATGTCCAGATTCCCTTTGGTCAGGCGAAGCGGGGGTTCTCCGTCAGGGCCGATCCTGATCTCCTTGGTGATCACCGTGAAACCGTTCAGTTTCAGGAAATTCACGAAATCGATCTTGCCGGCCGATTCGTGGGAAATGGCCGTGTAGAAATGGGCGCGCAGCAACCGCCGGCCGTCGGCGAGTTGAGCGCACATCTTCAGGTAGTCGAGCCGCATGTTCAGGTGTTTGGCGCTGTAGTGAATGTTCTCGCCATCAATGAAAATGCCGACTCGTTCGTTGGGATTGTGCCGATACATGGCGGGGCCTTTCGATATCAAATCGTCAAGGAGCCTGATTTGAGGATGGCTCCATGCGGGGAATTCTCCAGTGATAGTCCGGAGATGGGCGAATCAGAATGATAAACGGGAATTCGCCTGAGAGCAATGTGACAACTCAGTATTTCCCGCCGAGTGATCACCGCCAGCCGGCCTGTTCTGGCGTGGATCCGGTTCGGGCCCTACCTTTTGCCAGGATCAGCGTTCCGAATGCCGACCGGCCCGGCCGGCCGTCGAATCCAGCCCCGGAGGGACAGCAATGCAGAAGCTCGTGGAGTGCGTTCCCAACATCAGTGAAGGACGGGACCAGGCCATCATCGACGCTGTGGCAGCCGTGGTCGAGCAGGTCGATGGAGTGAAACTGCTGGATGTCGATCCCGGAGCCGAGACCAACCGCACAGTGATCACGTTCATCGGCCCACCTGACGGAGTCGAGGAAGCCGCCTTTCGCGTCGTCGAAAAAGCAGCCCAGTTGATCGACATGTCACGGCACTCAGGCGCTCATCCCCGACATGGAGCCACCGATGTCTGTCCCTTCGTACCGGTCAAGGGCGTGACCATGGCCGAATGCGTCGCCATCGCCCGCCGCGTCGGAGAGCGGATCGGGTCCGATTTGGCCATTCCCGTCTATCTCTACGAGGAAGCCGCCCTGATCGAGGAGCGCCGTAACCTCGCATTCGTGCGCAAAGGGGAATACGAAGCCCTGGGCGACAAGCTCGGGCGTTCCGAGTGGACACCCGACTTCGGTCCCAACCTGTGGAACGCCCGGGTCGCCCACACCGGAGCGACCAACGTCAGCGCCCGGGGTTTCCTGGTCGCCTACAACGTCAACATCAACTCGCGATCCAAGTCGATCGCTTCGCAGATGGCCCTGGACATCAAGGAGGCCGGGAGGGCCCAGCGCGACGAGCAGGGCAAGCTGATCAGGGATGAAAAAGGCGAGACCGTGATGGCACCGGGGCCCTACCAGCTCAAGGCCTGCAAAGCGGTCGGCTGGACCATCCCGGAATACGACCGGGCCCAGGTATCGATCAACCTGGTCAACACCGCCATCACCAAGCCCCACCAGGCTTTCGAAGCCTGTCGGGCGAGCGCCGCCGATCGTGGCGTCCGCGTCACCGGCAGCGAGTTGGTGGGATTGATTCCGGAAGGGGATCTGCTGGCCGCCGGGAAATTCTATCAACGACAGGCGGGCCTCTCAGCCGGTCTGCCGAAGGCCCGGCTCATCGAGACTGCCATCCAGAGCCTGGGCCTGCGCGACATCGGTCCCTTCGATCCGGCCGACAAGATCATCGAGTATCAGGCCGGCATGGTGGACGGTCCGCTGGTCTCCATGTCCCTGCGGGAATTCACCGACGAGCTGAGCACCGACTCCCCCGCCCCCGGCGGTGGCTCGGTGGCCGCGGTCTGCGCTGCTCAGGCCGCCGGTCTGGTCGCCATGGTGGGCAACCTGAGCGTCGGCAAAGTGAAGTACGCCGCCGTGCAGGACCGGGTCAAAGAGATCGCCGAGCTCGGCCAGGACCTCAAGGACTTCTTCCTCTGGGCCGTCGATGCCGATACCGGGGCTTTCAATCGGGTCATGGACACGTTCCGCCTGCCCAAGAAGACCGACACCCAGGTGAAAGCCCGGGAATTAGCTACTGCGGCCGCTACCCGAGAAGCAACCACCGTGCCCCTCTCGGTCCTCCGCAGGATTCCCGAAGTCCTCGAGTTGGCTGCCGAGATCGGCAGGATCGGCAACGCCGCTTCGTTGAGTGATGCCGGCGTGGCTGTGCTGACCGCTCTGACGGCGGCCGAAGGCGCCTACTACAACGTGCTGATCAATCTGGACGGCTTGCGTCACCTGGATGCGTCAGCAGCGCCCGACTTCTTCGACGAGACCCTGGCCGAAGCCCGCGAACTCATGGAACTCTGCGAGAAACTCGCGGCCGTAAGTCGGAACGCCATCCGTGGCCATTTGGAAAACGCCCTCGTCTGATCATATTGGAGGCGGGTCTCCCTGCAGTCCCGTGTTGACCTGCCTCCTTTCAAACCCTAGCATGCGTGAATTCGGCCGCAGCCGCGGCTTCCTCGATCAACCGACGGAAGAGAGTATCCATGGCCGCGCCCCAGTCCTCCGACCATCAGAGTCCGCTCCAGCAGATCACCCAACCATTCGTCGATCTGTTCAACGCGCCCCGCGCTCTGTGGGGCATCAACCTGGCCTACTTCCTCGAGGGCTGGGTCTACTTCGGCATGCTCGGCTACCTGGCCATGCACTTCTCGGACTTCATCTTCGTCGGCGTCGAGAATCCGGACGTGAACTCCCATCACATGGTCATGGTGCTGACCGCAGGAATCACCATCTCGATGTTCTTCCTCGGATCGATCGCCGACAAATGGGGCGTGCGCAACACCCTGCTGACGGCTTTCGTGTTCCTGCTTGTCGGCCGGATCATCTGGGCGTCGGCTCCGTCGGTCTTCAACGAAACGGGACTCTGGAGCGGCATGCACTGGATGACCATGGCGGGCATCCTGCTGGTCGTGATCGGTTACGGCATGTACCAGCCTGCGGCCTACGCCGGAGTGCGCAAGTTCACCAGTCCCAAAACGGCGGCCATGGGTTATGCCATGCTCTACGCCCTGATGAATCTTGGTGGCTGGCTGCCGAGTTTCTTCTCGGGCATCCGCAACTCCATCGGGATTACAGGAGCCTTCTGGGTCTACACGGTCATCACGGCCTTCGCGTTGATCACGACGTTCCTGATCCTGACACGCAAGGTCGAAGCCAAGGCCATCGCTCAGGCCGAGCGTGAAAACGCCGAGATCAAGGCTGCGGCAGGCACCACCGCCGAGGACGACGCCGCCGAAGTGAAAGCTGCTGCTGCCGCCGTCGAGGCTGCGCGCATTCCCCTTCATATGTACGCCGTCCTGCTGGCAGTGGCCTTTGCCGCATACTCCCTGCTGCCGGGCGCCTTTGGCCTCGCTGTCGGAGGTGCGTTGATTCTGCTGGCGGCGATCTTCCAGTTCTCGCCCGGAGTCATTCCCGGTGCCTACCGCTGGCTGGCCAATCACCCCATGTCGAACCTGAAGTTCTTCTTCTTCATCTTCGCCCTGATTCCCGTGCAGACCCTGTTCACCTACAACTGGCTCATTCTGCCCCAGTATCTCGAGCGCGCATTCGAGGGCGGATTTGTCAGCGACAACTTCGAATTCTTCGCCAACATGAATCCGATCCTGATCTTCATCGCCGTGCCGATGATCGCGGCCCTGACGATGAAGAAGGACGTGTACAAGATGATGATCATCGGCACGCTGGTGATGGCGGCGCCGGCGTTCCTGCTCGCCCTGGACACCTCGCTGTGGACACTGTTGGGCTACCTGCTCATCATGACCATCGGTGAGGCCATGTGGCAGCCCCGCTTCCTCCAATACGCTGCCGAGATCGCTCCCGAGGGACGTACCGGCGCCTACATGGGCGTGGCTCAATTCCCCTGGTTCCTGACCAAGATGTTCGTTCCGCTCTACTCGGGTTTCATGCTGCAGAAGTATGTGCCGGCCGAAGGCGCCAGGAATCCCGAGGCGATGTGGCTGATCTTCGCCCTGGTGGCGATGACCTCGTCAGTCATGCTGATCGTGGCCAAGGGCTGGGTGGGCAAGAACTTCAAGACGAAGTCCTGAGCCCGTTGACCGAAATGCGAGAGGCCGCCTCGAATGAGGCGGCCTCTTTTTTTATCGTGCGCCCGGCAGGGCGCACTCACTCGGAGGTGCAAGTCCTCTACAGACCCGACAGGGGGAACTGTTAGCTTATCGGCAAGGGCTGCCACCGCGAGGTGGGGTCTGAAGGAAGCCGCAGGCAAAACACTGGCTTGACGAACAGAAATCGCATACGAGGCGTTTGTGCTGGGTGAGGAGTCGATTGTCTCTGAAGCCCAATACCTGTACGGAAAGCACGGACGTATATGCGGCAGGCATAAGTGTGAAGGTGAGTGCGCATTACCCGGGGAGATCTGTCGATCTGCCTTGTGCTAGGACCGCCGAGAGGCAGTCCGATGGATCGACAGAAGTCAGCCGAGGGCATATTAGGTCGTTCGATCCGACTGAAGGCCCGAACATGTAACATGGAGCAGGAGCCCTGATTCTCGATGGCTAACCAAGACACAGACCGTTCGGCTGGGATGCCGGGCACTACCTCGGATGGTAGCGGGCGGAACCCGCGAGAGCATGAGGCTGGGGTGTCGGTTGCTGCGATGAGTTGGGACCACTTCCGCTCGGAGACAATGCAACTGATGGACGCGGTGGTCGAACGCGAGAACATGATTGAGGCTTTGCGCCGAGTGGAACGGAACAAGGGAGCGGCCGGGGTCGACAAGATGCCGGTGAGCGAACTTCGTTCCTACCTGACGGAGCATTGGTCTCGGATCAAGGAAGAGCTGCTGGTCGGCAGCTACTGGCCATCGGCGGTGAGGGAAGTTTTGATCCCGAAGCCCGGCGGCAGAGGGGTGCGCAAGCTTGGCATCCCGACGGTGGTTGACCGTCTGATCCAGCAGGCAATGCATCAAGTGTTGAGTCCGATCTTTGATCCCTTCTTCAGCGAACACAGCTACGGGTTCCGCCCCGGCCGCAGTGCACATCAAGCCGTGCTCCAGGCACGGGAGTATGTGTGCGATGGTCGTCGGTGGGTCGTGGATATGGACCTGAAGAAGTTCTTCGACAACGTGAACCACGACCTTCTGATGTCGCGGCTCGGTCGAAGGATCGGAGATCGGCGGGTCCTTGCCGTGATCCGTCGTTACCTGCAGTCTGGTACGATGGCCGGAGGCGTTGAGTCTCCACGACAGAAAGGCACGCCGCAGGGCGGCCCCTTGTCGCCGCTGCTGTCGAACATCCTGCTGGACGATCTGGACAAGGAACTGGAGCGACGCGGCCACGCGTTTTGCCGGTACGCGGACGACTGCAACATCTATGTGCAGTCCAAGCGCGCGGGCAGGCGAGTGCTGTTATCGCTCACCAGCTATCTGAAAGAAGAGCTGAAGTTGAAGGTGAACCGGGCCAAGAGCGCGGTTGGCCGACCCTGGCAACGCAAGTTCCTCGGCTACTCGATGACGTTGCACAAGCAGGCGCGACTGAAAGTCGCTCCGGCCAGTGTGCAGCGTCTGAAAAGCAAGTTGAGGGCCGAGTTCCGCCGAGGTCGTGGCCGCAATCTTGGTCGTTTTATCACCGAAGACTTGCGGCCGCTTCTGATGGGCTGGATCAACTACTTCCGGTTGGCAGAGGTCAAGGGTGTTTTCGAGGAGTTGGATGGTTGGATCCGTCGTAAGTTACGGAACATCCTCTGGCGCCAATGGAAGCGGCCCTGGACCCGAGCCCGGAAGCTGATGCAACGAGGGTTGGACGAAGTTCGTGCGTGGCGTTCTGCCACCAATGAGCGTGGTCCCTGGTGGAACTCCGGGGCCTCGCACATGAACCAAGCCATCCCGAAAATCTTCTTTGATCGTCTTGGTCTTGTGAATCTGCAGAATGAGTTGCGTAGACTTCACTATGTGTCATGAACCGCCGTGGTACGTGATCCGTATGCCCGGTGGTGTGGGAGGATGAGGTCGCGAGGCCTCACCCTACCCGATGTGCGCCCGGCAATGACCCCAAGCACTATTTCTTCACTTCACGCGCCGGGTTGCCGCCGTATCCGTAATACTTGTGGTCGTAGTAGTACGGCAGCACCTCGCCGAGATTGTTGGCCACAATGCCGAGGATATTCGTGCCCACGCTGCGAAGGATGTCGATCCCCCGCTCGACGAGATCGCGGGAAGTTTGTCCTGCCATGACCAGGTAGATGGTGCCGTCGGAGACAGCGACGAACTGCAACGGATCACTGACCGGGACGACCGGCGGGCAGTCCAGGATGACCAAGTCGTAGTCCTGCTTAAACTGCAGGAAGACCTCGCGGATCCGATCCTCCTCGAGCAAGGTGCTGGGCTGGGCGCTCGGCGAGCCGGACGGCATGAACGACAGGTTCGGCAGGTGAGTCGCATGAGGCTGAACGTTCTTGTCCCCTGCGAGCAGTTCGGCCAGGCCTGGCGACTTGGCGACGTTGAACACCGTGTGCTGCACGGGGCGCCGCATATCGCCGTCCACCAGCAGGATCTTCTTGCGCAGATGATTCGCCAGCACCTGGGAGAAGTGCAGGGAGAAGAGGCTCTTGCCCTCGCCCCGTTCGGAGCTGGTCACCATGATCACGCGCTTGCGATCCAGGTCCAGGGATCTGTTCAGCCGGATCATCACCCTACGTAGCTCGATGGCCATGGGTGATTCGATGTCGAAGATCGGGCGGCTGTCCCTGTTTCTTCTGGCTGCCATGTCTGGTTCCCCTCCGACCTAAGCGTTGAACCTGGGGTAGACCCAGAGCAGTCCCACCGCCGCGAGGGCAGCGATCACGATGATGATGGCGATCCAATAGAAGACACGCCGCCGACGGCGCTCTTCGAAGGGTCCGTTCCGAACCAGGGGCAGGGTTCCGATCACCGGAATTCGGAGTTTCGACTCGATCTCTTGCACCGACTTGAACGATCGGTCCATCATCTCGGCCAGGAGCACCAGTCCCGCTCCGATGCCGAGAGCCAGGGCGATTCCCATCATTCCGAGCTTTTTCTTGTCGGGCTCAACGGGAAAAAGGGCCGGGCGCGGTTCGTCGTACACTTCGAGTTGATAGCCGATCTCCGACATGCTGGCCGCCATGGACAGGTTCTGGCGACGAATATCGTTCTCAAGGGACTGGAGCATTTCCTGGGCGGAGTCGACTTCCCTCTGCAATCGACTGAGGCTTGCCGACTGTTCGGGCTGACGCGTCATGAAGTTCCGAAAGTCGTTGATGTGCTTCTCGAACTGGGCGCTGACGTTCTTGTTCACCTTGAGGTACAGGGAGTCGTAGAGATAGCTGGTGACCGTGGTTCGCGCCAGGGTGTCGAGTTGCTTGTATTCGTCGGAAAGACGTCGTCCGACCAGGGCATCGAGAGCCAGGCGCGTGGTCCCGAGTAATCCCTGGCCTCCCTCGTTGCTCCGTCGGTCTTCGATGAGACTGATGACCTGGGCCAACTCAAGCGCTGTCAGGTCGGCCATCAATGATACGGCCGCAACCTCACCTTCGAGCTCCCGAAGGAACTGTTCGACGGCCGGGAGGACGAGGCGGGCCTCGCGTCGCTGCAGAGGCATCTTGCCCTGCTCGTCGCTCTGCACCTGGGTCTGCAATCGAACCAGAAGATCCCCGGCCCGGATCAGGTTGGCTTCGTTGACTGGATTCCCGGCCAGGTTCGACGACAGCATGGAGCGCTGGAAACTCGTCAGGGCGCCTTGGGCATCGCGAAGGTTGGCCTCGTAGATCTCGCGCTGATCGGCCAGGAAATCGCGTTCAGTCTCTCCGACCTGGAGCCGATTGGCCTGCTCTTCCTTGAGAAAACGGTCGAGCACCTCGCGGGCGAGAAGATAGGTCAGATCGGGATTCTTGTCCCTGACGCTGATGCTGAAGATGTGCGTATCCTTCACCCTGACTCGAATCATCTTTTCGAGTTGTCGGGCCAGGCTCGCGATGGCAGCATTTTCCTGACCTGCGGTCATGGTGGTCGGCAGAGGGTCTTCCCTGCTGATCAGCTCGGAGCGATGAAGATTCAGGTCCTGGACGACGCCCCTGAGAAAGCTGGGACTGGTCACCGTCGTGCGGATCAGGACTTCGGTCTCGCGATCCTCATCTCGGGATCGACTTGCTCTCGGGGTGCCCTCGTTGATGGTCCGGGAGGCCGTCTCGTTCCGGATGACGCGGATCTCGCCACTGGACGAATAGATGGGATCCATCGTCTTGATGGCGACATACGCCATGCCGAGGCAAAGGCCGAAAGGCACCAGGAAAAGCCACTTCCGGCGCAAGAATATTCTCAGGAGATCCGAGGGATTGAACCCGGAGCCGCCCTCGTTCTCTTCGTCCCTGAAATCGTCCATGGTCCTCGTTCCTCGATGTTGTTCCTGCTCGCCGATTCCGCCGCACCAAGGCTAGCTCAAGTCCGAGTGCGGGGCAACGCCTGATGACTTCGCCAGTGCCCATCCAGGCCTTCGCACGTCCCCGGTTGATGACGTCTCCTGCATCCTGAAGCCACCTGTCATGGCATCTTCGACCGGCACGGCTCTGGCTTGACCCCGAGTCATGAATCTACGAACAAAGATCCTGATCCCGATCGGGATTCTACTGCTCCTGCTGTTCGGCTGCGGTGAGAACATCACCCGACCTCCATCCTCCACGGTTCTCCGGCAGAGCCTGAGCGGACCGGCGCTCCGGTCGTTCCAAGACCTGGTCGTCGACAACGGTCCGGCCGAGTGGATGTGGCGCGATGCCATTGGTCGTGAAGGACTCGCTCGGCTGGAGTGGACCAACCTGACGGCAACCTGGCTTCTGTTTCACCCGAACCAACAGCCTCCGACAGCACCGCTGATCCTTGTGCCGGAGGATCCTCTGGCCTGGCACGAGATGACTGTCACGAACCACGCCGACACCTCCCTGAGCTGGCTGCCCTTACCCCGCATCCCGTTACAATCAGCTTACTACTGGGATTTGCTTCATTTCCTGCTCGAAATGACAAGACCGCTCCATGACGGCAGGGTGGTGCACTGGAGCGAGGATCCGATCCTCGTGGCACCGTCCACCGCCGTGAGTGGCGAAGTGGATCTCGGTGGGTGCTTCGACGAGGCCGCCCATCTCTGGAACGACGCCGCAGGCCAGACTCTGTTCAAGGAAGGCGCCGTGTTCGCCCGGGGTGTCCGGCTCGTCCACCGTGAAGGTCAGGATCTGCGCCCGCCGATGTGGGCTCGACTGCTGCGTCGTGATCAGGAGGGCCGCCCCCTGTTGATCACGATTCATGTGGGTGACAATTACGATCAGGAGCATTTGCGACGCTACGCCCTGCGCGGATTGACCCACGAACTCGGGCATGCCCTTCAGCTTTGGGGCCACAGCCTCGATCGACGCCACATCCTGTGGGAGTCGGGACCGATCGTCGATGCTCCCTCGCAGGACGAAATCGCTGCGATCGCCCTTTGGCGCTCCCTGCCCGGAGGGCTCGATCTGACCCTCTACTCCCGATCAGTGGAAGTCGATCTCAACCGGGCAAAGAGTCAGGGGACGGCCGTCGAGGAGGGTCAGCCAGGGCAACGGCAGGTCGGCACCCGGAATCAACGCGGCAAGGGGCAGGACCGAGGTCGTCGACGGCTGTTCGAGAGTGCGCGCAAGCATGCGTTCGATCCATCCCGGCTGCCGCTCGAAGGATACCAACCGGATCCGTTGGTCCGGGGGCAGATCGAGGAGGCTCCTGATCGAGGCCAAAGCGCGCGGGAGACCACCGAGGCCGTCGACCAGGCCGTTGTTCCGGGCCTGGGTCCCGGTCCAGACGCGCCCTTGGCTGATCGAATCGATTGCTCCGAAGGTCATGCCCCGACCGTCGGCGACCTTGGTCACGAATCGTCCGTAGAAGGAATCGAGTTGCACCTGGATGATCTCTCTTTGCTCGGAGCTGAACACGCCCTGATCCCCGAAAAGGTCGGCGTTGCGCCCGCGGGTCTCGATCGTGCGGGTGACACCGATCTTGCGGTAGAGATCATCCCTCGCGAATTTCCCGGCGAAGACACCGATGGACCCGGTCAAGGTGCCGGGCTGGGCGAAGATGGATTCCGCCGCGCATGCCACGTAATACCCGCCAGACGCCGCCGTGCCGGACATGGAGACCACAACCGGCTTGATCTGCCCAAGGGCGATGACCTCGTTCCAGATCAGATCGCTCGCCAGGGCTGAGCCGCCTGGGCTGTCGATCCTCAGAACCACAGCCTCGATCTCATCGTCGTCGTAGCAGGCCTGCAGCAGATCAATCACCGTCAGGCTGCCCGCTGTCTTCCCTCCCCAACCACCGGAACTCGACTCCCCGTCGACGATCGTCCCGACGATCGGGATGAACGCCACCGGAACGCCCTTGTGCTCCGAGGCCCGTTTCAGGGCATAACCTTCGAGATCGACGGTCTCCGCAAACGGAAAAACCGAGTCCAGGGTTTCCTGCAAATAGTCGACATGGTCAATCAGGCGGTTTGAGATCGACGCTTCAGCATCGAAGAGCCCCCGGTCGATCACACCGATGGCATGGTCCCGATCCCAACCGCGCGACAAGATCATGGTGTCGAGCCAGTCATCGTACTGGTCGTCGAGAATGGCACCGATCATCTCGCGACTCTCGGCTGAAGGTTCGGTCCGCTCGTAGGTTTCCGGTGCCGACTTATACCGTCCGACATGGACATAGTCGGCCTTCATGCCGATTTTTTCCAGAGTCCCCGCCACGAAGGTCATTTCAACGCGCAGTCCCGGCACCGCCAGAATGCCCTCGGGTGCCAGGGTGATCGCGTCAGCGGCCAGGGCGATCCCGTACTCGCGATTTCCCCCACCGGCCATCCAGGCGTGGACCGGCTTGCCCGCTGCCGAGAATCCACGCACGGCGCTGCTCAATTCCTGGATCTGGGCCCATGAAGACGGCAGGGCGTGAATTTCGAGAAAGAGGCCTTCGATGTCCTCGTCACTCGCGGCCGCTTCGAGCGCCATGACCATCTCTCGCTGAAGAGGGCTGACCGACTGGAAGATGCGGGTCAAGGGCCTATCGTCCCGGGTCTCTTGGTAGCCACCGCCGACTGTCCAGTACAGAACGCCGCCATCCCCGACGGCTGCTGTTTCGAAGCTGTTGATGAAATGGCCCACAGCCATCAGGAAACCGATGCTCATGACAGCCAGGGTACCCAGAATGATCCAGAATCGCTTCACTTCCGACTCCTCGTCGGCTCAGGGAGAGGAAGGTTCGACAGCCTCGAGAAAACAGGCGAGGGAACGTGCAGCCCGGTCGATTTTCCGGAAGACAGGCACGCCCGCCTGGGCGAAAAGAGTGACCAGCGGGTCATAGAGGGCCCCCGAGTCCACCACCAGGACGGTCGGCTTGGTCGATGCCCCGATGATCCTGATGAAGCGGTTGGCCTGGGACCCGGGTCCATGGAGATTTTCGCTGTGCCGACCCGGATTCTGGGGAAGGTTGTCCAAGGCCGGGGTGACCGGCACCGTCGAGATGATGGCGCAATCCACACCATCACTGGCGAGAATCGCCTCGACCGCAGCGCTGTAGGCCTCTGTGCCGGCCATGGGTGTGGCGTCGCACGGGTTGTCCTTGTGAGCGAAGGGAGGCAGGACTTCGTCGAGAACAGCCCGAACATCCTGGTCGAAGGGCTTGAGCTCAAGCCCTTCAAGGGCATCCATGACCGTCGAACACTCAAATCCCGCATTGCTCATGATGCCCACACGCCGACCACGGCTGGTCCGGCCTTTCAGCAGCGTGAAGGTCTTGATCAGGTCTTCGAACTCGTCCAGGGTTTGGGCGACGACAGCACCGGCATCTTCGAGACAGGATCGGGCTACGTCGTAGTCCCCGGCCAGGGAAGCCGTATGACTGGCCGCAGCCTTTGCTCCCAAGGCTGTTTTTCCGGCCTTGAAGATCAGCACGGTCTTGCCCTCTCGTCGCGCCCGCCGGGCGGCGTCGAGGAATCGAGCACCGTCCCCTTCCCGAAAACCCTCGACGTAACAGGCGACGACATCGACCTCGTCGACCGTGAGAAAATGCTCGAGAAAGTCGGAAACCGTCAGATCCATCTGGTTGCCGAAACTGATGCTCGCCCGGGGGTGAATCAAACCGTCGTAGTTCGAGGCAAAGGTGACCAGGTAGGCTCCCGATTGGCTAACCACAGCGAGATTGCGGCCCGCCTCGGCGTCGGTGAACGGAAGCTTGTAGTCGGGCAGGAAGAAGGTGTTGTACTGGTCCCGGCTGACAATGCCGAGGCAGTTGCCGCCGACCATCACGGGGCCCTGCCCGTCGCGCCGATGTCCAGCTGCCAAGGTCGTCTCGATATCCTGGGCGAGGTCGCCGTGACCGGCCTCGGCGAAGCCTCCGGGAATCAGGATGATGGATTCGGCCCGATCGGCCGCCACGATGTCTGCGATGGCGTCGCGAGCTCCCTCGGCTGGGATGCAGACGACCACGAGATCCACTTTTTCTGGTAGATCGGCCAGGGAGCGAAGGCAGGGCACTCCGTCGATTTCCTGCTGGTGGGGATGGATGGCGTAGAGGCGGTCCGTGGCGATTCCAGGCGACCGTTTCAGGTTGTTCATGATGATGCGGCCCGGGTTGGCTCCCTTGGCGCTCGCACCGAGCACGACCGCACTCCGGGGCGCCAACAGATGATCGATCCTGCCCAGGGGACGTAAGGTTCGGGGCCAGGTCCGACGACTGACCAGGCCGACACCGTCGATCGCGACGAGTCTGCCGTTGGAGATCACCGCGGGATTCACCTCGATCTCTTCGAGGGTCGGGCCGGGTCGATCGGCCGCACACCGATCGGCCAGATTCGCCATCGCCATCATCGCTGCGACGAATCGCTCCGGTGCAATAGGTGGGTCCCTGTGCAATCGACTCGGCGAGCAGAGGATGGACAGGACGGGATGGGCCATGACAGCCGCGGCAGCGACATCGCTGGTCAGATTCCGTGCCGGCAGGATGATCCGGCTGTTGCCGGCGGTGGCCCGTCCGTACCATTCGGTCAGGACTCCCCCGACACCGACGATGACGATAGGCCCGAAGGCAGAGTCCTGTCGCAGGCTGAGAAGGATCTCCGCGCCGGGAGTGTTGGCTTGATGGGGAACATATTCGCAGGCGAGGAGACCTTCGACGTCTTGCGCAACTCCCGAAGACCTCAGACGAGTCAACATCTCGTCGGCATGGCGAAGAACATCATCGGCCTGGGCAGCGCTGTCGAGAGCGATCAGCTGCACGCCGCCGATGTCGCTCTTGTGCAGAATGTCGCGGCCCAGAACCTTCAAAACGAAACGATTGTGTTGACTGCTCATGGCCAGAACACGATCGCTCCAGCATCGTCGGGCGGCAACGTCGGCCTCAAGAGCCAACACGTGGGTCTCGGCAGCGGTGATGCCCCACAAGGACAGGAGCTCTCCGACTTCGTGCTCGTTGAGTCGACAGGAGCGAGCATCGTCATCGAGGAGGACTCTGTTCAGGATTGCGTCCAGATCGCGAGTGGCCATCGTGTCATCCCGAATCATCCTCGCCTCCCCGCTGGGCGGACAAGGAGTGGATCAGAACCCCAGGCCCGCGGATACCGTGATGAAATCCCGCTCCCCAAGATGGTGCCACATGGCGCTAAGATCCAGGACCATGAAGCTGGCACCGGTTCCGATCGTCCAGGTGAATTCCGTTTCCTTGTCGAGTTCGATCCCTTGGATCGTACCGTCGGTGACCGTCCAGCCAAGGCCACCGATCAGGACCGGGCCTGCAGGCAGGGAAAACCGTGCTGTGGCGAGGAATTCGATGAACGTCATGTCGTCATCGGACGCGGAACCAGGCAGCGAGTGGTAGGCGGCTTGCGGGCCGGCGGAAAAGACTAACGGTACGATGGGGACATGCATCCTGGCTCCGAAGTGACTTCCGGTATCGGCGACATCGTTGAGATCACCCATCGGCAAAGTCATTCCGGCGAAGACGGCAGCGCCTGCGAGGGCCGATCCTGCTGTGGCCACCAGAATGATCCCAGTCATCACCAAGATTTTGCGTGTGAACATGTGAGGCTCCTTCCGAATCATGTTGGATCGAAACGATGTCATCATCGAGTGTTGAGCAATGGTCTGGCAAGAGAAAGTCTGCGTGGTTCGAGGACAAAAAAAGGGCGCCGGTCATGAGACCGGCGCCCTGAAGTATTTCGGCAGTTACCTACTCTCCCACACAGTCACCCGTGCAGTACCATCGGCGCAACAACGTTTCACTTCTGTGTTCGGAATGGGAACAGGTGGGTCCGTTGCGCTGAGCCACCGAAAATGCCGAGGCATTTTGATAGCCGAATAGAAAGGGTAGAAGAGACACATCACACGTCACACTCTTGTTCCTCCCGAGGGAGGAAAATAATGATCAAGCCTCACGGCCGATTAGTACTGCTCGGCTGAACACATCGCTGTGCTTACACCTGCAGCCTATCTACCACGTGGTCTCCATGGGGCCTTCAGAGACTTTCGTCTGGGAGATCTCATCTTGGGAGGGGCTTCACGCTTATATGCTTTCAGCGTTTATCCCGTCCGAACATAGCTACCCAGCCATGCCGCTGGCGCGACAACTGGTGCACTAGAGGTTCGTCCATTCCGGTCCTCTCGTACTAGGAACAGCTTCCCTCAAATCTCCTACGCCCACAGCAGATAGGGACCGAACTGTCTCACGACGTTCTAAACCCAGCTCGCGTACCACTTTAAT
>Ga0180007_10001370_pt1 | contig 33909 bp, 37 predicted proteins | sample MM_PC_MetaG_FD_121122 | JGI IMG/M metagenome (GOLD analysis project Ga0180007, IMG submission 121122) | Groundwater microbial communities from the Aspo Hard Rock Laboratory (HRL) deep subsurface site, Sweden - MM_PC_MetaG | ecosystem: Environmental > Aquatic > Deep subsurface > Groundwater... | reverse complement strand
TATTTACTAGGTTTAAAATGTAATGTCTCGGGGGATAATGTCATTATGGCCCCTGACTTAGATAGTATTTATGAATTACCCTTGATTTTTGCAAAGCAAAATTTTGATAGAAATATATTAAAGTTCTTTAAATTAAATTATCGTCAACCACATCTGGGTGAATGGAAAAAACTTATTAATAAAGTTAAATCAAAAAAGAAAAAAAGTGTAGAAATTATCATTGCTGGAAAATATTATAGTGCTACAGATTACGGATTGTATGATACATATGCCGCTTTAATAGAATCAATTAAACACGCCTGCTGGTTTCACAATGTTGGCTTGGATTTAAAAGTCATTAGCACTGAAGCTATTGAAAATAAAGGAATAAAAATTTTAGGCAAGCCAGATGGAATTATAGTGCCAATAGGCTGGGGCAATAGGGGAGTTGAAGGAAAAATCATGACAATAAAATATGCTCGGGAAAAGAAAATCCCTTATCTGGGTTTGTGTTATGGTATGCAATTGGCTTGTGTTGAATTCGCCAGAAATGTTGTTGGCTTAAAAGACGCTAATTCTGAAGAAATTGATCCTAATACAAAAAATCCCATTATTCATAGCATACCAATGAGCAGCAAATATCAAACCATTAAAGGCAAGGGAACCTCAATGCGTTTAGGTGCTTATAATTGTTATTTATTTGAAAAGAGTTTAGCTGCTTCAATATACTTAAAATATGAAGCTGGCGAAGTGATATCAGACAACAAAAAAACAAGAGAAAAGATTACGGCTAAAGGGAATGTAAAAATATCCGAACGTCATCGCCATCGTTATGAATTCAATAATAAATATAGGTCTGTATTAGAGGAAAAAGGAATGATCATTTCCGGTACTTCAGCTGATGATTTTTTCGTTGAAATGATAGAATTACCCAAAACAATGCATCCATTTTTTATTGCTACCCAAGGTCACCCGGAATATAAGTCTAAACCTCTAAAGCCGCATCCACTTTTAATAGAATTCGTTAAAGTCTGCCAAAAATAATTTTCATAACAAAAAACCGTCTTATTAAGTGACGATTTTTTTAATATAATATTTAAAAGGGAATTACATTTACAAACATTGTAGGCGTAAGCTTGCCATTGTACTTCCGTACTTTTTTGTTAATAAATTCAACTTTACCCTTACATGTAGCAAATATTGTATCATTTCTGCCAAGTTTTACATTTTTGCCAGGCTTGAATTTTGTGCCTCGCTGTCGTACTATAATACTGCCAATATTGGTTGTTTGACCAGCGAACAATTTTACACCTAGTCTTTTTGATTGACTATCCCGGCCTAAACTGGTTGTTCCGGTGCCTTTTACGTGTGCCATAGTTAAATTATATCAATTATTTATAAATTATTTGATTATTATCTTAAACTAATGCAGGAAGATTGTCAAGATAATTCTCTAAATTATTTAAAAGGACTTAAGATTTCCTGATTATATTGCTCTAAGCTCTCTTTCTTTTCAATAATGTTAGTATTAATTTTATTTAATAAATCTATGTTGACTTTTTGTTTTTTTGCAATAATCTCACTTTTATCAATTTCTTTTTGAGCAATTATATTAGAATACAAAGTATTATAGTTATAGTAGGCAAACCAGGCGATAATTATTAAAGAAATTAGATAAACAATTAATTTCAAATTATTCTTAATTACTTTGGTTATTTTTTTGAGAATGCTTTCAGGCTTCATTTGTTTATTGTGTATAGATATAAGCAATAAGAACGGCCTCAATATCATCTCCTGAACGGTTTATTGATAAGTCGTAGATATTAACATAGAAATCAAGATTTTCTATATTAACCAGATATTTTGAAAAATTTTGCCAATTTCCTTTAGTATTTAAAGTAATTGAAATTTTATCCTTAATATCTGATTGACTTGAGATATTTAAATTAATATTCTGCGTCACTTGATTATCGGTTGCTAAGTTTTCCAGTGTTGAAATCAGATTTAGGAAATTGTTCTTGTCAATGAATACTTTTGCAATTGTATCAGCATCACTTTTTATTTGAAAATAATCATCTCTAGTTGATTCTATGTTTTGACGCTGTTGTTCATAAATTGCAAGCTTTACTCTTTTATCGTAAATCTTTTCATCGAGCAGATTGATACTGCTGTATAATGGGAACAATCCAAAAATTATTATAGCAATTATTAAAACTCCAATTATACCACTTAAAATTAGTATTTTTTTTGAATTATTAAGTTTGATCATAAAATTTTTCGGTAAATTCGCCAAGTATTTGAAAATCAATATTTTCTTTTTTTATCAAATTGGAAATTGGAGATACGATTTTTGTAAAGAATACAAAATTTTCAAAATTTTCATTCAATTCAAGTAGATTTTCTCTGGTTAGTGCTTTTCCGGAAATTGTAAATTTTTTATTTATGGCATCAAATTTTATGCTAGATAATACTATTCCATCCGGGATTATTGATGAAGATTTATCAATAAATCCGGACCACTCTATGTATTCAGCCTGGATGCCTTCAATTAAGACCAGCTGCTGATTCAATTCCTCGATAGTATCTTCAATAGAGGTTATCTTTTCTTGTTCAAGTAGGCTAATTTCCCCTTCAATATTTTCATCTAAGGATTCATTTTCATTATTAAGTAGTAAATAATTAAAATAAAGGGTGATAGATATGATTAATACTAAGCTTATGGCTAAAAAAGAAATATGCTTAATAATATAGTATACTTTTAATTTGCGTAAACTATTTTTCTCCTCATGGCCTAGTAAGTTAAATGAAATCATATAATATTGCTATCCTTTAAAGATAACCCGATAACTGTGCTGTAAGGAAGGAAATCAGTTTTCCAGTTTTTATAATTTGTAGCAGTACAATTTGTCCAGGGATTGCCGACAGATACAGTTCTTTTGAGTTTTTTTTCTAAGTATCTAGGCAATCCATCCATTCTACTGACACTGCCGGTAATAATTACTTTATCTATTTTACTATTGTTGCTGTCCATGTAATTTTCATAATATTCAATATTTTCAATAGCTTTATTTATTAGCCTGTTAATAGCAGGTTCAAGAATTTTTTTTATCTGACCACGGGCTTTGTTGTCATTTAAACCGCAGATAACTTTTGCTTTTTCAGCGTCCTTGATATCAAGTTTGATTGACTTAGCAATGATTTTTGTCATTTCCTGTCCGCCAATATCAATAGTAGAATTATACTGGATTGTGCCTCCGGCATAAACTATTACGTTGGTTCGGCTTTTCCCTAAATCTATTATTAAACAAGATTGCTTCATATTGTTTTGTTGATTTATCAAGCATCTGGCAATAGCTACCGATTCATTCTCAAAACTGATAGGAATTAAATTGACCTCTTTCAATATCCTGCCATAAGATTCAACAATTTCTTTTGGAGCTACGGATACTGTAACCCAAATTTTTTCATTATTTTTTTGCGGCAATATATGCCAGTCAAAATATACCTGATCCAATGTAATGGGTATATTTTGTTCAATGCCCCATTGAATTGCTCCCTGCAGTTCATTCTCTGGTACTTTAGGTATAGCAATTGTTTTGATAAAAGTCTTTTTGTCAGGTAAAGATGATTGCACATAATTGGAATCAGTTTTTCCAAAAGCTGGATTTGACAGCATTGTTTTCAGAAGATTGATTGCACCTTTTTCATTTATAATCTCGCCCATTTGAATATAATTTTCAGGTACATCAATTTCCCCAAAAGATTGTACTTTAACTTTTGTGCCCCTTTTATTTTTTATCTGAAAGAAACGGATTTTATAATCGCTGATATCAAGTCCAATAGGATTTTTAAATGGAATGTATTTAAGCATATTTATTCAATTTCCTGCCAGGTTAAATTTTCAATAACCCAGATTCCTCCTGGTCCATCAGAAAAACTAGCACTGGCCAAGCCGGATTCATAAACAACAGAGGCGTTGTTATTTAAATGCATTTTATATCCAGTAGCTTCTTTAAGTATGGCATTATTATCTACTTTTATCATTCCATCACTGGCATAAAAAATTACAGTTTCCGCATTGTTATTCACATGGATAGCAGGTGAGCCGCTATCAATTGAATTATTGGTTGATAAAAACATTATATAACTACCTTCATCTCCAGAACCAAAAAAGGTACAGTTATTATAAACAGTAATTTTGCCATCCGTTATTATTAAACCGCTATTATTGCCGTACCCAGGATCTAGAGAGATAATTGCATTATTAGACATTTCAATATTTCCCTCAACCCATAATGTACCGGTAAGAGTTAATTGTGCACTGTTTGCAATAGTTAAATTGCCCGTAATTTTTAACGGACCAAGTTCTTCTTGCGTTCCATCAATTGTGTAGTCTCCATTATGAGGTTCTACAGCTGCAGCAGTATCTTTCCATTCTTGTATTTGCTGCAGCGAGATGGGCATAACTTCAGGCGGAGGATCATCACTATTTGGATGTGAGTTTCTTCCAACTGTTGTTCCGGCAATATCTATTGGATCTACGTCATAAAATGCGTCACACTCAATATCACTATTAGTTATAGTATGAGCATGAGCATCACCGTGATGGATTGCGTAATGGGCATCATCACAATTATGCCCTATTCTTGTTCCATCTGGATTTGCTCCTACTAATAGACCATCTATATGAGTATCAAGACCTCCCATCCAGGTTTTAAAATTAAAATGTCCATCTGTAGTTGACCAATTTCCTGATAACCAATCAGAACTATATCTGGCTCCGGTTCCGGCAGGTGCTATGATTTGATCATCCTGTCCGATTATATAGTACTTACTGCTTTTTGGGGTGCCTACATCAATAACAATCCAATATTGTGTACCTAGTGTTAATTCGGGATTGGAAGTAAATGATACATCAACCCAGCCGAATGATGTGGTAATCAGATTTGCCTGAAGAGTTCCTTGGGCAAGGGAAGACGTTGCAGGTTCGCCGCCATTATCTTCCGTTATATAAACGGTCGCATTAGCTGCATTACCAACTTTTTTAATATATAGACTGATATAATTGATCACTTCGGTTACTCCAGGAGTAAAACTTTGTGCAATATCTTCATCAGAATCATAACGACCAAAAGAAAATTCTGCGTTTTGTGTAGTATGCTCCTGGTCAGCTGTCAGTGCTGTGCCTCCGGCTACATAAACATCACCGGTCACGTAGGCACCACTTCCTGCATCAATGGATCCATTTGAATATATATTACCATCTACGTATGAATTATTGTCCATAGTCAGCCCTCCATCACCCACCTGTACGCCATAAAAAAATGAAGCGTCAGCTGTTGTGACATTTTGAGTGATTGTAACTTTTATTGTCTTTTCAATATTTGATGAACTTCCTATAGAAGTAACAACGTAGTCTTGTCCAACGCTGGTTACTGTAGTAGTAAACTGCCCTGTACTAAAATCAGTTGTTTCACCTGAATATCCTGAACCGCAAATATCAGAATTATTTAAGCACCAGACAGCTTTATGTATGCCTGCTTCAGCAATATTATATGTTCGTTGCGTATTGTATGCCCGCTGGGAAACTATCTGGTTACTCATAACATAGGCAAATAAAGATGAGCCTAGCATAAAAGTCACTGCCAAAAAAATCACTGCAATTAGCAAGGTTTGCCCTTTATTGCTTTTTATAATCATTTATTTCTAATTTTAGTTGTATTTTGCATTATAATTACTTGTTCAGTGCGACCAGCATCCTGCTTGGTAACCAAAATTGTTTCAATTTTATTAACGGCTGTATAATCAATATTATTAAAATTAAAGATAATTTCATCAACGTATTCAGATACTAGCCTAGCGCCTGATTGTCTGCTACTTCCAGTATCCGGTTCAATATCAAATTTCAATAAAGTGTTATCTGCAGGATCCCTATAAATTACAAAATAATCATAGGCACCAAAAATAATATTTTGATCTTCATCAATAGACGGCAATTCTAAAATCAGCGTATCATAATCAGTGGTATATTCAATTGAATTTATAGTAGCTTGTTCGGCAACTCTAGCAGCTCCCTTAATACGGCTGGTAATTTTATCAAAGGCAATAATACTATTCGAATTTAATTCATTATATGCCATCTGTATTTTAAATGCGCCAATATAAGTAAAATACATTCCGATGAGTAAAGAAATAATTATTACTAAAATTAAAATTGTAACTAGCATTTCTGATAATGACATATTATTCTGCTAATAATGTTTTTAATTCAACGGCTTTAGTGATATTCCGTTCAGTCCATTCAATACGCGCGGTAATATCTTTAATATCGCTATACGTGTCTTCATAGTCCTGGATGGTTAGTTTCCCAATCCCTGCAGGTAAATCATTCAAACCAAATCTTTTCCATTGTGACGGTGTTGTGCCTACTGCATCGCTATCAAAATTCCATGTTTGAGCAGATCCGCTAGTTATACTGGCATCATCATATTCTGCATGTATTGAATTTATTCCCAGTAATGCGATTTTTCCAGAGGCAAAATTTTCATCAACGTCACTAGCGGAAAGTTCCAGCAGATCATCAATGTATATTTCAAATGAGTTATCCAAGGCAACTATTTTAAGTTCGTACCAGGTATTTGTAGAAAATGATTTTAACTTTGAGTTAAGATTAGTCTCTGTGCCGCTGACATTCTTGCTAACATATAAATTAGTGGAATTGAAATATACTTTATAATAATTGTTTATGTCGTGCAATCTAAAAAGCACGCCTGCCCGCCAGTTAGATGGTGAGTCCGGCAAATTTTTTATTTGTGTTTCAAATGTATAATCATCAAAATCAAAGCCTGGTACAGTGGCTATACCAGTTATCCCCGTAGAAATTGCTGCAGGAAGATTCAGCGAGTAAACATTTGGTAAACTGGGGGCACTGGCAGATGCGGATACCTGCCAGGTGCCAATATTATATGGTACCTCAATAAAATCACCGTTGGTTCTATTTGATAATCCAGAAATTGGAATACCTCTAAGTGCTTCAATCTCTTCAGCAGCCAAATTAAGGGCTAAATTTTTGTGTTTAAGATATTTATTAGTAGTAATGATTGTATAAGAAGCAGCAAATATCATTATTAAAAACGAAACAACACTTATTGCTACAATAGATTCTATAAGTGAATTGCCAAATATGTTGGTCGTCTTTATCATATAATTTTATAAAACATCTACCAGGCCATACATAGGCATTAATACTGATAAAGCCATAACAGCAACAACTGCGCCAATAACAAGCATTAGTATTGGCTCAATAATGGTAGATAAGCCTGACATGGTTTCTTCTACGTCTTCTTCAAAAAAATTGGCAATTTCTTCTGATATACTGTCTAAAGTACCACTTTCTTCGCCAATATTTATCATTTGCGTTACTATCGGCGGGAAGAGCTTGGGGCTTTCTTCTAGGGTTTTTGAAATACTGATGCCCTGCTTAACTTTTTCAGAAGCGTTAATCATTGATTTTTGGTAGTGGACATTGCCAAGAGTTTTTGAGATTATCTGCAAGGTTTGAACAATCGGAATATCAGTTTTCAAAAGTGAGCTTAATGTTCTGGTGAAGCGCGCCAAGTTAATTTTTTTTATTACTGAAGCAAATAAGGGAATGCGAAGTAATAAATGATGTAAATAGAATTTACCTTTTTTTGTTTTTTTTATGCGTAAAAAAGCATAAAATAGCAGAATAAGTACGATAACTGTATAAATACCATAATTAGTGAGACCTTTGCTTAATGCGATAACAATTTTAGTAGGTAGGGGAAGTTCAGCGCCCGTTTCTTCATAAATGCCCATCATCTGAGGGATAACAGTAACCATCATGGTGATACCAATACCGACCATTGCAATAACAACAACTGACGGGTACATCATAGCGGATTTGACTTTTGCTAGTAGATGATGATCTTTTTTCATTTGCGTAGTCAGGTTGATTAAAATTTCATCAAGCTTACCACTGACTTCACCTGCAGCGATCATATTTACAAAAATTTCCGGAAATACCTTGGGATGTTTAGCTAAGGCATTAGAGAATGAAATTCCGCTTTCTACGTCATATTGTAAATTTAAAATAATTTCCTTGAATTTATTATTAGTAGTTTGCACAGCTAAGGTTTTTAAGGCATTAGCCAATGAAAATCCTGTTTTAACCATAATAGACAGGTTTTGTGTAAAAAATATTTTTTGGACAGTCGGTACACCACCAAAGTTTTTAATAAAAGCAGTTATGGAAAACTTACCGGGTTTGTCCATAATTTTTGAGGTAGTCAGCATCAGGCCGCGGTTTTTTAAGTAATCGGATAGAGCTTTTTCATCTTTTACTCTAATGCGATCTTTCTTGAGTTTACCGTCTGGCGTTCTGGCTGTGTAATAAAATTCTGGCATAAGATTGGATTAATCCTTAGTTGCTCTTAAGATTTCTTCAATTGTTGTAATGCCGTTTTTTGCTTTTATAAAACCGTCTTCAGTCATGGTCAGCATGCCGTTTTCCCTTGATTTCTTCAATAAGTCAGCATTTGAAGCTTTTTCAATAATCATTCGTGAAATTTCACTATTAACCTCAAGTACCTCAAATATGCCGATTCTGCCTTTATAGCCGGTATTATTGCATTGTTTACATCCTTTACCTTTATAAAAAAGCAGAGATTCAATTGAATTTTTTACGCTAATAATAATCCCCTGATTTTCAAGAACTCTAATAATTGCATCAAAGTTAATACTTTTTTTCAATTCGTCGACCATTTTTGTAGACAGTGTATAACTATGAATGCAATTCATGCATATTTTCCTGACTAAACGCTGGGCTATGACAATATTTGTAGTATTGGCAATTAGAAAAGGTTGGACACCCATTTCTTCAAGACGGGGGAGGGTGGTTATGGCATCATTGGTATGCAATGTTGATAATACTAAGTGGCCCGTCATGGCAGCGTGTGTGGCAATCTCAGCGGTTTCTCCATCCCTGATTTCTCCGACCATAATAATGTTAGGATCTTGCCTCAATAGTGAACGTAAGCCAGTGGCAAAAGTAAAACCAATTCTAGGATTAACCTGGCTTTGGTTTACTCCCTGCATCCTGTATTCAATCGGGTCCTCTACGGTTGCAATATTTACTGATGGTCTGTTAAGCATATTTAATATTGTATATAAGGTAGTAGTTTTCCCACTGCCGGTAGGACCAGTGACCAGCATAATGCCTTGAGGTTTTTTCACATTAAGATTGACTAATTCCAGGGCTTTTAGCTGTAAACCGACCTGCTCAAGTGTTAAAATTTTTGCCGATTCATTAAGCAGACGCATGACTATCTTTTCACCATCAAAAACCGGAATTATTGATACACGGAATGATATTTGATAATCAGACGTCGATACTTTAAATCTGCCATCCTGCGGCAGGCGATGCTCGTCAATTTTCAAATTTGATAATATTTTAATCCTGGCGATAATGCCCGGCTGGAGATTTTTAGGCAGCTTCATTACTTCTGTTAATAGGCCGTCAATTCTATATCTGACAATAATTTCTTTTTCTAAAGGCTCAAGATGAATATCTGAAGCACCTTCAAAAATTGCATATTCTAACAAAGTATCTACGATTCTGACAATTGGTAAATCCTGGGCCAGTTGTTTCAGGTCCTGTATTTTTTCATCATCAACTACAGTTTGATTTTCACCCTTTGTAATTTTTTTGAATTCTGATGATAAGCCCTTATGAAACAAAGATAAAACTTCCTTAATACTAGATACGGTAGTGATATGAAGTTTTATCTTTAGACCAGTTTTTTTCCTTAAAAATTCTAGGATCTGGAGATTTTTAGGATCAACTGTGGCAATTTTTAATTCTGTTTCAGATCTATCAAAAGCTACGATTTGATATGTCTGTACGATGGTTTCAGGAATGAGCATTAAAATATCCTTTCTGATGCTCATTTTGCGTAAATCAATAAAAGGAATTTTGTAAAAATTACCTATGGTTTCGTACAGAATATTCTCGGAAATTAGGTTTTTACCTATTAAATACTTAGCAAAATTACCGTTTTCTGCTTGTACTTTTTTCCAGGCTTCATTTAATTTCTCTTTTGGTATTTCCTTACTTTCCTCCAATATTTTTTTTATTTCTTTGTTTGGTATCATTATCCTCCAATAAAAATAATAATATGCTTATATTATAGCACATTATTAATAAAAAATCAAAGTTGAAACAATATAAAATTATTTGCGGAAATCGTAGATATATATTGAATAGCCGATTTTTTCATCCGGTTCATAGTCTAGCAGCCAGGAATATGCCTTATCTTCGGACAGCAGACTTGTAACACTAATAGCTACAACACAATTAATTTGATTAACTCCTTTATAATTATTAATATCAGGTAAATACCTGAAATCAATTTCATAATAAGTAAGTTCTGCCTGACCAAAGTAGCTTAAACATACATACGGGATATCATTTTGTACCATATATTTTTTAAGGTTCTTTGCATCCTGGCCCCAATCAATATTGGAATCAACAAGGTATTTGGGTCCCTTATTTGGGCCACCAACTATTTCATTGAAATATGCTAGATAATGGGGAAAAACTGAAATTGATGAAAATAAATAAAAGAGCAGCGCAATCACAACTAAAAAATTCTTATATTTAAAATTGATTTTATTAATTAAAATTCCGGATAAAACAAAAATAAATGGATAAATAATTAGGATATGCCTCAAACCAAGATTAATATGACTAGTAATGCTAAATATGAAATAGATGGAAGGCGGCAGAATCAGGCAATAAAGATAAAATGGAATAGCTTTTACGAATTGCACTATTTTCATTCTTCTGAATTTCTTCGTCAGTATTTTGTAAAAAGCATATAATATTAGAAAGACAGTAATTAAAATTGTTGTTATTGGTGTTTTTAATAAAAAAGCTAATGGAAAATAATACCACCATCCGAAATCTGAGTAGTTACCCAGTAAATATGACAAATGTCCATGGTAGTTATGAAAAAAGATTCGTACCAAGCCGTTAAAGTATGAATAAGCGGGAACAGGAATAGTTTTTAAGAGTTTATCAATATTTTGTCCTGATTGCTTCTGCGGATCACTGATTTCCAATATCTTTATTTCTAAGTTGCTTAAGTCGGCTGTATTTTGGCCCGCTAGGTAGGCCTGCTGTTTTTCCTGTAGTAGCTGAATATCATGATCATCAATAGGTTTTTTTAATTCAAAACCGTATGAGATAAAAATAACCAGAAAGGCTATAATATAAATTAATGTAAAATCTTTAATAAATTTTTTTAAAGATTTAATAAACGTTTCATTATTTGATTCATAAAGGTTTTTGATAAGATAAAGGACGGGTAGTATCGGAATTAATATGATTGACGAGAATTTACAGGCCAAAACTATACCAAGGAAAATTCCAGTTAGGACAAGATTTTTTTTATCGTCATGCTTGAGATATTTATAAAAATAATATATTGTAATAAAGAAGAAGGTGGTTAAGGCCATATCGGTAGTTACATAATGACTGTGTGCAATAATATTAGGCGAAAAGGTATATAACAATAAAGCAAATAATCCGGCAATTAAACCGAATAGCTGGCGTGCCCATTTGAAAACCCAAAGGCCCAATAGTATGCTTAGAAGGATTGCGGGCAATCGGCCTATGAAAAAAATTGTATCTGCTGACATCTCACTTTTATAAATTAAATCCTTAGCAAACTGCCACTGATTGTATTCGTTCCAGCTGTCATATTCAAATGGAGATTCCAGCTTGTCTTGGAAGAATAATAATGGTAAGGCAGATAATTCCTTAAATAACGGAGGGTGTTCGCGATTCATTCTAAAATCGTTTTTTATTAAATAACTGTATCCAGCTGATAGATGAACTCCTTCGTCTACAGTTTGAGATTCTTGGGAGTTTGCGTAAATATTAAAAAACAGCATCAGTACAATACATGCAATAACAAGGATTGAATAATATTTTTCTAATACTTTCATATGGCGGACGGACAAAAAAAGAGTATAACTATACAGAATTTTTTTAAGGATAAAGCATCGATTTTACTCTTGATATTAAATATCATTTTTTTAGTTTTTAGTTGGGTATATTTGTATATGAAAGTGAAGCCGCAGGAGGATCCGATTTTTTTACATTATAACATTTACTTTGGAGTTGATCTAATAGGTAATTGGTATTTGATTTTTTTAATGCCTGCCATAGGACTGGCCTGTTTCTTTATAAATCTGGTATTTTCCTATATAATATACAAAAGATCTAAAATAATCAGTTATGTGATTTTAGGGATTACTGGCTATATTGAATTGATAATTGCTATTGCCAGTTTGTTAATAATTAGACAAAACATATAGTTTTTATGGGCCTAGAAGAAAATTTTGATATAATAAAAATATTCTTTTTGACAACAGTTGCTTTTGTTATTACTATTTTTTGGACTCCTGTATTATCACATTTTTTGTATAAATATAAGCTAGGAAAAAAAATTAGGAAAGAATCAGAAACACCCATCTATTCACAATTGCACAGGGCTAAATCAGGCACCCCGACTATGGGTGGTATAATTATCTGGCTGACAGTTTTTTTTATGGCATTATTATTTTATGTTTTATCAAAAATTATTGACATTGATTTCATTAAGAAATTAAATTTTTTAACAAGGCCTCAAACACTATTACCGCTCGGTGCTCTTATGGCCTCGGCACTAATAGGTTTATTTGACGATTTACTTAATATCAGAGGGGTAGGTACTTCCGGCGGCGGCTTAAGGATTCGTTATAAACTATTTTTTTATATATTAATAGCGATTTTTGGTGCGTATTGGTTTTATTTTAAATTAGACTGGACAACAATTCATGTACCTTTTATGGGAAATTTTGATATTGGCATATGGTATATCCCAATTTTCATTTTTATAATTGTTGCCACAGCTTTTTCTGTGAATGAAACTGACGGTCTAGATGGGCTCGCTGGCGGTACTTTATTGTCTGCCTTTGGTGCATTTGGGGCAATAGCTTTTGCCCAAGGAAAATTTGAATTAGCTACATTTTGTGGAGTAATTATTGGTGCACTGCTGGCCTTTATGTGGTTTAATATTAATCCTGCACGTTTTTTTATGGGTGATACGGGTTCAATGTCATTGGGCGTTACTTTGGGTATTGTGGCAATGCTGACAAATTCAGCTTTGTTATTGCCGGTTATTGGTTTCATATTGGTACTTGAATCAGGCTCGGTAATTATTCAGATAGTCTCAAAAAAAGTATTTAAGAAAAAAGTATTTTTATCCGCTCCCTTGCACCACCATTTTGAAGCTAGAGGTTGGCCTGAGCCAAAAATTGTAATGCGTTTTTGGATTATCGCCGGTGTTACTGCAGTAATTGGCGTGATATTATTTTTAATTGATAAATAGCGTGGGTATCCAAGTAGAATTTAATCCTGACTTAGCTTTACGAGATATTTCAGAATTTAAATCAGGGAATAGAAAAATTGAAGAATGTATACCTGCAAAACTAGAAGTGAATAGAATTTACAGTTTTCTTAAATATGGCCAGAGGAATTATTGGTTAAAAGGGGAAATCCCCCTATTAAAGACAAAGGAGAATGAAAAATTATCCAAACCATTAGCCAGTGTAGTAATTTTGGAATGTACTCATTTCAAGGAAGATAATGAATTATTTACTAGGGGAAAATTTAAAGTAATTGAGATATTTTCTGATAAAAATATTCACTTCAATAGTTACGCACGAATTTAATAATTTACCTCAACAGATATAGACTCCACTCGGAGTTTTTTGTTACTTAATTAATATGCGTTAATATGTTATATTAATACTACAAATAATAAATAAATTCGATGAAAATTGACTTAAAAAACCTAAAAAATAAAAAAGTAACTGTGATGGGCCTAGGTCTGCATGGCGGGGGAGTTAGTATTGTAAAATGGCTATCTAAGCAAGGCGCCAGCATTACCATCACGGACATGCGCAGCAGAAGTGAACTTTATCCTTCACTTAAGCAACTGAAAAGTCTAAAGGTAAAACTAGTATTAGGTAAACATAAGCAGGAAGATTTCAAAGGAGTTGATTTAATTATAAAAAATCCAGGCGTACCCAAAGAATCAAAATTCCTTAGTATTGCAAAAAAATATAAGATTCCCATCGAAACTGATATTAGTATATTTATGCAATTAACGAAGGCCCTAGTAATTGGTGTTACCGGCACAAAAGGTAAGTCGACCACCTCATCATTAATTTATGAATTGTTAAAAGCAGCAAAATTAAATCCAATTTTAGCTGGCAATATTCGCAAACCGCCTTTAGATGAATTGAATAAAGTAAATAAAAATACACCGGTTATCTTAGAATTATCGTCATGGCAGTTAGAAGATATTATTCAATTAAAAAAGAGCCCAAATATTGCTGTAGTTACCAATATCCTGCCGGATCATTTAAATAGATATAAATCTTTTCCTGAATACATAAAAGCTAAAACATTAATAACTAAATATCAGTGTCATAATGATATTGCGATATTAAATTATCAAGATAAGAATGTAAAGCAAAAGTTTTCTAAGGTTAAATCAAAAAAATATTGGTTTTCAGCCAATAGACATAAAAAGGCCGGCTGTTTTATTAAGAATGATAGAATATACTTTACAGAGCATAAAAAAAATCAATTTGTATGCTATACGAAAGATATTATGCTCCCCGGTTCTCATAATGTTTCAAATGCCTTAGCCGCCATAACCATAGCTAAAATATTCAGGCTTCCGAATATTAGCATTAAGATTGTCCTGCGCCATTTTAAAGGCATTCCCAATAGACTACAGTTTGTAGGCAGCTGGCATGGTACTAAATTTTATAATGATACAACTGCAACTACACCGGAAGCGGCTATGGCTGGTATAAAATGTTTTAATAAAAAAATAATCTTAATTGGCGGTGGTACTGATAAAAAGCTGAATTATAATAATTTAGCTAAGCTCATAAAAAAGCAGGTAAAATTTCTAGTTTTATTCAAAGGAACAGCCAGTGATAAAATATCAGAACAATTAATAAAAAATAAATTTAGAAATTGGCAATGGGTGAAAAATATGAATGAAGCTGTGAAAATTGCCAAGAAGAATTCTACAAAGCAGGATATTGTTTTATTATCTCCTGGAGCAGCAAGTTTTGGTCTTTTTCAAAATGAATTTGACAGAGGAGATCAGTTTATAAGTAATATTAAACGGTTAAAATAAATGCGGGAAAAGATCCATAAGCCTGATTATCAGATTGTAATTGTCATATTTATAATTTTAATTTATGGCCTGATTATGCTAGCCTCTAGTAGCTCAGTTATTTCATTTGAAAAATTTGGGGATAGTAATTACCTGTTAAAACACCAGCTATTATATGGCGTGCTAATAGGAGTGGTTGGTTTTTTGATTGCTTCAAAAATTAATTATCAGATTTGGAGAAAACTGGGTTTGCCATTATTAGTTGTGAATATTCTGCTGTTATTAGCTGTTTTTATACCTGGCATTGGATATGAGTACGGAGGCGCCAAGCGCTGGATTGATTTAGGTCCAACAATATTACAGCCGACTGAACTTTTAAAACTTACATTTATTTTATATTTATCTACATTATTCGCAAAGAATAAAGAAGGAATCAAAGATGCTGCTTTTGGATTGATTCCGTTTGTGGTCATTGTCGGCTCAATAATTTTTCTAATTATGCTACAGCCGGATATGGGCACTATGGTAACTATAGCAATTATTGCAGTAGTAATTTTTTTCACTGCCGGCGCGCCGATTAAGCATCTTTTTTGGTTACTTATAGGTGCTAGTGGATTATTTTTCATTTTAATAAAAATAGCCCCCTATCGGGCTGCCAGATTAACTGTATTTCTAAATCCTGCCCTTGATCCGCAGGGAGTTGGTTATCATATTAACCAGGCCTTATTAGCTATTGGCAGTGGTGGGATATTTGGCTTGGGCCTGGGTCATTCCCGACAAAAGTATCTCTATTTGCCAGAAGTAACTGGTGATTCAATTTTTGCCATTATTGCTGAGGAGCTAGGATTAATATTTTCATTAGTTTTGATCGTGTTATTTTTAGTATTTATGTTTAGGGGATTATTAGTGGCAAAAAATTCAATGGATAATTTTGGAAAACTTACGGCCGTGGGTATTACTTCTTGGATTGTACTTCAGGCTTTTATTAATATTGCGGCTATGGTAACATTAATTCCGCTTACTGGAATTCCGCTCCCATTTATCAGCTATGGTAGTTCGGCTTTAGCCACTTCACTGATTGCTGTAGGCATACTTGTAAATATTTCAAAATACTCCAAACAACAATGAACATAATTTTTACAGGTGGTGGTACTGCTGGATCAGTAATCCCATTATTATCAATATATTCCGAGATTAGGAATAAAGAATTGGATGCGTCTTTTTTGTTTATTGGAACCGTGAAGAGTGAGCCAGAAGTAAGTTTATTACGTGGATATTCCATTAAATATACTTCAATTTATTGCGGGAAATTAAGGCGATATTTTGATTTTAAAAATGTTTCAGATATTTTTTTAACTATAATAGGTTTTTCTCAATCTCTATATAAGATATATAAATTCAAGGCTGATGTCGTTGTCGGAGCGGGTGGCTATGTTTCTGTGCCCGTAATCTGGGCAGGCTGGATTTTACGAAAAAAAATTATTATACATCAACAAGATATTAGGCCTTCACTTTCAAACATATTAACAAAAAATATGGCCGATAGGATCACTGTTACTTTTGAGAGGTCATTACGAGACTATCCCAGCGTTAAAACGGTGTGGACTGGAAATCCTGTCAGGTCGGATATTATGCAGGGTGATAAGGAGCGGGCGTATCAGACATTAAAGCTTAAAAAATCATTGCCAGTAATCCTGGTAGTTGGAGGGGGCACAGGTGCGACCAGCTTGAATTTAATCGTAAATCAAGCCCTGCCAGAGATAACAAAATTCAGCCAAGTAATTCATTTAACCGGAAAAGGTAAAAGAATTAACAGTACAGTCTCGGGAAACTATCAACAGCATGAATTTCTTAATGAAGAAATGGGAGATGCCCTGGCAGTAGCAGATATAGTAATATCACGAGCCGGATTGTCGGCCATAACTGAATTTTCAATTTTATCAAAACCTGCAATTTTAATCCCTCTGCCGAAATCCCACCAAGAATTAAATGCAGAATATTATGGAGATAAAAAAGCTGCCGTTATTATTAAACAAAAAGATCTATCCCCTAAAATACTAGTCTCAAAGTTACGCGACATGCTTAATGACAAACAAGCTTTATCTCTGCTATCATCAAATATTTCAGGTATAATGAAACCAGATGCTGCAAAAAAAATTGCAGATGAAATTATTAATTTAATTTAACAATGAATTGGACACAATATAATAAGATATATTTCATTGGCATAGGAGGCATTGGAATTTCAGCTATTGCAAAAATAATGCTTGAATTAAAAAAGCAAGTCTCTGGGTCTGATTTAGAGTCCTCATCTATTACTGATGAATTACAAAAACAAGGAGCTCATATAAAAATTGGTAAACATCAGCCCGGCAACATACCAAAAGATGTGGATTTAATAATTTACTCAAATGCAATTGCCACAACAAATGAAGAGTATAAAAAGGCTAAGAAATTAAAAGTTCCATTGAAAAGCTATCCTGAAATATTAGGGATAATGATGGCTAATTATATTCCAATAATTATTTCAGGTACTCATGGAAAAAGTACTATTACTGCCATGTTAGCAAAGATTTTTATCCAGGCGGGCTTAGATCCATCGGTTGTAATTGGTACAAAAATTAAGGAGCTTGATGGTAATGCCAGACTGGGCTTGGGTAGATACTTTATAGCGGAAGGTGATGAGTATAAAGAAGCCTTTCAATATTATAACCCGGTTGCTTTGGTAGTTAATAATATTGAGGCTGATCATCTTGATTATTTTATAAAAATTGAAAATATTCTTAAGGCATTTGAAAAAATAATTAGTGGAGTTCCAGCAGGAGGTTTTTTAATTGCAAATGCAGATGATAAAAATATTTCAAAATTGCTGAAAAAAGCAAAATGTAAAGTTATCACTTATGGCATTAATAATGGTGATTACCAGGCTTTTCATATTATCAGGCATGGTGAAATCATCAGGTTCGCGATTAAAGGACTAGAGAGATTTGATTTAATTTTAAGGACTCCCGGAATTCATAATATCTATAATGCATTAGCTGCGTGTGTATTATCACTTGCTTTTGGAATTGAACATGCTACTATCCAAAAAGCACTCTCTGATTATAAGGGAGCCTGGAGAAGATTTGAGATAAAAGGGAAAAAAGGGGGGGTGACAATTATTGATGATTATGCACATCATCCAACGGAGATCAAGTTTACCTTACAAGCGGCACGCGAATATTATCCCAATAAAAAAATATGGTGCGTATTTCAGCCGCACAGCCGTCATCGTACCAAGAAACTTCTAAAGCATTTTGCACAATCATTTACAAATTGTGATAGGTTAATTCTAGCAGACATTTTTAAAGTAGCGGGCAGAGATAAAAATGAAAGAATTACAATTGATCATCTTTTGGATGAAATACGTAAAACTAAAAAAGATACAATTTTATTGAAAGATAATCAGATAGTTGACCATATTAAGCGATATACCAAATCAGGAGACGTAGTCATTATTATGGGAGCTGGAGATATTACAAAGTTGGCAGATCAGCTTTTAAAATAATTTATTAAAAAACCCATCAAGAATAGCTGTTATCTATGATGGGCGTTTTTTTTCCAGTATCATGATAGGAAAGTTTTCAGTTACTTCTGCTCCCTCCGGCAAGAATTCTGAAATTATTTCTCCTTTATAAGGAGATTTTATTATCCTGACCATGCCTCCTGATACAATTATGCAGATTGGATCACCAACTTTAACTTGATTACCAGCTACCACCTGATGTTTAATCGCCAAGGGTGATCTGCGATGGTAAATACCTGCAAATTCTGAGTATATTGTTTCGTAATACTCATTTTGTTCAGGCCTTTCTGCAAGATGTTGGCAATATGATGACTGCTCTGATGGATGAAATTTGATAATAATTAGTGTTTTGCCCCATGAATGAATTACTAATTCAGCAATATTACTTTGCTTAACCAAATCCACCATCATCCTGATAAAGTTTTTTCTGAAAAAGTAAAAGAACATAAGTTATCACCACCTTGGATGTAGTTTTAATGAACCTTATATAACTTAGCAATATATGGTAATATGTCAATAGATGGTATGAATGATATTAACGAAAAACTTAGTAAAAAATTAAAAGGAATTAAATTTAATGAAGTCTTAGCTCCTTTTACTAGTTTTAATATTGGAGGTCCAGCAAAATTTTATTATGCAGCAAAGAATAATAAGGAAATTTTAAATGCCATTAAAACAGCAAAAAATTTTGATATAAATTATTTTATTCTTGGCAATGGTACAAATATATTAATTTCTGATAGCGGGTTTAATGGATTGGTGATAAAAATGGAAAACCAAAATATTTTATTCGATAATGAATATGTAATAGCAGAATCTGGAGTAAAAATCCAAAAATTAATTCGTGAAACAATTTCTAAAAATTTAACCGGCCTGGAATATTTAATGGGCATACCGGGAACAATTGGCGGGGGAGTTGCGGGAAACGTGGGCACACCAACCGACTGGATCAATAAAAATATTGTTGAAATCACAATAATTAATGGGCAAGATGAGATTGAAGTCGTTAATAAATTCTCTGGTAATTTTTCTTACCGCTATAGCAGATTTAAATATAATAACCGTGAAGTGATAATAGCAGTTAAATTTATGCTAAAAATGGCGTCCCAAACGGACATTCAAAAAAAGGTTAAAAAATATATTGCCAATCGTTCTCATCAGCCAATTAATGAAGCATGCGCTGGTTCTATATTTAAAAATCCGCAAAATAAAAAAGCCTGGGAATTGATTGATCAAGCAGGTCTGCGTGGTAAAAAAATGGGCGGTGCTATGGTTTCAAAAGATCATGCGAATTTCATAATTAATACCGGACAAGCAAAAGCTGACGACGTAGTCATGCTTACGAGTTATATTAAACAGCAGGTAAGAGATAAATTTAATATTCAACTACAGGAAGAAATAAAGTACATCGGTTTTGAATAAAAATTTTATCACTTGCAAAAATAAATGAAAAATTATAAAATTTAAACGTAAAGTAAATTTTTTTTGTGGATAACTATTTTATTTTTATGTAAATGACAATAAATAACGTAAAAACAATTAGTAATGTAAATTCCAAAACTATTCTAAATAACAATTTAGCAAAGAAAAGTTTTGTAAATGAAGAACAAAAATCAAATCATAATGTACAAGATATTCAGAACGAGAGTAGTCAAGAAGAAAAAATTGTTATTAATAAAAGGCAGCAACAAAAACTAAGGAAGTTTTGGAAACTGGGTAATAAGGACTTTAATACGCATTATTTTGATATTAATGAAAATGGCGAATTGGTTGTATTAGAAGGAAATTATCAGTATAATATTTTTCATTTAGTAAAAAAATTTAATAGCAGCCTTGAAATTTTTTTTCCTTCAATTCTCAAGGAAAGAGTAAATGATTTGATAGATCTTTATAATTTATTTATTAAATATTATCGATATAAGGGAAAGTTTTTTTATCATTTCCCGATGAAAGTGAATCAAAATAGGGAATATCTGCTGTCCTTAGTTGCCGAAGGTGCAAATTTAGAGGTAGCCTCATACAATGAATTATGTCTAGTAAAAAAAATATGGGAAGAAGGGAACTTCCATTCTAATATCAGAGTGGTTTGTAATGGACCCAAAACGAAACCGTATTTAGAACTTATTGAAGAATTACAAAGCAACAATCTGTCAGTTGTACCGATAATTGAGCATTATGATGAACTGGAATTTTTAAAATCTTACAAGGGTGATACTGGCATAAGGGTTGATTTAAATCTAGGCACCTCGTCACGCTGGGACAAAAAAATTAACCGATTTGGTTTTCCACCTAATGAAATTCTAGAATTGGGTAAAATCAAAAATTTGAAGATTTTACATTACCATATAGGTTCACAAATTCCATTTTTAGAGGACATGATAGCTCCTATTAAGAGAGCCATGGATATTTACGTTAAATTAAGGAAACTCAACCCATCACTTGATACATTAAATATCGGCGGGGGAATGCCAATTCCGTATGATCGTAAAAAAATGTATGCATCAGAAAATGTCATTAAAAATGTTGTACATATTTGTCAAAACATGGCTGATAAAAAGGATATTCCACATCCAAACATTATTTGTGAATGGGGATGGTATGTTACAGCACCGTCACAAATTACAATATTTGAAGTTATTGCTGAGAAAGATATTACTAAGGGAAATGCAAAAAAGTGGTATATAATTGATGGCAGTTTTATAAATGATCTGCCTGACACTTGGGCCCTGCACCAAAAATGGCATGTGGTCCCAATACATCACTTACATAAGAAAAAATTAGCCAGGACATGGTTAGGAGGTTCATCATGCGATTCTGATGATAAATACATTAACCATGGGAATTACATACTTTTACCGAGTTATGAGCACCTGGAAGACCATGAATCTTTATATATTGCTTTTTTTGATACTGGAGCATATCAGGACGCTCTGAGCAGTAAACATTGCTTATTATCGCCGCCTGCCAGGGTAATGGCCCATAATGGCGAAGCGCATTTGATTCGCAAAAGAAAAACACCGGATGAAATGGGTAGAATGTTTGGCTGGTAATTATTAAATATAAAGGAAAAATAATGGTAGAACAAAGGAATAGATTTGAATTCGGTACAGGTCACAGCCACGGATTTGTCCCGTTAGAGCCGATAGATTTATCAAAAATAAATGATGCGGATGACCTGATAAAATCAATGTCTAAAACTGCATTTGGAGGCAGGCGCTTAGGGGAAGCGGCTGATATTTTTTATAAAATGATTACAGATCCTGATTGTTACACTGTAATGACTTTATCTGGTGCCATGACAGTAGCTAAGATGGGGTTGATAGTTACTGATATGATTGATCAGAATATGATTCAGGCTATTGTTTCAACTGGTGCTTTAATAACTCACGGATTAGTAGAAAATACCGGCATGACACATTTTAAATATGATTGGAGTAGGCCAGATCATGAACTGGAAAAATTAGGCTATGACAGGGTATATGATACTTTAGAGCTTGAAAAAAATCTGGATGATTTGGAAAAAATATTAGATGAAGGAATTTTTAATAAAATTAGTCCAGATGAGACGCTATGCTCCAGGGTTTTATGCAAAAAAATTGGTAACTATTTACTTGAAGAATCAATGGGTAGGGGGATTTTGCAAAGTGCTGCAAAAAATAATGTTCCGGTATACATTCCAGCTTTTACTGATTGTGAATTAGGACTGGACTTTGCATTATATAACAGGAAGCAGGTTTTGAAAGGGAATAAATCAATTAAATTTAATCCTTTTCTTGACCTTGACCATTTTTCTGATTTGATCTTGAAACAAAAATCATTAGGAATTTTTACTATTGGCGGCGGAGTGCCAAGAAACTGGGCGCAGCAAGTCGGTCCTTATCTTGATTTTATACGTTTTAGTATCAGAGATAAAGAAGATAAAAGTAAATATCATGCAGAAAAAGGTGATCCATATAATAAAGCTTATAAATACGCTGTTAGGATCTGTCCTGAGCCAGTGGAATGGGGAGGATTATCCGGCTGCACATATACAGAAGGCGTTACCTGGGGTAAATTTCGGGATGAAAAAACTGAAGGCGGATTATTTGCTGAAGTTTTAACTGATGCTACTTATGTGTGGCCTTTGCTGATAAAAGCCGTACAGGATCGTTTGAAAAAAGAGAAAATTACTATTAAAAAGAGTTTTAAAAATGAGAATATATAAAGAAAAAGAGGCTTTTACTTTTTGCGGATATGATAATCCGCCATTTAAAAAAGCTAAGGCTATTATAGTGCCGATTCCCCATGAAGCTACATTATCTTATAAACCAGGCACTTCCCAGGGACCTCAGGCAATAATTAATGCTTCACGCCATATGGAAACGTATGATATTGAGTTAGGCCTGGAAATTTTTGGAAAAGCGCCAATACATACTTTAGAACAAATGGAATCAAATTTTAATTCTCCAGAGGAAATGATCAATGAAATTGAAAGATCAATCAGTAAATTACTGACTTTTAAAAAATTTCCTGTAATACTTGGCGGTGAGCATTCTATCACTACTGGAATTGTTAGAGCCTTTAAAAGAAAATATAGTGATTTAACAGTAATCCAGCTTGATGCGCACGCAGATTTGAGAGATCAGTACCAGGGTACGCATTATTCCCATGCTTCTCCTATGCGTCGCTGCCGTGAGATAGCTAATGTTATCCAGGTAGGTATCCGTTCAATGTCAGAAGATGAAGCAGAATATATAAACAAAAATAAAATTAAGAATATTTATTATTCACCAGAATTATCAATTAAAGAAATATTAAAAAATACCACCAGGAATGTTTATTTAACCATTGATCTTGATGTATTGAATCCTGCCTTGATGCCGGCGGTAGGCACTCCTGAGCCAGGCGGACTAACCTGGTATCCTTTTATTAATTTTATTAAAGAGATATTCAAACAGAGAAATGTTGTGGGTGCTGATGTAGTTGAATTATCTCCCATTCCAGGTATTGTGGCACCGGATTTTATGGCGGCTGTAATTGTATACAAACTCATCGGCTATAAATTTTTTGGAAAAATGAATGCAAAAAGCACTGCCAAGAATTAGAAAATTCCATGGTCATATTGGACCTTATGTACTTTTAGGTTATAGGATAGGAGAATTAAGCAGGAATGTAATTAAAAATATTAGAAGTATCAAAATTTATGTTCATGATAAGCCACCGCAATCATGTATAATTGACGGAATTCAATTGTCAACAGGGTGTACAATTGGTAATGGTAAAATAAAAATAATAAATAGCAGAGCAAAAACTAAGGTGTTAGTATTTGGTAATAATTCAAAAATTGAAATTACCCTGTCAAATTTTATTAAACAATCATTAAAAAAATCATTAAAGTTATCAATACCAATTATAAAAAAAGCCAATATTAATAATCTACTCGGAATAAAAAATTAATTAACGAAAGGAATAATAATGAATAGCACATCAAATACAAAAGTCATCAGCAATGAAATCGTATCACTTGGTAAGCTTGAATTATTAGTTTTTTCATCGGCCTTCGTGGGTTTAGCAGTAGCTCTACCATGGGTTGCCCACCAATTTAATTTAGCTGGACCGGTGTTTTTACCAATGCATTTATTTGTACTAATCGCCGGTTTAGTATTCGGTTGGCGAGCTGGTTTAATAGTCGGTTTATTAACACCAATTGTAAGTTTTATAACATCAGGCATGCCCCTGGTAGCTGTCTTGCCTCAAATTACTTTGGAAATTATGGTTTATGGAGTAGTAGCTGGTTTTTGCCGTGAGAAATTGAAATTAAACATTTATTTTTCACTCGTAATAGCCTTAATAATTGGTAGACTAGGATTATTAATGGGCATACTTTTCTTCGGTACAAATTCAGTTAATCCATTAGCTAGTGTTGGGAATGCAATTTCACTAGGCTGGGCAGGGATATTAATTCAATTGGCATTAGTGCCCATAATAGCAGTATGGATAAAGAAATTCATTGGCCAGAATAGAGGATCACATAGCTAAATTACATAAATGTATTCACTAGCTAAGTTTAAAAAAAGCCCTTGGTCGCTAATAGTTTATCAAGGTAATTGTGTAATTTTTAGATCAAAAGCGTCTTCTCTGCTGCCGCTGATACGTTTTTTGGATAAAATTTCCGTTAAAGGAAAGAAACATATTTTTTATGATAAATATGTCGGCCGAGCGGCAGCGTTATTAATGATAATAGCTAAGCCAGCTGAAATTAACACACCAATTATTAGTTCAAATGCAATTAAATTACTGAAATCAAAAGGTATTTGTGTAAATTATTCAAAAGAAGTTAAGTATTTAATGGGCTTTGCCTCTGATGAAATGTGCAAATGGGAAAAGCTTTCCTTTGGAACTTCATCAGATAATTTTTATAAGCTTGTAAAAAGCAGAAAAGTACGTTAAAATACATGCACATTTCGTAAAAATCAAATAAAATATGTCAATAATTAGTAAAATATTCGGCGATCCAAATCAAAAAGTACTCAATCAACTGAAACTCCAGGTTAATGAAATAAATAATCTGGAAGAAGAAATCAAAAAGTTATCCGATAGTCAGTTGCGCCATAAAACGGATGAGTTTAAGAAGCGTTTGGCCAAAGAAAAATTGGACAGTATTTTATTTGAGGCATTTGCTGTTGCCAGAGAAGCGATTAACAGGACAGTAAAGCAAAGAGCTTATGATGTACAGCTAATGGCTGCCATTACCCTGCATCAAGGCATGATTGCAGAACAGAAAACTGGTGAGGGAAAAACATTATCTGCTGCAATAGCTGCATATTTGAATGCACTCGAAGGTAAAGGTGTCCATGTAGTGACAGTTAATGACTACTTAGCTAAACGTGATACTGGATGGTATGGCGTAGCTCTAAATTTTCTTGGCTTAAATGTTGGCTGTATAACGCATGAACAAGCATTTATATATGATGAAAAATATTCACAAGATGATATTTCAGACGAGAGACTGGTGCATTTAAAACCCGTATCCAGAAAAGAAACATATCAAGCTGATGTGACTTACGGAACAAATAATGAATTCGGTTTTGATTATTTGCGCGATAATATGGTACCCTCTTTGGAGCATAAAGTGCAAAGGGGATTAAACTTTTCAATTGTAGATGAAGTAGACAGTATTCTTATTGATGAGGCCAGAACACCATTAATAATATCTGCGCCAGCCGAAGAATCCACTGATCAGTATTATAGGTTTTCAAAGCTGGTAGAAAAACTTAAAGAGAGTGATGATTATAATATTGATGAAAAAATGAGAGCTGCCACTTTAACAGAGAACGGCATATCTAAAATGGAAAAAATGTTAGGCATCGAAAATATCTATGAGGCCGAAGGAATAGAAACTGTCCATCATATTGAACAGGCGCTTAAAGCTAAAACTTTATTTCAAAAAGATAAAGAGTATGTAGTTAGGGAAGGGGAGGTTGTGATTGTAGATGAATTTACCGGCCGTTTAATGTTTGGCAGAAGATTTTCTGAAGGTTTACACCAAGCCATTGAAGCAAAGGAAAATGTTGACATTAAGCAAGAAAGCCGTACCATGGCAACCATTACCTTTCAGAATTATTTTAGACTATACAATAAATTATCCGGCATGACTGGTACGGCTGCCACTGAAGCAGAAGAATTTCATAAGATATATGAACTAGAAGTAATAGTAATACCAACTAATAAACCAATGATCCGTGACGATAAAATTGATGCAATATATAAAACCACGGCAGGTAAACTAAAAGCCATTGTAAAAGAGGTGAAATTGAGGCAGGAGATGGGACAACCTATTCTCATTGGCACAATTTCTATTGAAAAAAATGATTTGCTAAGTCAGTTATTAGAAAAGGAGGGTATAAAACATAATGTATTAAATGCAAAAAATCATGAAAAAGAAGCCAGTATAATAAGACAGGCAGGCAAAGTTGCAGGAGTTACCGTAGCTACTAATATGGCTGGCCGTGGTGTTGATATTATTTTGGGAGGTAATCCACCCAATCCTAAGGATCAGGAAAAAGTTAAGGAAGTTGGGGGTTTGCATGTTATTGGCACTGAAAGACATGAATCAAGAAGAATTGACAATCAGCTACGCGGCAGATCAGGACGACAAGGTGATTCAGGATCTTCACAGTTTTATGCCTCTATGGAAGATGATTTAATGAGGATATTTGGATCTGATAAGATGAAATCCATGATGGATAGGCTAGGTTTGCCGGAGGATATGCCTATTCAAAATAAGTTTATTTCTAGGTCAATTGAATCTGCTCAGGGTAAAGTCGAAGGACATAACTTTGATATCAGAAAACATTTAGTTGAATATGACGATGTAATTAATAAACACCGTGAGGTTATTTATAACCGCCGCAATGAAATATTAAAGATTGCAGAAATTAGTAAAAAAGATGAAACAGGCCATCAGGTAACTTTACGACATAAGATCATGGAAATGGTTGAAAGTGAAATTGAACAAATTGTCTCATTCCATACCAGCCAGGAAGACGAAAAAGCCTGGAATTTAGATGAAATTTATGAAGTTGTAGATACAATTTTTCCTATAGATTTAGTGAGCCGCATTAGACTAGAGGATATGCGTGAAAAAGCAGGAGATAAAGAACAGGATGCTGCTGCCAGGACAACAATAATCCAGTACACGAAGAAACTGGCAGATCTTGCCTATGATAAGCTTGAAGAGCGCATAGGTGATGAAAAAATGATAAAAAATGTAGAAAAAGCTGTTTATCTGAGAGCCACTGACACTTTATGGATTGAACATTTAGATTTGGTTGATCACCTAAGGCGTGGCATCGGGTTAAGAGGCTATGGACAGCGCGATCCTTTAATTGAATATAAAAAAGAAGCTTATAACCTGTTTAATGAATTAATCAACAATATTCAAAAAAATGTTGTTTATACAATTTTTAAAGTAGCCATGTCCCAGCAAGCTATACAGCAGATCAAGGATACACCCATGGTAACACAGAAACAGCATTTATCAGCACCTCCTAAGACATCTGATGAAGCGCCAAAATCTCCGTATCAAAACATAACTACGGATCAAACCAGTCAAAGCAATACGATTTTTTCTAAACCGGCAGTTGGTAACACAAAGCAGACTGCAGCAGGAAATTTAGTTACTCCAGAAGGAAAAAAAGTAGGACGTAATGATCCTTGCCCATGCGGTTCGGGTAAAAAGTATAAAAAATGCCACGGCCGATAATAATTAACAAAAACTATGGAAAATAATTATAATCCTATAATCTCGGTCAGGAGGGATTTTGATCTAGAAAATATTTTTTATAATTTAGCCACTAATGAGGCAGTAATAAAAGACCCTGATCTTAAAAAAATATACTCATACCTAAGAACGGAAGTCGTACCCGGATCATTATTAAGCCTTGGTGCGGGTCCAACCCATTTACATTATGTTATTCCAGTTATTGATTTAATTACTTGCGTAACAGCTTTAGATTTAAGTAAAAAGAACATTGAAGTGATAAAAGAATTTTTTAGGTATATTGGATCACTAAAAAAATCCGAGGAATTTAAATCAGATATTATTAAAAATACTGATATTCAGATATTACAATGCTTAGCTGATTTTTATTGTAAAATCAAAAAGCGTGGCTCTGGTAAAGGCCTTTTGCTTAAATTACTGGAAAAATCACAATACCATGATAAAGCCGACTTAATCATTGGGGATATGCATGATTTTTCACTGATGGGTGAAAGAAAATTTAATAATATATTATTGGGCTTTTCCCTGTATGTTAATTCTGAAGATCAATTATTAAAATTTTTTCAACATGCAAAAGGTCATTTAAATCCGGGAGGAAAAATATTACTGATTGATTTTGACAAATTTAGTAATGATGATATTAATGGAGAATTCTTAGAAGATGATGATGTGATTAGAAAGTGTCCAGATTCTTTGGATTTTTCACTTGAGATGCTATTAAATGTTCTCGGTCAGGTAGGCTTTAAAGAAAAAAATATTTCCACGAAAACTATACCTGTCTTGACCGACGGGCTAGAAAAAGAACGTGGTTATGAATACTTTTTTGCTACAATAAAAAACTAAATATATTTTTTTTGGAATTCAATATTTTTCAAAAATATCCTCAATTAGTATATGGATTATCGCGGATTAGTGATGGACCCATGAAATTAAAACATAATTCGAATGCTGATAAATCTGTACAAGAAAATAGAAAAAAATTTTTAAATAAAAACCAAATTCAAATTAATGATTTAATAGCAGCCAAGCTAGCACATAGAAACAATATTAAAAACGTATTTAAAGAAGATAAAGGCAGATGCATTGAAAATTCTGATGAACTAATAACAACAGAAAAAAATATATATTTGACCTTTACGGTAGCTGATTGTTTTCCGGTTTTTTTATTTGATCCCGTTAATAATATTATAGGATTGATGCATATTGGCTGGGGTGGAGCCAGTAAAGGGATTATTGAGAATATAATTAAGCTGATTTTGTATTATACTAGAAATAATATTAGTAATTTACTGGTAGAAATTGGGCCCGGACTGCAGGTATGTCATTTTGAAGTTAAGAATGATTTAGTTGTTGTATTTAAAGAATTTCCGAATCAAATTATAAATAAAAATAATAAAAAATATTTAAATTTATCGCAAATAATAAAAAATAAATTCAACAGAGCGGGAGTTGCTGTTAAAAACGTAGAAGTAGACGGAGATTGCACTTACTGCAAAAAAAGTGAGTATTTCTCTTATCGCCGTAATAAATCAAGAAAATTAAAAACCATGATGGCTTTTATTGGCATTAATAAATAATTAGTTGGTTATGGTAAGCCAGTAATCTTGACATTTTTTTTATTTGTGATAAGATATTTTGAAATGATCTTTTTATAACAAGACGGAGGGTTGTATGAGCCAAGATTCAGGTGTTTATAAAGGGAAAGCTTCTCTTAAAGTCCGCACGGTCAGGATTTTCCTGTTGATATGGACATGTATTGAGTGGGTAATGTCGTGTCTTGAGTTTTTTAGACTTGATCAACTCACATTATCGCAATACATGCCCGGAACGTACGCACTCCTACTGGCGATGTTTGTGTATTTTAAGGAAGCTGATCGCTGGGAAGGCAAGAAATGGACTGAGAAAAAAGGCCATTTGATTGTACTTATCTGGGGTATTACACTACTGGCCATGCATATAATTCAGTTCATGCCATGGTGGGATTTCCAGGTTTCAGGCAGATTCGTAGAAACCTGCGTATATGTAGCAGTGGTCTTCATACTTGGAGACGTTTCCAAGCGGATCTACAAGAAGCAAAATACAGCCGCCTAGACAATTTTTTCCTGAAGACTCGGTAAGCTATGTTTACCGAGTTTTTTTATGATAAACCGCGATTATTTGGTATAATATTATTATATATGTCCGATTTTCATTATTATTCAAAAAATAAGGGATCACTATTTAATTTAATTAAAATTTTTAGCCTTGATGATCAAAAAAAGATCAAAAAAGCCGTAATGTTAGCCGAATATTACCATAAAGGCCAGAAGCGTACCGAGCTTGATTATGAAAATGCCGGACATGCAATCCACTGCGTCAGGATGAGTAAATGGCTAATAGAAAATAACTGCCGTGATATTGATATAATATGTGCAGCTATTCTGCATGATACTTTAGAGGATACAAAAATGACCCAAGCAGAAATTCAAAAGGAATTTGGATCAAAGATTTTAAAATATGTATTGTCAGTTACAAGGTTTCGTGAAACTAGTGAAACAGAAAATCAAAAAAAATATAATAAATCAAAGCATTTTGATAAATTATTAAACCAAGATGCCAGTACATTATTAATTAAAACTGCTGATATTCTGGATAATATGAGATCCTGGCAAAAAATTTATGACAGTAATCCGACATATTTTAAATTTCCAAGATGGTTAGATGAAGCAAGGGGATATTATACTAGAATTACTGATAAAGTATCTGGTAAGTATTCAAGCGAGGTTAAAAAAATTGCTAATGAATTTATGATAAAAATTAAAAAATAACATCTTAAATGAACATCAAAATTGACATTATTGCAAAATATTCTTTAATTATATTTCTAGTCATGATAATTGCAGTTTTATGGCTAATGGATGATGATATTTATTCAAATTCACAGAACAGCGGTAATTCTGTCAATCCAGGGTTGGTAGATAAAAAATGCACCAGCAGGAGCGAATGTATTGACATTTGTGGGGATGATGAATGCTATGTTGAAAATTGCATTAAACTTGAGGGCAGTAATTCAGGAAAATGTGGATGTTTAAAAATTTGTGAATAATCATTATGAATAACGCCGGATATGCAAAAATTTTATTCATAATAATGGCTTGCATTTTTCTTTTAGCAATAATTGGCATCGGAATCATTATTTTCATAATCATTGGAAATAAGGCTAATACCTTAGAACGATGCGTCAATGAAAAAAATTGTGTTTTAGCATATATCGGTGATAAAGCATGTTCACCTTGCGATTTATCTAATCCTGAATACCAATGCGTTTCATTGGAAACTGCTGAAATAATATTAAAACAGGATAGAAATACAGATATAGCCTGTAAGCCGTGTAATTATTCAGGACAATTATTCCGATGTAAATGTCGAGAATCAAAATGCCTTAAAACTTCAAATTGTAAAAATAATTCTGATTGTTTTAGCGATGCATTTGGCAATAATTATAAGTGTATTAATGAGATATGCACTTACGATCAGGAACTTTAATTAGAGATAATCATTAATATTAATTTAATGTCTGAAATTAAAATTTTGACAAAGAAAATTACTGAATTCAGGGATGCCAGAGACTGGAAACAATTCCACAAGCCAAAAGACATGGCTATCTCAATAACCATTGAGGCAGCTGAACTGCTGGAGCATTTTCAATGGGAGCGTAAGAATCTGCCCCAAAATATTAAAAATAATAAAGAAAAAATTTCAGAAGAAATTGCGGATGTTGCCATATACTTGTTTGAATTAGCTGAGATCTTAAATATTGACATCAGTCAGGCGATTAAAGAAAAATTGAGTAAAAATGAAAAGAAATATCCAATTGAAAAGATTAAAGGATCTGATTTAAAATACTCTGAAATTAGCACCCAGTAGAAATTTTTCAGTTTGATTATTTAACTAATTACTATATAATAAATACATATCGTAAATGATTATGAAACAAAAAATAAAATTAATATTATTGCCACTTGGATTTTTAATACCAATACACACAGCCTTATCTCAAAATATCATTACCAGCGAAGGACTGCAGGCTAATCAGTTTAATGAAGTAACAACGGTCTTGATTATCATAGGGGCTGCAATATTAATTATTGGAGGAATAATTTTTTTATTCAAAGAAAATAAAAAGTTTAACAAAGAAAAAATTATTGAAGATAAAGATAACCAAAATGGATGATAAAAGAAAGGTATTAATGTATGAGACCGATCAATACTTGGTTGATATGTATAAAATAAATTTTAAAAAAGCCGGATTTAAATTACTTCATTATAATAAAACATCAAAAAATTTAGTTAAACAAGTAATAAAAATAAACCCAGATATAATTTCAATGGATTTAATGATAGAAGAAATTGACGGTTTTAAATCCATTCAGATGTTAAAAAATGATGAAAAGACAAAGAATATCCCCATAGTCATACTTTCAAATTTAGGCCAGGACGACGATTTTAAGCAAGGAGAAGAGCTGGGTGCTGTGAAATATTTAATTAAAGCAAAATATACCCCTAAGCAGATTGTAAACGAATTTAAAGCAATAATAATAAAATGACAAACATTCATGATGAATTTTTCAGTCCATATCAAAGATATATTTTTTGGCCTTTATGGATTTTATCTATAGCTATGACCATAGTTATCAGTGGAATTCTTTATTGGGTGTTAGCTACACAACAATTAAACGAAACAAGGGAGGAGTTACAAAATATTGCTACAAAGACCGCTGCCTTCTTACCTTTATCAATTCATGAAAAACTAATTGAATCAGAAAATCAAAAGAGTGATGATTATGAACTACTGCAATTGTATTTACAATCAATAATGGCTGGTAATCCTAAAATTCACGATGTCTTTACCGTTAGGGTTGAGGAGAGAGCTGATATTTACGAATACATCGTCAGTGGTAGGGATACTAAAGATATTAATTCTGACAATCTGATTGAAGGTTTTGAAGAAAAAAAGATGCTTGGAAATGAAGCAAATTTTGGTGATAATAAGGCATTCAAAGCAGGTTTAGAAAATCCCAGTTCTGATGAGGAAATTACCTATAATGGTTGGGGTGCCTGGTTGTCTGGATATGCGCCAATGAAAGGCACAGAGAATAAAACATTAGCTGTGGTTGGAGTAAGTTATGACGCTGAAACTTTATCAGATGAAAGACAACAATCATTACTGGTAATAATATATTTTAATCTGATACTAATTATTCCATATGCTTTAATGGCTTATTTGATAAGTAAGAGGGTTAATAAGCCATATAAAATTTTATCAAAAGCAATGAATGAATTATCGCACGGTAATTTTGATCATCGTTTGCCATTTGAAGGCAAGGCCGAAGAAAAGATATTTTCTGAGCTGTTTAATAATATGGCGGAAATGTATGAAAACGAAATAAAAAATCGAACAGAAAAGGAATGATAATCCGATTGAAGTATTTACAAAAAGGCTTGGTAATTATATAACTTAGTAATAATTATTTAATTTAATTAGTATGGCTATTATCGAAGTTAATAATTTAAAAAAGTATTTTGGTAAAACAAAGGCTGTTGACGATATCTCATTTGATGTAGAGAAGGGGGAAATATATGGCTTTTTAGGTCCTAATGGCGCTGGTAAAACAACCACAATCCGCTGTATGATGGATTTCATTCGCCCTACGGGAGGTGCCATTAAAATTCTTGATATGGATGCACAAAAGGAAACTGTAAAACTTAAAAAGAGGATTGGTTATTTATCAGGTGAATTACGCTTGTATAAAAAATGGACTGGCCAGGAACATATTGATTTTGTTAAAAATTTAAAT
>Ga0180007_10001369_pt1 | contig 33917 bp, 32 predicted proteins | sample MM_PC_MetaG_FD_121122 | JGI IMG/M metagenome (GOLD analysis project Ga0180007, IMG submission 121122) | Groundwater microbial communities from the Aspo Hard Rock Laboratory (HRL) deep subsurface site, Sweden - MM_PC_MetaG | ecosystem: Environmental > Aquatic > Deep subsurface > Groundwater... | reverse complement strand
TAAAGTTATTTGCTTGATTATTCGTCGATTAGCTCAATTTAAGACTGGCCGAAGTTGACCGGAATAGGTGGCCGAAGTTGACCGGAATGGGTGGCCGAAGATTTCCGGAAATGGTGGCCGAAGATTTCCGGAAATGGTGGCCGAAGTACTCCGGAATACGCAGTATGACCTGATATACCCATTACATCCCGAACAGATACGCCCTTTTTAGCCATTTCAGTTACAAGCGAGTCTCGAAAATCGTGAGGATTATCTTTTTTGCCAAGTAAGGACCATCACTTCCCTTAGTCCGTAATTTTTATTTATCCATATCTTCATAATCCTTAAAAGCATCATAAATTGTTGTTTCGTTAATATTAAAACGCTTGCCTAGCTCGGATTTGGATATTGAATGCAAATCTTTGCCTTCGGTTTTGAGCAAGGCCTCGATTAAAAGAAGGAATTTAAGGCGCAAGATTAATTGGGCATCTTGCGGTTGAATAATAGAACTAGAAGATATGGCAAAAGATTCGCCTTGAACATTTAAAAGAGTTATGTACGCATCTTTTCCATGAATAAATTTTACTTTTATAAGCTTATAACGGCTCTGAAGTCTCTTTAAACTTCTAATTACCTGTCTCCTTAAGTCAGTATAATCCAAATCATCAGATAATCCTAAGCTTAAGCCCATATCTTCTAGATTTATGTAAAACTTATCCTCTCCCATCAATTGACTATGCGCCGCAAGCAAGAAATATAGATCAAATACTCGATTATCATTACTTGTAACCATCCGAGAAAAATATCTTTTATTTATTAAAAGTTTATTAGGAATAACTAGTTCCTCTGGTAAATCTTCTAAATAACTCGGGGTATTGGATATTTCACTATTTGACTTTATAAAACTTAAAACGTTTTCAAGACGTTTGAGTTTCGCCTTAGCATGACTGGGTGAATCGATAAGGGTATTAGATTCGAAATTCTTACGCAAAGCGGAATTTGACCAATTTGTGCTGCCTACGATTACATATCGACTATCTATAATTATTAGCTTATCGTGTAGTCTGCGGCTTTTTGGCATAAGGTAAATAGTGCATCCGGCATCTTCTAGTTCTTTGAATATAGCGCTTTCGGTAAAAGACTCTTCGCTTGTGCCATCGTCCATAAAACGAGTATTGAGATACATCGTGACACTAACTCCTCTACCCCTTGCTTCCAGCAAGTCATTTAACAAAAGCCTTACCGGATTTTTATCGCCTGATCCAGGGCTTATACTATACATAGAAATGACTATCGACTCTTTTGCATTATCAAGGAGTGAGATTAGGGCCTGTTCGTATTTTCGATCGGATAGGTCGGTAACCGTTTCAGCGGTAGTATTATCCGCCAAACATAAAGAAGAAAGGTTAATAGATATTATAAAAATAAATATTAAAATTATCGAAAGTCTGTTCTTTTTTTTCATATCTTATCACTTATTATCTTTACAATTTTAGAAGCTGTCTGTTTATTCTGCCAATATTTCACATGAGCACTGAGCGGGAAAAATCCTGTGCTTACACTCGTATCTTTAACATCTATTTTAGAAAAGAACGGCTTACATCTGCGGGCAATACCGTCTTCATCTAAAACCCATTTACCTTCGAGTTTTACTTGATGAGGAAGTTCTGTATGGATTTCTTTTACCTGCTGGAATGTACCTGCCCGTTTTAAAATGTATTGACAAATATTGAAAATAAGGTAAACTTAATATTGAGTGGTAAGACCGATTTAGGTTGTTTTAAGTGATCCCTTCCATCTGGCTGGCTATAACTTAAACATTTTAAATCTAAAAGGCACGCTCTTTTTTTTTACCCTAAAAAGAGTATATCTAATAACACTTTTTCTTTAAATATATCTAACCACCTAGAATCTTTTTTTTCATATTTCCTAAATAATCCCCAACTAAATAAACCTACTGCTTGAAGCCCTAAATGCTCATTTGACGTTTTATGTTCAATATCTAAGGGAACGCTTGGCTCAATTCTTCCTTCTAGTTGGCTAATAATATAACGATTAAACTCTTTTATTTCTTGTCGACTTTTACTTTTATCGATTACAAGATTGATTCTACCAACCGCTTGTTCAAATGGAATCTTCTCTAACACTAATCGAGCGACATAATTATACACACGATCTTTATTTGAAGCGAGTTGTGAAAAAAGTTTCTTTTTGTTTAAAGTTATCGAATAGATTCCAAATTTTATATCTTTTAGTTGATTGTAAAAATATTTCTTTATTTCTATAGTTGTTTTTGTCCCCTTCAACTCCAAAACAATACGTTTTCTTTGTTTTCTAGGGTTCAATTTTCTTTTTAAAACCTTATCAACAGCCTTAAGCATCATCCTGTTTCTAATTATATCGCTTATTGCTAACACTGTAATAGTAAAATACTTTGATGGTTTTTTATTGACAAAATCAAACCCTAAATCTCCACTTTCATCAAGATATAAAAACCACATTTATTAGCCTCTGTTGTTTTTGACGTTTATATGTAAGCATTATACCACTGTATTTCCCGATGAACCAGTAGAATCAGGAATTAGCCCTTCAACATAGCTCAAGGTAAACTTATAGAGGAAGACACAATGTCATAAGAGCACAAGCATGAAGTTATGAATTCTTTTTATTTAGTTCCCCCCCCCTAAAACCAAGCGAAGCGATTGGATTTTCTTTGGTTTAGGAACGGAGATGAAGACCCCGCCTTGAAAACCGCGGGACAAGCTCCGCCACAAATCTGCGGGACAAGCAGGATGAGCGATTTGGCGGCGATTAGAAAAAGCACGATGCGCATGGCAAAACAAAAACCCCTATCCTGATAAATTCTCAGAACAGAGGTTTTTGTTTATTTGGTGGACCCGGACGCTACCAATTCGAACCTTTTCCGAAATACCTGTGCACATCAGAATACTACCAGCAAAAACACCCTATTTATACCAAAATCTCTCTCAAAAAGCAATTGAGCTGCATTTATTAGGCCTTTCCTACAACCAAATAGGCAAAGCCTTAGGCATTGATCCAAAAACCGCTGCAAAGGCAATCTCGCAAAATAACCCTAAAAGGAGGTAATGTTATGTTTTATTGGCCAGTTTACGAAAATCTTAAAAACAGGAAAATATGGGTAAAAGTACGATTTGTACATGAAACTGAAAAGGCTGTTTTGGTTTTGTGCGAAAATAGGAAGATTTGGATTGCGAAGTCGAGGATAGATAAAATAAGGTTGAGAAATGGGGATTTTGAGATTTATATCAAGGAAAGCGTGTTGGGATAATTAAGTATTGTGTCCCTCTATTTCCCCTCTATTTCCCAAGATTTGATCCCGTTTACACTATTATCAAAATGAAGTTGAACTAAAAATAATGACACTACCCCAGCAGAATGGACAGCGATACTAGCTAAAGTAGTATCTGTTATTCTTAAACCTTCAGCATTTCCATGACGGTCACCGGCACTATTGCTTAATTCTGCTAACCCATTAAACATTGTATATAAACCATTGACTATTTTTCTTATACTCTGAGGCACATTATTATTTGATGTTAACTTCAAAATAGCTGTTGTTTTTTTTAATAACTCTAATATCTTCCCTGAATCAATTGGTTCTTCTTTATTTTCTGCAATTATTGCACAACATGTTGTTTCTATCAAGCTTCTTGCTGCGGTGATAGCCCCTGATGGTGATTCAGCTAATCTTGATATTGCTACCCACCACTGTTCTCTGACGCTTCGAAAAGTTACCCCATCCAAAGATATACTTACAGGTGAATGCCCATTTACAGATAAAATATCTCTTAAAAGATCTTTACGCTCTTCTTCTTGAGGCATTCCACTATACTTTGGAGGGTTTCTACATAGATCAATTAATGAATATCTTTGATTTTTAGCGCTTAGAGATTCTAGCACATTAATAAAATGTTCTGGCTTAGTCGGTTTAATTGGTCCGAAATTATGGATAGGAATATCTGATTGGTACTGACTAAACCATGGAGAAATTTCAACTAGCGGAAATCCCTTTTTACCAGACGAAAACATAATAGCAATTTTCTGTAATAGTTGTTTAGGCAATTTTTTCATTTTCACTCTGAAATTTTAAATTAAACAAAGAAACGAGTAACATTATCAGATATTTTATATTCGCCCAAAGAATCTGAGTACTTACTTTTTAATAAATCATATTTTGTTTTTATTTTTCCAGTATTAGATAAATTTTTAATTCCATAACGTTTGAGCTCAGGCATAGAAACGCACTGCGTTATCCCTATTATTACTCTCTTTTTAAATTCCCCCCTTCGAAACCAAGTGATCTTATTTTCTTTGGTTTAGGAACGGAGATGTAGCCATTTTGTCAATAGTTTAGAACCTGACCCCATCTATTTATTTCTTTTCATACGAATTACATCCATTTTAGACAACTCTTCATAACTGTCAATTGAAAATAAGAACCCAATGTTCTTGTTATGTGATATATCAATTAAGTCAATAAGTAAGTCTATATTTGTTTGTTGAATCACAAACAATGAATCAAAATCGGTTTCTATTTTTTCTCTTGCGCTTGTATTTAGATAATTTGTCAATTTTCCAATAAGACCAACGAAAATGTCTGAAAGTTGAATTAATTGATTTGTTTGTGAATCCACAAAAGTATAATTTTTAATTTCTGCAATTCCGTCTAAGATTTTATATTCTTTAAGCGTTTCAAAAATAGAATCTTCGTTGTCAAAAATGTGAGTCGAATTTTTAAATAAGTAAATTGGTCTTAGATAAAATTGTGAAAGATCTTTTATTAAAATAAAGTCATCTCCATCCATAATGAATGGCAAAGATTTTTTTTTCTTTGCTTCTTTCAAAATCTGTCTTAAAGATTCTAAGCCAACATGAAACTCATCCTTTTCAAAATAACCGTCAAAAAGAGCAGTTAATGCTTCTATGAATGAAGGAATTGATTTTTTCTTAATGTTTGGATATTTGAAATCGTAAAAAAGTTCAATTACCGAATCGATCTCAAGTCTTGACAGTTTATATAAATCGTTTTTTAAATGATTGAAAAACTGAGGTCCTAATTTTTGGGCTACCTCAGAATTTACAATTGCAGAATCAACAATATCAACAATTGACCAATAAAGAATATTAAGGCTTGTGTAATGAACATATAAGTCGCTTTCTTTGACAAATTGTAAAAACCTTCTTAATTTCTCGGATTTTAAACAATCAAGAAAGTCACCTTTAGCGATATGTTTGAATTTAACTTCTTTAGCAGTCTTTTGTAATTTAAAGCTATCTATCAGCGGTTGAACGTTTGGGGCTGCACCTTCGTAAACTAATCCACCTAAAACAAAGTTTGCTGTAAATATGTAATTAAAGTCATTCTCTCTTACATAGAACTTTTTGATATTATTTGTTTCATCATAATAGAAGGTGAATGCCCCTTCAAAATCTGCTGTCGGTGCAAGTACTTTTGTAGACCTTCTTACTTCGCCAATTTCCAGGTTTTTCATTTATTGATCCCATTTTTAATATTGCGCATAACATATAATATCAGACTATCTTTTTTTTGTAATTTGATCAAATTCTATACTATTTATCTTTTTATAATCGGTCTTTTCCCAGAAGCATTTCTTATTTAGTCCATAATATCAGCAAATCAAATGATCTAATATCATAACATTTTCTATTATTTTCCCACAAGGCAGCTTGTCCCGCCATGGCGGGGAGGAAACGCGCAGCGTTATTCGATTGCCTATATTCCCAATTGTTTTCAGTTTCCATTATCTGCCGCAGTTATCCGCTCTAGTTTATGAAATGTGTCCGCCCCTTTTTTTACTTTTTTAAAGGGCTTTTGTTTCTTTATTTTTTTCATCATATTCTATAATTGTTACATTTTTAGGACGTAAATGAAAATAAGTGTCTTTATAATATCTTGCTAATGTCTTTTTTTTCATTTCACTGTAGTCCTTCAAAACAAATAGTACCTTTTTATAGTCCTCAGGCAATACTGAAAAATAATACATTACTTCATTCCATACTGACATTTTCGCACTTGGCACATAATTCCCTTTTGTCCATTTGTGCGACTTACACTCTACAACAAATTTATCTTTTCCCAAGTCGAACTTATGCAATTTTTTTACTTTCCCTACACCTATATCTACAGCATAATCTTTTTCAAGGATAATACCCTTATTTTTGTAATATTCCATTGCTAAATCTTCAAATAATCTACCTACATGAGAATTGCTTTTTGACCCATCGCGTTGATTATTGTTTTGCATTTTTATTCACCCTCTAACGTTTGAAGAAACTACTACGGCAAACTACTTCTCACCCACAAATCAGCTAAAATAATTTGTTATAGCTTTAGTATTTTATTTTGAGATCAATCATATCTCTCTTGCTAATCGATTCAACCAATCTCTATCAATATGCAAAGATAAATTTCTTAGGATGCCATTTAATTCAATTGAAACTGTAATCTTATTAAAATGTCTTCCTTTTTCGTCAATAATACCTTCTCTATCTGTAAGAACTTTTCTGATTAATTTTTCCGGTGCTGAAAAATAAAACCTTCTATTTTGGTCGTCACCGTTTATAGTGATGTAAAAATTCTGAGAGTTAACATAAAATACCCTACAGCTCATAGTATCTGTTTCAGAAAAAAGATTGGAAGGAAATCGAGCTTTACTTAAAAAATGTATAAAGTAATTTGTTTCAGTTATCCCAAAAAAAGAAGTATGAATTTGTTGCAGTTCATTTCTAATTTCGATCAAATAATCTCTGTAGCCATTTTCAGGCATAAATTCTTCTTCAAATTCTATAAATAATCTCTCTGATATAGGGTTATCCAGAATATATGCTATTTTGCTCATAAAACTATTTTGATTATCTTTTGATATACACTTATTAGCGGAAAGATAATCGCTCTCAAGCAAAGTGATATTATCTTTTATTTTTTGAACAATTTCATTATTTTTATAGGATATAGTTTTGATCCCATGTGCAAATGCTAATTTTTCAGCTTCAATTTGAAATCCATTTGCCGCAAAAAACACCCCGATATCCGTATATTTCTTCTGATTTTCTATAGTATTTATCTCGTCAATAAAATAATTTTCAGAAATATCTTTCATCACGCCAATATATTGCCTTATTTTATCCTTCTGAATCTCAGATGTATGAAATTTAATCTCAGCCAAAAGACGAATATCATGAATAAAAGGAACCGTTTTTTTATATATACAAGGGCAATCTATCTGATGCCAAGTTCCTCTCCCCTTAATTTCAATATTATTAACCCCATGAATTTTTACCTTATTAGGAATCATATCTACGATTTGCTCAAATCCATTCATAGATAGCAATTTGCGAATTACCACTTCAAATATATATCCCCTTAACTGCCCTCTTCTAGTTTGATTTTCTTTTTTCATATCTCATCTTTTCAATATAATTTTTAACCTCAGGCAAAAGAAAAGCACAACATTATCCGATTACCTGCATTTTCAATTGTTTTCATTATCTACCCTATTATTACCCCTTTATTTTCTTTTGCTAACAGGCCGCTGTCCCTTTTTTCTAATATCTATTATGAAAGCAACGCATTTATTTTTGCAGCTAATGGATTTAAATCTATCTTATTATTAGCTACTTGAAACATAACGTGTTGAGGCTTACGATGTTTACGCGTTGATGGAGTAATACCAATAAATTGCTCCAAGTCATTATGAAAGGTATCGATTCTCATTGTGAAGTGGTTAGATGCTGCCTGAATCGTCACGTCAATAGGTGCATGGCGTCCGTTGTCACTATCATAAAGAACATAATGTCTAATCCCGAATTCTTGAAACATTCTCATGAATCGGTGTATATTATATTTACCGATAGTATCTAAAATAAATACGCCCTTGCAGTTATGCAACATTCCCTGATCAAACATATATGAAAACAATGCTGTCTCTGTTGGCCCTTCTACTAGCAAGACTTTCTCAGCAAAGAATGCTGAGCTTCTTTTTTCGTCTAACCAAAGTGCATACTTGATCGACTCCATGTCAATAAGAAGATCATCTGGGTCAGTTTGTATTCCCGCAGCATGCCATGCTTGTGCATCTTGTTGATTTACTGTCAGCACTGCATTAAGATTTTGGGGCGATATTTGGTAGATTTTTGTCTGGCAATCTTCGCGCTGTAAGCGACAAATTGCCGTTATATAACGGATACTATGCGTAGCAAAAATAGGATTATGAGTTGAAAGGAGAACTTGAGATGATTCGCTTTGAACTAGCGCACGTAAATCAGTGTTTAATATCCCGATTTGAGTGGGGTGTAAGAATGCTTCTGGTTCTTCGAACAATATCCAAGTTAGCTCTGGTACAAAATCTTTCTTTTTGTGCACTGACTTGCTAGAACTATATTTCGCTGCTACCCGAATTAGCGTATAGATAACACTTCGCTGAAACCCTTGCCCATAAGCGGATATTGGTTGTGTTTTATTCAAAGCTTGATCAATAATTTCGTGATTTATTAGACTTTTAATGATGTCATCAACCCCTACAGGGTTTATATTAAGCTTAAAACCAGCGCCCCAATCAGAAAGCTCTTTAGATATGTCAGTTTCTATACTCTGAAGAGAGTGCCCCTCTGTAGTTTTTTCAGTTTTTATAGCGCCTTCAAACTGAGAAAATGAATCGCTCAAAGCTTGGTAGGCTCCAGATTGCTCCATTACTTTAGAAAGCACTGCATTTACAAGCTCACGAAGTGCCGAGGGACCTGTCAACTTAGTATATTCATCCACCTTAGATACAGCAGGTATATAGATTATATCACCAAACTTACCTTGCCCTACATTTTTAAATCCGTAGAATCTTTCCTGTGATAGAACGCCATTAACATATGCATAAGGACCTGAGAGTTCTTTACCTTCTTTATCTTTCTGCTCCGATAAAAGATAGTTCCTAACTCTAAAAGTGCCATTTATAGATCGATACTCATCCTTTAGTGTTTCAAGTTCTTCAATGGAAGGTTTAAATTCTATTTCCACCCAAGACTCCTTATCTAGTGCCCCCTTAAGTGGAAAATCTCGGCTTTTTTCAAATTTAACACCTTTACCATAGAATGCACGAATAGCATCAATTACATTTGTCTTACCAGAATTATTTATACCCACAAGGATACCACAATTATCCAATGATATGTTTGCGTCACAAATTGAACGAAAATTATGAATTGCAATTTCAATAGCTTTCATCTGCACTCCTCATGACTGCCATACACCCATCCTCTTTTTTAAAGCATAACGTTTGAGTCAGTTACTTGGTCAAAACTCTATTTGCGCGCACCACCATTTAGCTGCGAGTTATTAGACATCTATTAATTTTATTTTTTTCATAATACTTTCTATATTAATTTTTATAAAATCTTTGCTCCCATATTTAGTCGATATTTCTTGAGAAATAATATCGCCTCTGACATACGCATTATCTGAGCCAAGTTTTTGAATAAAGATTTTCAGGTCAAATATTTGATTTAGCAATATAATAAGTAAATTATTCTGCTTTCTTGCCATTTTTTTTAAAAGTTTTTTTTTGTGAAATGAGCACATCCCTTGTATGCTATAACCTAGTTTTTTAGAGCATATCGATTTAACTAATAAAAAAAGCGCTCTTTCAATTTTAAGCCTTTCGCGATATCCAAAACGAACTGAACTATTACAAACGCTTTTTCCTTGATTTTTCAATAGTTTTGCAGCTTTCCAAATTAGGCTAATCTGTTTTTTTCTTTGCATATTCTAGCAAACCTTTCAAACAAGCAACAAGATTCTTATATCTAATCATATTTGGTATTTTTTTTTCCTCCAAATCTCCTCTCTCATAAATCATCTTCCATCCTGAAAGATAACTATAGCAATCAACTTCTAAAGGCATATCAGGAAAAAGATTTTTTGCATTATTAAAACTACTCATCCTGCCGAAGCAAAAAAGCCCTTTTTTATGACATAAAACCATACACGTATTTCTAGCTATAGTGAAAAGAAGCGCAAGGTCAAATTCATTGGGAATACATACATATTTCCAAGAAGCTATCAAGTCATCCAATAATTCATGATGAAATTTAATTTCCGAAGCATGCCCTTTAAAAGGTCTAAGGTTTTTAATTGTTTTATCAAAATAGGATTTTCCATATAATATTTTACTTTCGTTCTTGAGATGCCAAAGAAATAACGATCCATTTGCTATCATCAAACTTAAAGTCGCAGTGGAATAAGAAACAAAATTTGTATCCTTTGCAAATGACTCACCAGTAAGATTTCCCAGAAAAGACATATCTACCTTTTGTTCCAATCTATCAACAAATACACACACATCAACATCTGACTTTGCGTCATTATCTTTTCTGGAATGGGACCCGTATAAAATTATTGCTCGAACATTTGAACTCATTATAATTACCTAGCAATTTTTCTGTAAAGGGTTGCCGCCAGAAGCGCAAGGAAAATTGCCCCAATAAAACTTGCTCCTAATACAATAATTTTTCCAGAAAAAGTAACTGGGGTTGCTGCTATAATTGTTGTACCCACTGTTTTACTAAATGCAAGATATACACTTTCTACCAACCCCAAGTTACGCACACTATTTTCGCTAGAAATAAGAAATTTTAATTTTCCAATATAAAGAAGCAGAGAGCAAATTATAGTAGTCATCAAATAAGCACGCACTAAAAGTCCTAATCTGTGCCCATACCCCCAAGCAAATCCACTAAATTTTGACACAATAAGCCTTAATAAAGCATTAAATCTATCCCCAAAATTATAATTCTGTTTGTAATATTGAGTTTTATACAGTAAAATCGCTTTTAACTCTTCTTCATCTGCTGCAATTTCAATATCTAGAAATACATCCGCTGTAACCCTATCGCCAAGCATTTCGAAATTTGCACGCAAATTCCTTGAAATGGTTTTTCTTAAATTCGCTTCATTTGGCAAACAAGATATTATCTCATCTTTAGGTAATTTACAATAATAGAAAGAGCAATAGCGTAAATCACAACATTGAAAACTAGCTTTATCAAAATTGCAATATTTAAATTGGCTACCCGTAAAGGAAACATTTTTAAATTTAGCTTTTCTAAAATATGTATCCACAAAAAGAGACTGTGTGAAATTACAATTTTCAAACGATGCATTCTTTAAACCTAGCCGCACAAATCTGGACATCATAATAGTCGAATTACACACAGTAATGTTTTCTGCTTTTTGATCAGAAAACAACATATACTCGCCAAGTGAAGGGATCTTCTCCAAATTGCCAACTATATCTTTTTTCATTGAATTATCAACTATCTCCTTAATTCTTTTTCGTATAACATATAATATCAAATCATTAATTTTCCTGAAAAATCCACTCAATCTTTCAGCATTTATCTCTTTCCCCCCTTCGAAACCAAGTGATCTATTTCCTTTGGTTTAGGAACGGAGAGGTAGCCAGGACGGCGGAACGCCACTCGTTCAATTAAATAGAACGTCCCCTTTTCCCCAATGCTTATTTTCTAGCATTTACGTCTCTTACTTATAATTTTACCTCAGGAGTGCCAATTAGTCTGTTTTTTTTATTTTATTTATGGATATCTTCTAAATCCTTAAAAGCATCATAAATTGTTGTTTCATTAATATTAAAACGTTTGGCTAGATCGGATTTGGATATTGAATTTAAATCTTTGCCTTCGGTTTTAAGCAAGGCCTCGATTAAAAGAAGGAATTTCAGGCGCAGGGTTAACTTGGCATCTTGCGGTTGAATAATAGAACTAGAAGATATGGCAAAAGATTCCCTCTGGATACCTAATAGAGTTATATAAGCATCTTTACCATGCATAAACTTTACCTTTATCAGCTTATAGCGAATTTGCAATAGCTTTAAACTTCTAATTACCTGTCTCCTTAAGGCAGTATACTCCAAAGTATCCAACAATCCTAAACTTAAGCCCATGTCTTCTAAGTTTATGTAAAACTCATCCTCCCCCATCAATTGGCTGTACGCGACAAGCAAGAAATATAGATCAAAGGCGCGATTGTCATTACTTGTCACCATACGAGAGAAGTACTTTTTATTTATAAGAAGCTCTTTAGAAACAAACAACTCCTCTGGTAAATCTTCTAAATAACTTGGGGTATTGGATATTTCGCTATTTGACTTTATAAAGCTTAACACGTTTTCAAGACGTTCAAGTTTCGCCTTAGCATGACTAGGTGAATCGATAAGGGTATTAGATTCGAAATTCTTACGCAAAGCGGAATTTGACCAATTTGTGCTGCCTACGATTACATATCGACTATCTATAATTATTAGTTTATCATGAAGCCTGCGGCTTTTTGGCATAAGGTAAATAGTACATCCGGCATCTTCTAGTTCTTTGAATATAGCGCTTTCGGTAAAAGACTCTTCGCTTGTATCATCGTCCATAAAACGAGTATTAAGATACATCGTGACACTAACTCCCCGCTCCCTTGCTTCTAGCAAGTCATTTAACAAAAGCCTTACCGGATTTTTATCGCCTGATCCAAGGCTTATGTCATACATAGAAATGACTATCGCCTCTTTCGCATTATCAAGAAGCTTAATTAGGGCTTGTTCATATTTTCGGTCGGATAGGTCGGTAATTGTTTCAGCTGTAGTATTACCTGCCAAACACAAGGAAGAAATATTAACAGATATTATAAAAATAAATACTAAAATTATGGCAAGTCTGTTCTTTTTTTTCATAACATATCACTTATTATCTTAGCAATTTTAGAAGCTGTCTGTTTATTTTGCCAGTATTTTACATGCGCACTGATTGGGAAGAATCCGGTTCTTACGCTGACCTCCTGGACATCTATCTTTGGAAAGAAAGGCTTGCACCTTCTGGCTATGCCATCCTCATTATCATAAAGATTATACCAGGACTTAATGTTGGCAGGCAATTCAAGGTCAGACTCTACATGCCCCATTGCTGAAATAAATATCGGGATTGGTGAACCTAAGGTGATAAAGGATAAAACATTTATTTTTGGATCTAAAAAATATTTTCTAAAACCGAACAAATAATCAAAAGCAATTACACTGCCCAGAGAATGAGCGATAATGATTGTATCATTTGCTTCTTGAGTGCTGGAATGAAACGCTTGGTCCACTTTCCACAATATCCCCATTTCCCCAGAAGCCTTATCGCCCTTATCCTTGATGTAATACATTATCTGCAAGGCTAAAGGATCAATCTTTTTTGAAGCCCAATTCCAAAAGCCTTTTTTCTTGCCAAAAAGCTCGTATTCTAAATTCAAATAGCGGTTAGTTAAGTCGGTAGTAACATCAGCCCAAATAATTTCTTTTTGTATAAATTGGGCTTTTTTCTGCTCTATTTCTTCCTGAGCAATCCCTTTTTTCTTCAAACTCTTCCCGTACTCACAAAGAATATTCTGAAACAGCCAATTGCTGTATCCGGTAGTCTGATAATTTATTCCATGGATGAAGATTATATTAATCATCTTTCTCCTTTTTTAACAACTAACACTTTGTTAAAAAAATAATCTTATAAAGTTCTTCACGCCCTGATTCTTCTTCGTGCTTTAAAATCTCTACTTTGTCATTGGAGCATCTTTTAACTTTCCATTCCCCCATATATTCCCATTGATTACTTTTTATTTTTATAAAAACTGGAATCGCGCCTAATTGTGAACACAAAATATCCGCATTTTTTCTTGTTTTAGATAAGCTTCCTACTAAGATTACCTTCGGGGCCTCAGGATTTAGTGCATGGTCAAGACAAGCGCAAACCACCTGATTGTTTACAGTTGGCAAATAAATTTGTTTATTGCCTCCCAGTTTTTCATGGATCTGATCTCTTGTGTACATTTTATTTTCTTTAAACATCATACCATCCTTTTTTTAAATAATCTCTATACGCTGCTTTCTAATATCTAATTGTTTTTACTTCTCGTTCTTTAATCCATTTTTCTATTTTTTGAAGGTCAAACTTAACTAATCTCCCTACTTTTACATAAGGAATTTTTTTATGGCAAACCCAAACGCGGAGAGTTCCAGCTGCCACGTCTAAATATTCAGCAAGTTCTTTTGTCCCTACAAATCTTTTTTCTATCATTCTAAAACTCTATATATTCTCTTTTTCTATCTTATTGTCCTGTTCTATTTGATACAGAAGCTCTGTCAAGCCTATCATATTATCAAGGATTTCTATTGCATCCTCTTCTGTTAAATGAATCCCCATTTCTTGATATTTGGGTCCCCAAAATTTCAACGTGCTTTCTATTGAATCTTTTGAATGTTGCATACTGGTTCCAATTTATCCTTCTTCGAACTACTCACTCTTAACCTATATTAAACTAAAGCCCTCTCCCTGTAACTTAAAACACTCGCCAAAGTCATAGGATTAGGATCATCAATATCCACCGAGCTCCAGGCATCCATCATATATTTTTCAATATAAGCATAAGGCAAAAACCCATAACCTTTTTTACCCCATTTCTCTGACCAGGAGTTTTTGAATTTTACCAGTTTCTTTTTATCATCATATCCTACCGGACAGATCGCGTGTCCGCCTAAAGGTCTTTCATTTTTCTTGGGCATGGGCACAATCCCTGTCTTAGTAGTCATCATTCCCTGGAAAACCTGCACCCCGATAACGCATGGACCTTTAGTCGCTAGGTTTAAGCGCAGCTCATCCAAGTTAAGTATCCTGGCATATGTTTTAATCCGGAATTTTTTGGCATTAGTAGAAAAACCTTTTTTAGCTTTATCAGTTTGATGCGGTTTGTAAGGCCAGAATTTTTCCTGACAGACTCCTAATTTATTTAAAACCTGCATTGCCGCGCGAAGAGTTGTGCCTTCTGCTTCCGGCATGCCATCTATTTTTTTGCATTCAGTGTAAATAAATCTGGGCGACAGCTCCATTAGCTTGCCATAATCAAGTATTTCCTGATATTCTTTCATCCCACTGGCACAGGCAAAGCTAACACAGGTCCCTTCATCTCCTTGGTTCCTGACTGGTGACAGCTTAGGCGTATAATCGATCTTTTTAGGCAGCTTCACCGTTGGCAAATACGCCCGCATCAAATAATCCTTCCCACTAAATTTATCTTTTATACAACCCAGATTTCCCATTTTCAAACCTCCTGTAATTTCTTTATTTGCCCAAAATCATTAATTGCCCATCTCCCTGACAAACGAATCGGATATGTTGGTTTGCTTTTTAAATTTTTCATTAGCCTGTTTAGCTTCATTAAAAGTTTTGTATTCCCCGACATTAATTTTGTAATACGCTCTAGTTTTAGCTCTATCCCTGTAACTGGTACCGACCTTTGCAATATACCCCTGCTTTTCCAGCAGAGCAGACATAAAGCGCATTGCTCCTTCTTCATCAGCATATTCAGCAACCTGGATAGTGTATTTTCTCCCTGTATTTGCATCCTGGAAAGAGTCTTTCTGAATTTTCTCAATTTTTGCATTAGGTTCAACCAACTTTCTATAAGCATTTTCATAATAGTCCGCATTCTGTATATTAAATTCATAGTGTGTAGTAGTATTGCTCACCGCCACAATCCTAAACTTCACAGTTCCACCTTTCATTAATACCTTGTGAATAGCTAGTGAATTTTCTTCAAATAATCTAAGCCTATCCGAACTATTTTCTGCCATACACCACTCTGGATACTTTCCCCCAAACAAATTCCTATTTCCTTCCTTGTCTTGAACAAAAACACGATATGAATCAGCATTGTATGCTTTTACTGGATTATTCCCTGCATACTCATAAAGCTGAATTGAAATATTAGAAGAATTAGTTATCAAAAATCTTACGTTTAAGTCTGAGTTTTGCGTAGCAGTATTACTAAATTTTCCTTCTATTAGAGTAGTGTTTGTTATATACCCCTCCCTGGTAGGCTCACCAAAATTATCCACATAATAGCGGACACTCCATATACCAGTATTGTTAAGATTTGCCAACCTGATTTTTTCCTTTTCTTCCTCTTCTCGTTTTTTTCTTTCTTCAGACTCTTTTTCTTTAACTATCTTTAACAACTCTTTAAATTCAGCATTTTTGAGAGACTCGGGATGTTTTGCATTAAGCAATTCGATATTTTGCCGGGCTAAAGAATATTTTTTATCCTTATAAGCTTTTTCAATCACTGCAATTAACCTATCTTCCCCAGTCTTTAATTCTTCCAACTCCATCTTTTGCTTTTTATTTTCAGATTTTAATTTATCATATTCTGATTGAGACACTCCGCATCCAACTAAACTCAACATAATAACAGCCATGAATATATGAATCGTTCTTTTCATCTCTCCACAATCTCCTGTTTTTTATTTTCTAATCACTAACCGCTAATCGCTGCTTCTAATTCACCAACTAAAGCCTGCTCCTACCGTGACGGCTGTTTCATCCTTCGATTTCAGAAACCGCAAAAACGATAAGCCTTCTCCATCTAATATTTTCCTGGATAGCTGTAATTGGGCGCTGATATTTTTGTTCTGATCATTCTTCAGCTCAAAGCTGATACTGTCTTTATTACTTAACTTCGCTTCCGCGCCAAAAGTAATCGCTGAGACCTGTTTATTTGCATATTCAACTTCAAACACCAACCCAATATTTTTCTTAATATTCCATTTACCAAACAGCGCGATTGTTCTGGCTTCAAGACTTTTGCCCAGACCAATCCCTAATTCATATTTAATGTATTTATCTTTAAATACAGCAGCACTGGTTTTAAAATTAAACACTGAATCAGACTGCAAATCCAGTACATAGGACAAACGACCTTTATCCTTAATATTCCAATAGCCCTGAAATATCAAAGTGTGGATTGCTTTTTTCTTGGTTATCAGCTGAGCCTTTTCATATTTATAGATGATCTGATGCTGTTTATTAATCTCCCAGGTACCTTTAAAAGTCAGAAAATCACAACTGCCATCTTCCTTCTGGATTCTAAAAGTTAAACGATTATTCTTATCCGCCTGCCATGCTCCTTTAAGCTGAAGAATGTAGATTGATTGCATATTATCTTTGGTGTGTGTGGTAAGGCTAAAAGCGAGAGAATTTTTGGAAGTATCAATAATTTCACCCTTTAAGGTCAGCTTATCGCCAAGAGTTTCTCTGCCCAATTTATTAAGAGATATGCATAAATTATGATCTTTATCCAAAGCCCAGTTGCCTTCAAGTTTAACCTGATAAGGCATTTCCTGGTCATTTGGCATAGGGGATTTTACAAGATAAGATATTGAATTGTCAGGATTAATTTTGAATCTGCCGTCAAGGACTTGTCTAAATCTAGACAGTTCACTTTTCTTACCGGATTTGTTAATAATCAATCGATTATACGGATCAATTTCATAAGTAACTTTTGGGTTATCCAACCGTTTTCCCATAAATATCCTATGTTTTAAAATGTCAATTTTTAAAATAATTTTAAATCTTTAAGCTACGTCACTAAGCTTTTTTTGTCCAATGTCAAGGTTTGACCCTCTGCATGACCATGTCAAGGTTTGACCCTCTGCACAAAGGTTTGACCCTCTGCACACACTCTGCACACACTGCATGACCCTCTGCACACACTGCACACACACTATTATCACTCCATAACAAGGCAATGTTGAGATTAAAGACTTGACCCCTTTTCTCACTTTAATTTTTGAGACCAATCCATTTATTTATGTTTTGCCTTATTAATTTTTTTAAGCAATCCTATCTTTACCTCCTCAGGGAAATTATAAAATTTTGTCGCTATTAAATCTTCCGCCGCTAAAAAATCTCCTGTTCTTATTAAATATGCTATTTTTTTTCTTAGATAAGAATTGTAAAAATATACACTATTTTCTGTCCTCTTTCGTAGATCCTCAAGAACCGCTGCCATCCCCGCAACATTATTAAAGTGTTCGAAGATATCAAACTTTGTAAGTCTCAAATACAGGGTGTCTGACTTTTGTCCAATCCCCTCATTTATGCATTGCACTGCAGCATCTTCATCGTTTTTTAAAAAAGTTAGATATTGTGCTTTTAAATTGCAATATATCTCTAGCGCTATTTCTGTTTTTGTCTTCTCAAGATTAGAAAGTAACTCTAGAAGCTTAGTATCTGTTGCTTTATCGTCGCGAATCGTATAATCCCTAATTAGACATTCAAAATAAGCTTGGATGTGATAAGGGTTGTTTTTCTGTTGCTCATAATTATATCGTGATAATTCTAAAGCTGTTCCATATTCCCCCGAATGAATATAGGCTAAAACAAGTTCTCTTTTAGCAAAGTTACCCAATGTTGTGTTTTGTGCTAATACTAATTTTAAACGTTCTATAGCTTTTGCATTATTTCCCTTAAGGCGATAATAAAACCCGAACAAAAAGTCATGCTGAGGGCCTTCTATTTTTTGAACTTCAGTTTTAAACCTAGGATCCCTCAATCTTGCTAAAGACAATCCAAGAAAATATCGTATCTCTTTTTCAATATAGGCGTCCATATACTCTACATTTTGTAATATTGCATCTGCCAATTGAACCACTTCTTTATATGCTTTGCTATTATACTGCTTGATCATTGCATTCAAATAGTGTGAAGGAATCACATAATCTTTGTCTATCTTGTCCCCCGACAAAAGTGCTGTTTGCATAGAATACATAAAGTCCGATATCTCTATTTCCTCAGACTTATATTTCTTTAAAAACATTTCATGATGCTCCTCTAATTTTTCGCTATGTTCTGGAGCTAAAGCAACTCTGATTCTGCTAATATAATCTTTGATTGCATCATTTACTCTAATATATTCTCTATTCGCGCCCAAAAACTCACAGACTGCGGATGCAAAAAAATCCCTCAGCAGTTCTTTGTACACTGTTGTCTCGCCAACAATTTCAAAAATTAAGTCGTAACTAATAAATTCAAACCTTGACAACAAATAAAGAAATTTTAAGGCCATATCATTATTTTCGTATTTAGTCAAAACATGTGCGACTTTTTCTATGGTAAAATCAATAATTAAATGAGAGTTGGCTTTCACTTCAGATATCCCTATATCTTTTATTAAATCCACAGAATAAAAAACTTGTTCAGGATACCCATTTAATAATCCAGCAATAAAGTTCATGTCGTCTGTCGTTAAGTTAAGCTCTTCAAATTCTACATATCTCTTCAATAATCCTTGTCTCTCTTTTTTTTGAAGTTCAGGAACGTCTACTACAAAGATATGATCTAAATTGTGAAGCTTGTATTTATGCATTCTAAACATCGACGAAATAGCAAAAGTAACTATATTGTCTTTTTTCATTTCAAGTAAAATATCGGTAAACCATGTGCATATAATTCGATCGGGGGTTACGATTCCCCCATCATCCTGAATAAACAATACTTCTTTAGCCCCCTGCAAATCTCTTATAAGTTTTAAAGCTATCTCTATTTTTTCCTTAATCTGCTTGTGCATTAACTGTGTTAAATCAACACGGACAGAAAACCCCAAATCATATATTTTGTATATAAAATCTTCCAAGCTTTCATGCGAGCTCAATTTAATAACTGGGGGTCGATAATAAGCGCTAACAAGATTAGCTTTTTTCAAACAGTGCAACAGCAGTGAACTTCTCCCTATTTTTTTAAACCCGCCAGCAATAAAACATACCGGAATTAACGCATCGACATCATCAACCCTTTCCTCAAATAAATTTATTAAATTATTCCTTCCAACAAAAATATTTTCTCTTTCCTTCAGTCTCGGATGAAACTCCCAGCTTACTTCTCTTAATCTTTGGGTTATTCTCCTTGCAGCTACAGTCGGTCTTCCGACATATTGCAAATTATATTCTGTTCTCATCCATAAAGGAATTCTTTCATCTGAATGTAAAACTGAGGAATCAATTATAATAGGATATATGCGTTTTAAAACACCTTCTCCCTGCGCGACATATGCCTTATCCATCTCGGCTTTTACCCATCCTGAGGTTAGAGAAGATTCGGATAAAAACACAACAAAAACATCTGACTGTCCCAATCCTTTCTCTATTTCTTCAAAAGTTTTCATCCCTTCTTCGAAAGTTTCTTTGTCATAAATACAATTTATTTGATGTAATTGTTTGGCTACAAACTCAACAAATCCTTTATCCTTGCTACTGTGTGACAAAAAAGCTTTTGGCATTTTCCCTCCTTATTTTATTTTCTCATCTAGGCTTATATTTTAAAATCAATTTTATGTTTAAATATTATCTACTAAATTAAATAATGTTTTTACTACTGGATAATCTGGAATGCGGTTGTAACGACCCTTTATAGAATCTTTCATTAGGAAAAACTCATCAACATTGTATCCATCTGTTTTCTGAATTGATACAATAAAGTCAATATGCGGATACATTAATGCAAGATTTTCATCTTCTGCAAATTCTTCTAAATCTTTATCATACTGAAAGCCAAATCGTTTCATTACTGTTTCTTTTGTTAATGCATAGTTATAGCAAAACATACCATACTTCGGAACATGCTGTAGATTAAGAGATTTAATTTTTTCTGCTTTTTCATTGCAATCTCTAAAATCTGACCCTTTCGCATTACTCTTGACCTCAAGCACGATTTTACAATGCCTAACATCCATTGCAATCTTACTTCCAAATGGTGAAATAGGAACGCCTGTTTTAGTAATCAACAAATCGCATTGTCCACTCTGCGCTGCCCCACTAAACAACATACCTGAGTATATTTGCAAAGAGTTATTGCGCTTTAAAAATATTTCTTTTAAAAACTCCTCCCGAATTTCCCCACGAGTCAAAGCATGTTCAAATATTTCAGAAACATAATATTGCGCATTTAACAAATCTTGATAATATGTGCAAATTTTAGTTTCAATCATAAATCTCCTTTGAAAGCCTTTTGCATGAGGGCATCAAACAAATTGTCCATCTCATCTACACTTTTTTGCATCTTTTGTTTTATTCGCTCTTCCTGTTTGACAATTTGAGCAAATTTGTTTTGCAATTCAATCGGAGGTAAATAACATCTAATTTTCCCTAATCCTTCTTGGTTAATCGTATGTTGCCCAGCTGATGTTTTTTTATAAAGAGCTATTTGTCTCTTGCCATATGACGAATTCAATAAAAAACAAAGGAAAACAACATTTACCTCGCACTTATCGATTTTTACCCTCATAATGTGATCATTAAAAAAAACCTCTTCATTATAACCATTAAACACGGCTGATCGCCCAACATATTCAGGATTTCCATTCACACGTATAAATAATAAATCACCAATCTCAACATTAAATTTATTTTTTTCATTATTATCTAATTTAATACGGTTTAGCTCTCTGAAATCTATCTTATTTTCCCGTATATCCCGCAATCTCAAGACTATATTCCCTTCATTCAACATCTCTTTTCTTCGTCTAGTAATTCCATTTTTAACATCAAGTATTTTATGGCTTAAGGATATTATCTCCCAACTTTTTTCATTCTTTACTGGATCGCCAAACATATCGATGAAGGTTGACTTGAGGAAGTCGTCGATTAAATCAATTTGCTGATTGCGTTTTTGGCGAAGACTATTAGCAATATCTAATATTTGAACTATCTGATCTTGTTTTGAACGAATAAAGTTAGGAAAAACAATATCAGAAATGTATGTTTTTGAAATATGTTTTAATCCTGCTCCCTTAAAACCTTGCTCCAAAACATGCATATTCCCAGAAAGATAATAGTACACAAATTTGGGGTTAATATCTTCTTTGTTTGTATGAGCCACCAAACAGTCTGTTGAAACAGCAAATTTGTTTTGAGCAAAATGAACGCTTGCAATGCCTCCTGTTCCAAAAACCAAACTCTGGCCATCAAATAAATACTCTCCAACATATTTGTTCAACTCCGTGCTAGAAGTATAAAAAGGATATTTCCCCTCAGCATTTCCCGCTCCCGCCTTAATCTTTGATTTTGTGCGAAAGTTAAAAACATTGCCAAACCTATACATTCTCAACCTCTTTTTTCAACAATTCTATTCCTTTAATAATTTCTTTTTCAAGAGCTAAAATATCCCCCAAAATCACCTCAGGCTTATCATATTTCACCTCTTCATAAACAATCTCTTTATAACGATTAATGCTGAGGTCATATTTGTTAGCTATGATTTCTTTTGCTGAAACAAAAAAAGATTGCGCAGTACGGTCATTCTCGGCTTGTTTATTGCGTTCTTTCCACGCCGTGACAATATCAGGCAAGGGTTTTTCATCAAGTTTGGTGCGTTTATCATCCAAAGAATATCCATCTGATGTCATATCATAAAACCACACTTTATCTGTAGCCGGCTTATGTTCTTTGTCTGTAATATTGTAAACTTTTGTAAAAATTAAGATTGCTGTACTTACCCCTGCATACGGCTTAAAAACTCCACTTGGCATAGATACAATCCCCTGAAGCTCACACTTTTCAATAAGCATTTTTCGCAAATTTGTATGGGCTTTGCTTGAACCAAACAGCACACCATCCGGTACAATCACACCAGAACGACCACCAACTTTTAATGATGTATAAATTCTATTTACAAAAAGAAGCTCTGTTTTTGTAGTCGCCAAAGAAAAACCCTCGTTGATATCCCCTTTATCAATATTCCCTTTAAATGGTGGATTTGCGAGCATTACATCATATTTATTATCTTCATTGTATTTTTTAGAAAGCGTATCTACGCGATCAATCTGAGGACAAGTAATACCATGCAATAAAAGGTTCATAAGACTAAGGCGCACCATTGTTGCTTCAAAATCATATCCATAAAATGTTTTTTCTCTCAACTGTTTCCAAATCCGGCTATCTGTCAATTTATCCGCTAAGGTGCTGCGCCAAAATCCATCTGGACTTTCTTTTAAGTATTTTTTAGTCGTATGCTGTGTAAGAATATATTGATACGATTCTAATAAAAACCCTGCCGTTCCACATGCCGGGTCACAAATAACATCGCCTAATTTAGGAATAACAAGTTCACAAATCAATTTAATAATATGACGAGGCGTGCGGAATTGTCCGTTTTTTCCTGCTGTTGCAATTTCTGAAAGTAAATATTCATACATATCTCCTTGCGTGTCCGTAAAAGGATCACCGCCTTCTTCAAAGTCTTTTTCCATTTCCGCATAAATTAGATCAATAATATTTACAGCTTCAACAAGGAGTGAAGGTTTAGGAATAAGAAATACTGCATCCTGCATATGTTTTGTAAACGGGCTATCTTCCTTATTCAGCTGTTTAATAAACAAAAAAACTTTTGTTTGCATATGAGCAAGCATTTCATCTGGCTGCATTTGCTTAAAATGACTCCAGCGTAAAGTCTCTTTTTTTATTTTTATATCTGTGTTCGGCAAAGTAAATGTTCCGTCAAATATAGATTTATATTTTTCATTTAAATAATCAGCATCTCGCTTACGTTTTACTTCTTCTTCATCTAATCGACGCATAAACAAGAGGTAGGATATTTGCTCAATGGCAGTCAAAGGATTTGATATTCCCCCGCTCCAAAATTTATTCCATAATTTATCAATATATGAACGTAATTTTATGATCGACATTAAAAACCTTTCGTTTATTACAACAGTGTCGTTGCGAAATTAAATATTTCTTCCATTTCATTTTGAGAAAACATACCCATCACTCCATGAGGATGTAATTGAGTAAACGGCGCGTCTACAAGGTCGCGTTTTGACACGCTACCCGTATCAATAATATAATCTTTCAACATAAGCAAGAATTGAATTTGTTGCTTGCTGAATGTTGTATGGGTGCGAATAAATGCATCAAAAGATTCATTAACTGTCTCTGAGAACGAGTGAAGTTCAGTGAGCCCGATAATATGCTGAATAAATTCAATAAATGTTGCGTGCTTATTATCATAAATTTTTTGTAATATCTCTTCTGTAACATGGGGATATTGTTCTTGTAAAAGACAGGAAAGCTCGAAGATATCATTATCCGTTAAAATTTCCCCGTTTTTAAGTTTTTGCAAAACAGGATTTGAATTTAAAAGGTCACGAATAAAGGTTTCCAACTGTTCTCGATATTTGACAATAGTTAACCGTTCGTGTTGAGGGCCAAATTCTACAATTTCTTTTCGAACAAGTAAGTCTTTAATATTAAGTTTTACTATTTCACTGGTTGGCGTTTCTCTAAACTTCATTAAAGGCGCAAGCTTTTCAATAAGCAGATCAAGATCGTCATCATTAACCGTATACCAAAATGACGGTTGTAAAACTTTTTCAATTAATTCTCTTTCTTTAGCAACAATATGCACAGAAAATGGAAGTTGTTCTACTTTCTCAATAATGACTCCACTCAAAGCGTCCATGCGATCATTATTCTGCAATATGTTTTCATTAGCATATTCAACCACATCCAGCTCGAAACGCATTGCCCTGTAGTCAACACCTGATAAAGCTCTCATAACAGGCGCAATAATATCACGTAAAAATTCTATTTTTTGTTGGCTCAGGTCGATCCAAAAATTAACGTCCTCTGTTTTTGCTAAACTTGAACGATTATCCAAAACAGGCACAGAGTTAGACGGTAGCTGCTGAATATCTTGTTTCAGATTCTTTTTTGTTTTCTCAATAATATCATTTAATCCTTTGCCCTTTGCTGAAACGAGTTTGTCCAAGCGCGCTTTAAATAAACGAATTGGTAAGGCAATTTGATTGTTAACATCTTTCCCTTTAGGTTTCATTTTGAAATAATCAAAATTTTCCCAGCAATCAATAATGAGAAATTTATCTTTTTTAATACACCACGGTTTGATTAAATTTTCATTTAATACACGTGTTCCGCGACCAATCATTTGCCAAAATTTTGTATATGAAAATACCGGTTTTGCAAAAACCAAATTAACTATCTCCAAAATATCAATACCAGTATCAAGCATATCCACACTAATAGCAACACGCGGCATATCTTGATTTTTAAAACGATCAAGAAGCCCGCCCTTGCCATGGACACCTCTAATATCTGAAACAATTACCTCGGCAAGCTGTCCTTTGTATTCAGGATACAAGGCATCAAATGCTTCGCATAAACGATGTGCATGTTTTTTAGTGGCAGCAAAAAAGATTGTTTTCCCAGGGAGAACGCCATGATCATCTTTAATACATTCTTCCATAAATTCACGAACAATAAGACTATTAGTTCCTTTATTTGTTACAATTTTTTCTAAATCTGTTCCTTCAAAATCAATCTCATCTGGGTCTTTACCTTCAGAGATGAGTTTATCTTTTTCAGCGTCTGAAATCGTAGTGCTATTAATTCCCTCTTTTTGAAAGGATGTCCTAATTTTTAAAACTTCAAAGTCACATAAATATGGCGGTTTATTTGCGATTGCTTCGTCATATGAATAAGCAAAAGTTGGCAACCCATCATCACAATTAAATAGTTGGAAAGTATTATGATCAATTCTATCCGTTGGGGTTGCGGTTAATCCTAACTGAACAGCATGAAAATAATCAAAGATATTTTTATACACATTATAAATGGAACGATGGCTTTCATCGGCAATTATTAAATCAAAAAAGAATGGTGAAAGTTCGCAATCATCTTTTTCAATAATATTTAAGATGGTGGGATAAGTAGAAACATATACTCTGCGATCCAAAGAAAAACTGGTTTCACACTGCTCAGGCCATAATGGTAACCCTGGAGTAAATTCTTTAAATGCACCTAACGCTTGATTTTGAAGTGCAATTCGATCAACTAAAAACAAAACTCTTTGAACACGATTTGCCCTCATTAAGGCATCAACACAACCAATGCATACCCGAGTTTTACCTGTTCCCGTGGCCATAACTAAGAGAAATTTTCTTTTTGACTGATCAACTTCTTGCAAAACAGATCGAATAGCTTGGATTTGATAAGGACGACCAGCAATATTTGTATCAATCATTTGTACTGAAAGAGGTTTCTGATTGTCGCGCAAGAATTGAATACGCTCTAAATCTGAGCGAGTGGGAAAACCGTAAACTTTTACTGGAGGATATTGCTCTGTATTCCAATAATAAATGTCATGTCCATTTGTATAAAAAACAAAAGGCATTGTTTTTGTTGTTTCTTCTTGAATCTTTTGGGCATAGTTTCGAGCTTGCTCTTTACCATCGCGAGCATCTTTTGAAGTCCGCTTTGCTTCAACAACAGCTAAAGGAGTACCTTCTTTACCCAATAATGCATAATCAACAAAGAGATGCCCTTCATAAGAGGATGTTGGTTCTCTTACCCCTTCAGGCAAACCTAACCAGATATCAAGCTCTTCGGTTACTTGCGATGGGTCTTTAACATTCCACTTCGCTTGTAGAAGACGTTTATCTATTAGTTGTTGCCTTGTCTGTGATTCGTTTCTTGTCATATATCTACTTCCCCACCAACTCATCAATCTTAACCTTAAAAACACTCGCCAGCTTTTGAAGTGTATCTAAAGTCGGATTTGTATTATTTCCGGATTCTATTTTGATTAAAGTGCTGTAGGTAATGTCTGCTTTTTTGGCTAGCTGTTCCTGGGAGAGATTGTGTTTTTTTCTTAATTTTTTGATATTCGCGGAAAGCATATTGTTCTCCATTTTAATTTGAAGACTAAAAAATAATTACATATTTTACTTGACAAACTATCAATATATTGCTATTATTATATTAATAGTAGGCTAATAATATATTGCTTTTAATTAAATGCTATTTTAACGCTTATGCTTAAAAATATCAAGGATTTTCAATGACAGTAGAACTGCTTAATAATCCAGATATCACCTTGCCTCGACCAGCAGAGCCGATTGAAGAGCTTTCGCTTAATTGGACAGATAATCCTGATATCCAGGAATTACTCGATATTATTGCTTCAATTATTGCCCAGGAATACATAGAAATAGCTAAACAGCATCCAGAAACTTTTATACAGATAAACACTGATCAAAAAAATATTGATTAACACTGATGATAAGATATTGATAAACACAGATTTAAACAAGATTACACAGATAAAGCAGGAGGAGATGGAATGAAAGTAGCGATATACACTCGGTATTCATCGGAAAATCAGAGCGAGAAAAGTACTGATGATCAGATAAGAGTATGTAAAACCTATATTGCTAACCATGAAATGACTGTTGAGGATAGGCATATTTATGTCGATGAGGCTATTTCAGGCTCGATTGTTAACCGCCCAGGCCTACAGGCTTTGCAAATAGCGGCTGAAAACAAGGAATTTGAGGCATTAGTAGTTGATGATCTATCCCGCCTATCCCGCAGTAATCATCAGATGCTGACTTTAGTGCTGAAATTTAACTATCTGCAGGTTAAAATTATCTCCGTGTCTGATGGAATAATCACTGATGATGAAAATTCAAAACTCGGGATTCATTTGCGCGGCTTGATGAATGAATTATACCTGGATGATTTAAAGAAAAAAACAATGCGCGGCTTAGAGGGTCAAAAATTAAGAGGTTTTAGCGCGGGTGAAAATGTCTATGGCTATTCAACTAAGCCTGTGGGTGAATTAAAGCTGAATAAAAAAGGCCAGGCTAAATATGAGGGTAAAGTGCATCAAATAAATCCTGAAGAAGCAGACATTGTTAAACGAGTGTATCAGGAATTCATTAACGGCAAAAGTTTAAATAAAATTGTCCGCGACTTAAATCAGGATAAAATCCCCACGAAAAAAGGCTTTAGCGGAGGCTGGAGTTTGTCCAGCATCAGTAAAATATTGAGAAATGCACGCTATATTGGCAAATGGACTTGGAAAAGATGCAAAGGGATCAGAGACCCGATAACCGGCAGAAGAAAAAGAATTCTTCGCCCGGAAAAAGAATGGATGACTGATTTTAGAAAAGATTTGATTATAATTGATCAGCAACTTTGGGAAAAAGCCGAAAAAAGATGGCAGGAAATTGATCACTCTTGGCCCTTAAAGAAAAACCTTAAAGCCAACATTGGTTTAAAACAGCACAGCTATATTCATTCTACCCCCACTCACCTGCTATCCGGGTTAATGAAATGCCACTCCTGCGGCGGTAATATTATTCTGATCAGCGGTAAAGCCAGCGGCTATTATGGCTGTTTTAATGCTCGAAGAAAAACCTGCTCTAATACCTTAATTGTTTCCCGCAAGCGAATTGAGAGCATTATAATTTCCGAACTAAAAGAGCAAATCTTAACAATAAAAAATCTGGATTATGTTTATAAAAAGGTAGAGACAATAACAGCCAGCGGAATGAATGAAGTGCCGGAACAAATTAAAAAGAAAAAAGTGCAGTATGATAAAACCATGCAGGAAGTGCAGAATTACCTTAATTATATTAAGATGGGTAATTTTTCAAAAGTAGTCTCTGACGCATTACAGCAGGCAGAAACAAACAGTGAAAATTTAAAACAAGAGATGCAGGGTTTAGAATATCAGCAGAAAAATACTTTTCAAGCCCCGCCTACGGAATGGATAAAACACAGATTAGAAAGATTAAATGAAACTTTAAATAAAGACACAGTGTCCGCGGCTTTAACTCTTAAGAAAATTCTCGGGCCAGTAGAGCTTGAGCCAATTTCCCATACAAATGAAGATTTTTATAATATTGTTAATGGCGAGAAGAAATTTAAACCATATTACATGGCGCATACTAAAATTCAAACCCTTGCCCTTTTAGACGACAAGGACAAAGGTTCGAATTGGTATAGTTGGTGGAGGTGGCGGGAATCGAACCCGCGTCCTTAAGCAATAAATAAGGGTATCTACATGTTTAGCCTATTATTTATCTTTCCGCTTAAATCCCCAATAGACAGGGTATCTAAACAGGCAGCTTTTGAATGTTTAACCTTACCTGTCAAAAACCAACCAGGTAAAGCGAGTCTGTAAGTGACGTTTTCTGACTCCCCAGACAAAAAGCCAAAAAACGGATTACTTTATTTTATTAAAGTAATACTGGTGCAGGTACAAATCCCGCGAAAGAAGGATGGGCAATGCCCGATCCGATTTTCTCAAGAAGTGCATCTACGCTTACTGGAACTTTAGTTTCAGCATTTATTATTTGCCAGGTGTTTAACGAGGCCTCCCGACCACCTCGACATGCGGCCCTTATAACATCCACTCAAGTCGAACCCCTTCACCCCCCAGTCACTAATTTACACTAATTATACACTAATAACCACAAATATGGTTTGATTCGTATTTATTCGTGTGCTATTCGTGATAATTCGTGCATGTTATTTCCGGATACTGCTTATCTTGCGCAAACGCTGTTCAGTTTCCTTATCCTTGATTTTTTCCCGCTGATCATAGAGCTTACGGCCTTTGGCCAAAGCCAGTTCTACTTTAGCCTTGCCTTTATCATTAAAGTAAACATTTAAGGCTATTAAAGTATAGCCTTTTTCCTTCATTTTCGCAAACAGTTTAGCTATCTGCTTTTTATGCAGTAAAAGCTTTCGCACTCTTTTTGGATCAGCATTATTATAACTTGCTTTATCATAAGGGCTTAAATACAAATTATGCAGAAAAGCCTGACCATTATCAATACGAGCAAAACTGTCTTTTAAGTCAACTTTATTTGCTCTAAGTGATTTTACCTCAGTGCCTTGTAATTCAAGACCAGCCTCGATCTTTTCAATAATCTCATAGCGGTGAGCCGCGCGTTTATTTGAAGCAATGATTTTTTTTTCCATAGACGAGGATTATACCATAGTAGCTTTAGGTTTGCAATTATTTCACACCTGGAATTTATTAACGATGAGTATTACACTCTTTACACACCAGAAAAACATCTTCATTAAACGCTTTACAATTCTTACATGTCCAACCTTTAATACCTGCCCGTTGTTTTTTTATAAGTTTAATCTGCTTAATTTTATTTAGCGCGAAGGTCAAAGAAAAAAACAGCCAGATACTCAGCGTAATTAATAAAGGGGAAAAAATCGGCTTAAAAAAATAAACCATCCATACGCATACCGGCACCATGGAAAAAACCAGCATTCTGGCACAGCGCTTTTCTAATTTATAATCATACGCGCCAAAATACAAAGCCATGGTCAACAGCATTAAAATAACACTGATAAACACAAACAAACAAAACAACGGATATGCGGAAATAAACTCTGCTAAACGCGCGATTATATCGCTAAAGCCTGATCGTCTCATAATATTTACTTTTTTAGGGATTTGAAGATTGTACTAATTTTTTAATGCTCTCAATCCCGCTGGCCACAGCCGGATTGTTCTGGGCCAAGGCAATCAATACTGCCCAGATAACCGAATTGCGCATATAATAATCGCCGAATCCAAAACTGCCGTCTTTAGTAAGAATAACATCGGACTGATTCCAGGGGTTTTTATTTTTAACTGATATAGTATTCCAAACTTTTTTTGTTAATTGTAAACCTTCTTTAACAAATCCCTCATATATTGCTAAAGCGGCAAAAGAATAACATACTCCCGGCCAGATATTTTGAGAATGATATGATTCCAAGTCGCGCTTTTTATTGATAAACACAGAATTTGTCGCGCCATAGCTTGAGTCTTTGTCATTTAATTTTAAAATCCAGCGGATTGAGCTCTTAATATTTTCCTCAGGAAAGATTCTGCCCAACCCAAGCAAATACGCGTACCATTGGCCGGTGAGTTGAGCTAACATGCAGGACTCATAACTTTGCTCCGCGCTTTTTGCGGTAATATAATATTTCCCGTTCCAGAGTTTTTGCTCAAAACTCTTTCGGCCTTTGGTAAATAAATCAATGCATCTTTTGGCCAAGCGCTGATCATTAAAATGTTCCGCGATCCGCCTTAAAGCCAAAAGACTGACTAAAAACACGCTGCCATTATAAGCACTGGCGCCCTTAAATCCCCAGGTGTCAAAAGTTGTGTCAAAACCTTGATTATCCGGTAAACCATCACCATCTTTATCCAGCTTTAAGCTGTATTCAAAAGCTTTTTTCAATGCCGGATACATGTCTTTTAAAAATTTAGTATCTTTTGTCTGGCAAAAAGCGCGATAACACAAAAGAATAAACTTGGGATTTAGATCTTTCCACAAGATCATTGTTGTGCCATTAGAAGGCAGATCAATTCGCTCCAGGCCGATATCATGGGGCATATAACCCGATTCGCGGATATGCTGTTTAAATAAGCTCAAGGCTTTTTTATCCAACGCGGGAAACAAAAAACCAATTGCTGTTGAAGCATAAAAATAAACATCAAGCGTACCCATCAAAGGACAGATCAGCGGAGCCTCATACATTGTAAAATCACCTTTGCGCGTAAGCCAGGATGATGAAAATAAAGTATAGAGATTATTTAACAAAGCATCAGACAGCCATTCATCTAAACCCATACTATTGATTATATTCGGCAAATAAGCGGTTTTTTGATACAGCTCTGATTGATTACGATTAATATATACCGCGGCATCGCGGCTTTTTTTAAATGACTTTTCATAAAGATGCCCGAGAAAATGCTGGGGAAAATGCCAAGTGTAAAAAAAAGGTATTTTTTTATTTTCCTGAGCCGCTAATTTAAAACTCGCGGCTATTGCCCCTCCCAGTTCAAAGCTCTGACTTTGGGTTGGCTGTTTCATCTTAATATTCGGCAGTCTACCATGCTCGCTAAAATAATCCAAAGCATCCAGCCCGACTTTTGGCTCAAAAATAAAATTTTCTTTTTGCATATTCCAACAGCTTAAAAAACTGATTTTGCCCGCGTCCTTAGGCAGTCCGATAAAAGTATCACCCGCTAATTCATCATTGCGCAAAGGTTTGGCATGCGTAAATTCCAAGCCGACTATTTCATGTTCTTGTTTAAAGTAATTAATTCTGCCCACAGAATTACGGGAAGAAAGATTCCGGCCAATAAACATTATGCCGACTTCAATATCCTTATCCAGCTTGTTTTTAATTTCAAATTCAAACACCGCTGCCGGCAAGCCCGAGTTTTTAATATCTCCGGGGATAAAATGCGAATAAACCTGCAGTGATATTTCCACAGGAAGATTATCATCTTTATAAACTAAATTCGCAAAAGGAAATTTTGCCGAAAAATCAATGGATTGAATCGTATTGTAATTGCTGATTGGTTCAGTTTGAAGAAGTTTACAAATCGCCGCGGCTTTGGTATTTATATACAAAGCAAAATGAAAACCGGCTAAGCCAGCAGCCTTGTCCTTATTATTCGGATTGGCTATAGGCCTGGTCCAGTTATTCTGATAAGTGATATAATCAAGCGTCCCATAAGGCGTGATTTCAAGCTTACCCGCGCCAATGCCGCCCAAAGGCATTCCTGATTTTACTTTTTCCCAAGAATTATATACAGGCATTATTATTTATCCTCCTCCTAGATAAAAACTATTCTACCAAGCGACAAACAACAAGGCAAGATAAATACGAATTATTAGATCGCCTGACCGATAAGCATCAGGCTGATATCAATGTTTCCCAAAGAAGCGGCAGCTTTTGGTAAGATAGAATTCCGCGGATTAGAATTCAGCTTATCGGCTTTTAGATTATTTAGCTTTTGAATCTGCTCACCCTGTTCATTAACTATAAAGCCGCTAAAAACATACAATGCCTTAATCAGTTCAGTCAAAGGATTCGGGCCATTAAAAGGGCCAAGATCCTCATTTATCCCATCATATCTAAATCCATGCTGGTATTCTCCTAACAAAGATATTAATCGCGGCTTATAGCTTTCCGGGATCATTTCATCAGCCGCGATTTGATCCGCAAGATCATTATCTTGCGCTATTTTATAAACAGTCGATATTTCTGTTTTATTCGTTATCCGCATTAAATAAGTTTTAATTATATGATTTTTAATCAACCGCGGGAATTCTTTATCTAACAAAGAAATGTCAAAATATCCCCAACCATCAAAATAATTCGATGTCTGATTTTTAAGCATCACCTTAGTATATTTTCCATGCACCCGTTGAGGAATCTTCCCCTCTGCAATATAGTCCTTATAAGCACCTCCCATATAGAAAACTATCTGGGTAGCTAACCTTTTCCAGTTAATCATCCTGGAAATTTCTTCAATAGTTGCTTTATCATCAATAAACTGCCCCAGAAAATAAAGAAATACCTGCTTTATATTATTCGCGATATCATTAATAAAGTTTTTATCATCAAAACTTTCTCTGGTTAATTTCCCTTGTTTTTTCAATCTTGAGGCATATATAAAAACCCAGGAAAAAAAATAATCTCCTAAATAGCTAGCTAAAATATTCTTCTTATTTTTTTCAATAACGCGATCTCCTATTTCTTTAAAGCGGATTATTCGCTCAATTGTTCTAAACTCAGCAAGATCAGCCATAAACCTGATTCTCGGGTTTGGATATTCTGTGGTTTTAGAAAAACCCCGTACAACTCCGGCTCCTAACCGGTCAAAAATTATACCTTGAACCGGAGATAAGACGTCTATCATCCAAAGATATCTTCTTTGGTGTTCTAAACTATGAAATAATTCTATAAGCGAAGTATTCATGATTCCCATTTTAGAAAAAACCGCGAGATCACGCAGAAAACGCTTTGAGGAATCGATAAAATCAGCTTGGGATATTGATTTATCATTTAAATAAGTAAACGCGTTATTATCTTTAACTTTATAGCAGATAAATGTATAAGCCCCCCTGCCTTGACTTACCCTGAACTTTCCGTCTTTTTTCGCGGCTGTTTCCAGCTCTTGCCTTATATCAGCCGGAATATTTCCACTGTTTATTCTTAAAACTCTTTGACCTTTTATAAATATAGGCTTGGCATATTCACATTCAAGCTTAAGCTTATCTTTTTTCGCGTCAACCCATTCCATTACCCGATGTTCATACTCTAATAACCCATTCGATTCATTTTTCTTAAGCAATTTCAGGGTATAATATTCCCCTTGAGATACGACAATCACTGTCCTTCCGAGAATAT
>Ga0180007_10001368_pt1 | contig 33956 bp, 25 predicted proteins | sample MM_PC_MetaG_FD_121122 | JGI IMG/M metagenome (GOLD analysis project Ga0180007, IMG submission 121122) | Groundwater microbial communities from the Aspo Hard Rock Laboratory (HRL) deep subsurface site, Sweden - MM_PC_MetaG | ecosystem: Environmental > Aquatic > Deep subsurface > Groundwater... | reverse complement strand
CCCCCAACTCGAACCCATCCTCCTCCCCACAAAAAAAAACATGAACCGCCCCCCGAACAAAAACACGAACCGCCCCCCGAAGAAAAACTTGAACCGCCCCCCGAAGAAAAACTTGAACCGCCCCCCGAAGAAAAACTTGAACCGCCCCCAGAATTGTAATTAAGGCTACTACCAGTGCAGAAATTGTTGCTATTATAAGTCCGAGGTTTCTCTTTAATAATTTGACTTTGATTGGAATATGGGGACCCATATAAATCACGCCCTATTTCGTATACTGTATATAATTCATTTCCTGGAATGAAGGAAGTTGCAATAGATTTAGCCGCACCTTTGGGTCCTTCTTCCAAAGTATCAAAGAAAAGCTTTGTTAAAAATAAAGTTGTAAGTGGCTCCATGATATTCCCCCTATATAATATTTTAATTTTGAGGAGAAAATATATTTATTAAAATATCTAAATATATTAACAAATTATCAACCTCTAAATTATAATTAAAACGATTTAGTATTCTTATAAGTTCAATATACTTTGCAGTATAAACTGCAGTAGTTTTGGATTCAATTGTGTTCAATCTAGACGAAATCCTTTAAGGAATATCCTTATTCTGCTCAAAAATCAAGAATATGAAAATCAATAAATCCCTGTCACGCAGGAGGTCGCGAGTTCGAGTCTCGTCGACCCCGCAAAAAAGCCTTGAATATCTTCAAGGCTTTTTTCATTTTAAACCCGCCATGAGATTTTACACTTACATTCTAAAGAGTTCTAAAACTGATAAGTATTATACTGGATATTCATCTGACGTGGAGTCTCGCATTATTAAACATAACTCAGGTAACTCCAGATCAACTAAGAGCGGCATCCCTTGGAAGTTAGTTTACTTTGAGGAATTTGAGGATAAATTATCAGCTATAAAGAGGGAAAATGACATTAAGAAAAGAAAGAGTAGAAAATACATAGAGAATTTGATTGCAGGAGGTCGTCCCGTCCCGAAGTGATTTCTTTGAAAATTCGGTTCGGGACGGGAAGTCTCGTCGACCCCGCTAACAAAAAAGCCTCACAGTTATTTACTGTGGGGCTTTTTTATTATGTAACAGGTTAACAGAGCTTGTCTCGCCTGCCCGGCGTAGCGAAGTGCAGACGGGTCGACCCCGTCATTCTAATAAAATGCCGGATAAACACGCAAAAAAGTCTTGAACAACTTCAAGGCTTTTTTCATTTTAAAACTACCATATAAGTGCTTTAGATATATTCTAAAAATGATACCCAATTTTAATAGCCCCCCAAACAGCTGTTCCGCCTGCAATATCTTTTACAGTTAGTCCGGCAACTTCTGCTCCAAATGTAAAGCCCCCGTTGCTCATATATTGAATACCCACTGGAAGATATAATCCGTTTCTTGAAGATTTTGAATCACCGAAAAAGCTAATTGCTGGAATATGAGTTACATATAATCCTGCATAGGGTGTCCATTCCTTGTCAACTCTTTCCCCAAACATATGGTATTTTATCCCTCCAAAATAACCTGCAATCCCTAATCCGGTTTCAATATTTATGTTAGGAGTAACAAAATAATCTATTGATAATGACAATAGCACAGACGGACCTAATATATTAATATTCACTCCAAATGGATTTTCAACTCTTGGATTAAGATTATTAGACAATTCTTCATTTTCACTCTCGTGTTTATTTTGCTTTCCATCCTTTTTGCTACTAATATCTTGGGCTAAAACTGTATTGCTGAATAGCATTACTATTAAAACTGTTAAAATAAATATCACTGATTTCTTCATTGCATACTCCTTTTATAAACTGTAGGGCGAATTACTCTAGCTACAGAATGGTGTTTTTTCCCGTGGGTAGGTAGAAAAGCTAACTATATCAACTATAATATACTGGCGCCTTAACCCGGCATAACATCATTAAGTTCAATTGCCAATGAATTCCCCTCACTCAAAACCTGAATACTATACAGATTATACCCCCAATTTGGGAGCAAGAATTATTAAACATAATCTTGGAAGCTGGATGTATCAGGGTCTTTATTATTCTCAAGAATTCCATTATTTCAATAACTTTTATAAATGCTATTTTTGTTGATAAAAAGTGGTAATAATAGCATTCACCACTTTTACAACTTTACATACTTTTGTTGGGTATATTTTTAATAAATAAAGGTTTGCTAATACAGATAATCTTACAAGCTATTATTCCCCTTGTAGCTTTGCCTTCCCTGCGAACTATAGCTACAAAAAGAACTCACTCGGAGATCTTCAAATCGCTATAATATTAGTTCTCGTTTCTCCGAATTGACATGCGTAGTTTTTTTGGTAATTTGATTTGTGAATAGTCATTAGAACAACCAGACATCACTATTCCCTGTATATGATTGTTTTTATCATAAACTCAACGTTGACTTATCCGAGGGAGTCCCTTTGGGATAATCGGAATAACGGTTAACCAAAACCGATAAATTTACTCAATAAGCCCAAGTTCTCCAGCCACGTTGCTACGGGTTCTTTTTCGGCTGCTTATCCTTGGCTTTTTTGACCTTTTGCTCATGTTTCTGAACAGTTTGTTTCTGGCTCTTGGACTTATCTTTCTTGCCGCCTTTGTCTCCCATTGCTAACTCCTTTCCTTTTGTATGTCATTTATTCGCCGTTTATGGCGGCGACCTAACCTAATTTTTGCAAACTACGCTGATAAAAAATCCGCCCGAGAAACTATAACTTAAAACCTGTACTTACCCCAAACCGCATTTAGCGGCCCGTCTTGATGGTCTGGTTATGCTTACTGTTTGAAATATTTATTTTCAATTAAAATATATTTTGATTCAACAAAAGGTGCCTTCTCATACAATTCAGTATTCGAATTCCAATTTCGATTCTTTGAGTAGATCTCATATCTTAAATCATTATCCCTATCTTCCCAAGTAATTTCACCAAAATCACTCCCTATGTGTGATCCTTCGATAAATTTTAATATCCCATATTCATCAAATTTATAAATCTTGATACAGGTAGTATGAGCTCCGCAATGATATTGTATAGCGATCTCTGTCATTCGATCACCATCAAAATCAAATTTTGTTATTTTAGGAGAATGACCGTTTATTACGTCAAAATCATAAATATCTAAACATTCGGATTTATGACTTAGAATAAAATACTCTAATTGCTCATCCCCTTTAAATAGATATGTTGCATATACCTTCTGTTCTAATTGCATGTCACGATAATAAATATGAAATTTTTCTGTGAATATTCCTGGTTTTCTACGATATCTAAATGCTAATATTTTGATTAATAATTTTTCATAGTACTTACGTAGCGATGAAAAAAATGTATTAAATGAAATATGATATTTTGTTTCTTTCCGCTCAATACTTGTCCCTAAAAAGATTATGACTGAGCCAAGGAATGCTATGATAGATTCCCAATCAAATTGAAAGTAAACCCAACCTAATGATGTGATTGTCATAATAAATGATACTATTTGAATTATTATCTTCATCTTATTTCTCAGAGCATAACTACAAGTAGTTTGTGAAATGGCAAGATAGCGTTCTTGATGCCCGGAACAAATTTAATCAAGTGGACTTTTAACGGAAAATCTACCTTACTTTATTACATATGTTAAACTAACGTCGTTAAACCAAATGATATTGCATTGTAACATGAATCACTTATTAAATCTATCTGCGTTTAAGTGGTCGTCTTTGGTAAATATTACTCCAAGCAGTGATTAAGATAAGAGATTAAAGTGTTAAAACAAATGATAAATTTCCTGCCAACTAAACATCCTGCTTAAGCTAACGAGTCCTCAGAAACCCTAAAATAATTCAAAAAATATCCCGGTCTATACTTATTTTGCCTCACCTTCTTTTTACGTCTTATAATGCTAATTTTCTACAGAATTATTATTTACATTCGGTATCTTTGATTCCAAAATGATTTTCAACAGGAACATTATGAAAAACAAAAAAACAATAATCTGGTCTGTCTTAATAGTTATACTAATAGTAATTATCGGATCGAAAATTGACTTTAGCTCTCTGAGTGATGAGGAAGCCGCACCTGGCAATATGGCATCAAGAGTTACCATGGTGAACGGACAAATTGTGAGTCCGAAGTCAGTACAAAACAAGATCACCTCCAACGGAACACTCTTAAGCAATGAAGAGGTTGAAATTCGTAGTGAAATTTCCGGCAAGATTACACAAATACACTTTAAAGAAGGTGAAAGCGTTAAAGGAAATGATTTATTGGTTAAAATTAATGACGCTGATCTGCAGGCTACCTTAAAGAAAAACCGATCCCGCGAAACTCTTGCACGTGACAGGGAGTACCGCTACAAACAACTATTAGAGAAAAATCTTACCAGTCAACAGGAGTATGATGTTGCCGCAAGTGAGTTAAGTTCTGTACTTGCAGACGTAGAATTTACGGAGGCAATGATTAAGAAGACAGAAATTTTAGCCCCTTTCGATGGAATAGTCGGGTTAAGATCTGTTAGTGTTGGCAGTTATATTTCTCCTCAGACAAAAATTGCAACGCTGCAAAGCATCAATCCAATAAAGGCAGATTTTTCTGTTCCTCAAAAATATTTCGGCTTAATAAAAAAAGGCAAATCAATTTTTGTAACCCTTCCTGCCTCTGGTAAGACTTACAAGGGATCGGTTTATGCTGTTGAACCCAAAATTGACCAGAACACAAGAACCGTGCAGGCGCGCGCGCTTATACCTAACATTGGCGGAGAACTTGCCCCCGGTTCATATGTCGAAATAGAAATCATTCTTGAGGATTTGCAAAACGCGATTCTTGTCCCTACAGATGTCATCATACCGGATCTGGAAGGCGAGAGCATTTTTATCTACAGAAATGGTAAAGCTGTTCTTCAACGTGTAAAGACAGGCATACGTACAGAAGACGAAATCCAAATCACCTCAGGTTTAAGTATTGGGGATACCCTTATTGTTTCCGGATTGATCCAGCTGCGAGCAAATGCAGCCGTAGAATTAAGCGGCGTTAACTAACCAGATATCAGTAGAGAATGAATATATGAGCTTATCATCCATCAGTATAAGAAGACCGGTTCTGGCGATTGTAATGTCGCTTACTATTATTCTTTTCGGGGTAATTGGTTATTCATATTTAGGTGTAAGAGAATATCCAAGCATTGATCCTCCGATAATAACCGTTACAACCACCTACACCGGGGCAAATGCCGACGTAATTGAGTCTCAAATAACAGAACCGCTGGAAGAGCAGATTAACGGGATAGCCGGCATACGCTCTTTATCATCAACCAGCAGGGATGGCAGAAGTCAGATAACCGCGGAATTTGATGTGACAATAGATCTTGAAGCCGCAGCCAACGATGTACGCGACAGGGTTTCGCGGGCCCAGCGTTATCTTCCCCAGGATGTTGATCCGCCAACGGTTGCCAAAGCGGACGCCGATGCAATTCCAATCGTTTTTCTGAATGTGAAAAGTTCAACGAGAGATCTAATGGAGCTCTCAAACATTGCGCAAAATGTATTCAAGGAAAGATTGCAAACCATTCCCGGCGTAAGCCAGGTTATGATTTGGGGCGAGCGCAAATATTCTATGCGCCTTTGGATGGATCCGGCAAAATTGGCTGCCTACAGCATTACACCAATGGATATAAGGAACGCTTTAAATAAAGAAAACATCGAACTCCCATCAGGAAAGATTGAGGGAAACAATACCGAACTTACTGTTCGTACTCTAGGCCGGATGACAACCATTGACGAATTCAACAACCTTATCATCAGGGAATCACAAGGTATACTGGTTAGATTTAGTGATATCGGTTTTGCCGAACTCTACCCTGAAAACGATAAGACTCTTTTGAGACGTGATGGTATTCCAATGGTAGGTGTTGTGCTGGTTCCGCAGCCCGGGGCTAATCACGTTAACATTGCAGAGGAATTTTACAAGCGGATTGAACAGATAAAAAAAGACCTCCCGGCAGATATCACGCTGGGTATTGGATTCGACATAACCAAGTATATCCGCCAATCAATTTCAGAAGTTGAAGAGACGGTTTTTCTGGCCTTCGCTTTGGTTATACTTATTATATTCCTCTTCCTGCGAGATTGGCGGACAACAATGATCCCGATAATTGCCATTCCTGTATCTTTGATAGGCTCATTCTTTATTATGTATCTGGCGGATTTTTCTATAAATGTTTTAACTCTGCTTGGCCTTGTTCTTGCCATAGGCATTGTGGTTGATGACGCTATTGTAGTACTGGAAAATATTTACAGGAAAATTGAATCGGGGATGAGCCCCACTGAAGCAGGAATAAAGGGAACCTCCGAAATTTTCTTTGCTGTAATTTCAACAACTGTTGCCCTTGCCGCAGTTTTCCTACCCATAATGTTCTTATCAGGAATTACAGGCAGATTGTTTGTCGAGTTTGGCGTAGTAATTGCCGGCTCCGTAATAATTTCATCCTTTGTTGCCCTTACTCTTACACCTATGCTTAGCTCTAAGTTATTGAAAGCGCGCGAAAAACATAGTTGGTTCTACTATAAAACTGAACCATTCTTCGCCTGGCTGGAAAGAACTTACAAAAATGCACTTGATGATTTCATGAATAAACGTTGGCTGGCAATTATTGTAATACTTGGATCACTTGCAATCATTATTGTACTCGGAAGCAGTCTAAAATCAGAATTGGCGCCAATTGAAGATAGGGGTGAGATACGTGTGCAGTCAACTATGGCAGAAGGAACATCATTTGAATTGATGGATGATTACATTACAGAAATGTCCGACGCCTTGCAGGATTCAATAAAAGAAATCGACGCAATGATTTCTTTGGTGGGTGGCGGATCAAGAGGCTCAAATACCGGATTCGTTAGGTTAAGTCTTGTTGATGTAGAGAAACGCGACAAATCACAACAGAATATTGCAGATGAGATTTCCATAATTGCCAAGAACTTAAATGATGCCCGCTCTTTCGTGATGCAAAGTCAGTCTATTTCAACAAGGCGTGGCGGACTTCCCGTATCGTATGTAATTCAGGCTCCTAATTTTGAAAAGCTGCGAGAAGTTATTCCAAAGTTTTTAGAAACAGCGCAGGATGACCCAACATTTCTGGCTGTTGATGTTGACCTGAAATTCAACAAACCCGAAATAGTAGTTGAGATAAATCGTACTAAAGCCCGTGGACTTGGCATATCGGCCATAGATATTGCACAAACACTTCAACTTGCTTATAGCGGTCAGAGATTCGGTTTTTTCATAATGAATGGTAAACAGTATCAGGTAATCGGACAAGTGCTAAAAGAAGATAGAAACAATCCTCTCGATCTTGCTTCACTCCATGTAAGGAACAACAAAGGAGAATTAATTCAGCTCGATAACCTTGTTACTATAAATGAGAAAAGCAGTCCACCGCAACTTTTCAGATACAACAGATATGTAAGCGCTACTGTCTCTGCAAGTCTTGCTCCTGGTAAAACAATTAGTGACGGTATTGAAGCAATGGACAAAGTTGCGGCAAATGTTCTTGACGATACTTTTTCTACTGCGCTTGAAGGAACATCAAAGGACTTTGTTGAAAGCTCCTCCAGTCTCGTGTTCACTTTCATACTTGCTTTACTCCTGATATATCTTGCCCTTTCTGCACAGTTCGAAAGTTTTCGCGATCCTTTAATAATTATGTTTACTGTTCCACTTGCAATAGCAGGAGCAGTGTTCTCACTCTGGTTCTTCGATCAGACACTCAATATATTCAGCCAGATTGGTCAGATAATGTTGATTGGACTTGTAACAAAGAATGGTATTCTGATTGTGGAGTTTGCCAACCAGAAAAAAGCGCAGGGCTTAAACGCGGCAAATGCCGTAAAAGAAGCCGCAAGGTTAAGGCTTCGCCCCATCCTAATGACAAGCCTTTCAACAATACTTGGCACACTTCCTATTGCACTGGCACTTGGGGCTGGATCTGAAAGCAGAGTTTCAATGGGTATTGCTGTAATAGGCGGACTAATGTTTTCAACAATTCTTACACTCTTTGTTATTCCGGCAATCTACTCTTACTTTTCAGAAAAGACAAAGGAAGTTAGCAATGTAATGGTTGGTGAGGTTGAAAAAGAACTAATTCATGAGGCAAAATAATTCTTGAATAGCTGAATGCTTTTTTGTTTTGAATAAATATACTATTTTAACATATCCATTAACAAGTAAGGAAGTTTTTTGGCTTCCATACTACTTGCAGATTAGTCCCGCTTTTAGCGGGACTTTCTTTTTCCCCGATCATTAAAATCTAATTCACGTGTTAATTCTTAGGCAATTCCCAAATTAAGAAGTCTTACTTTTAGGTTTGAATTTCAGACATTCTCCCCCGGAAGCTTCAAACACTTCAACGGAAGGTAATCTTTTTGATTTGAACCCGAAGGCCTTGCAGCCATATGGTTTGTTTTTGTCCCATGTTACATAGATATAAGCACAATTTCTACAATTTACTTTTTTAGTCATAACTTTCAATCAATTGAAGGATAAAAAATTAGCCGACTGTTGAAATATACTAATCCCTTTCATTGCAAATCAAGGCGAATTTATTTTTGATAATTATTAGTTTAGCCTTATATTAAAGACCAACATTGAAGTATGGGAGGAATAATGTCTTTTGTAAGCTTTTTACTTTTACTGGTTATAGCAGGTGTATGTGGAGCAATTGGCAAAAGCGTTTCAGGATATTCCATGGGCGGATGTATTGTTTCTATTGTGGTTGGGTTTATTGGCGCCGTTATTGGACAATGGCTGGCGCATAAATTTCATTTCCCGCTTTTCTATGTTATATATGTAGGCGGTAAAGCTTTTCCGGTTGTGTGGGCTATTATTGGTTCAACTCTATTTGCCCTTGTAGTTGGATTCCTATTTAAAGGAAATAGAGAAAACTAATATTCAATGACAGTCAAAGAACCATAAAATACTTTTTAATGTTGAGACCTGACACTTAGCATGAAAGGTAATCTCTTTTGAATCAATCAACTAGAGCTTTACTTATAATTACATTCCTATCAACAAATTTTAGTTGCAATCAAATGGAAAACAAATCACAAAATTCGAATAGATTAATTAATGAAAAAAGTCCTTACTTACAGCAGCATGCACATAACCCGGTAGACTGGCATCCATGGGGCGACGAGGCTTTTGAACTTGCCAGGAAGCTTGACAAGCCCATTTTCCTTTCCATCGGTTACTCTACCTGTCACTGGTGCCATGTAATGGAACACGAGTCCTTTGAGAACAGCTCTGTGGCTAACCTGATGAATGATGCCTTCATTTCCATCAAGGTAGATAGGGAGGAACGACCTGATATTGATCATGTGTACATGTCGGTTTGCCAAATGATGACCGGCGGAGGCGGCTGGCCCCTCACAATTATTATGACTCCTGACAAAAAGCCATTCTTTGCCGGCACATACTTCCCTAAGGAAAGTCGGGGCGGTAGAATTGGAATGGTAGAACTTATTGGAAAAGTTGAAGATGTATGGAAAAATAACAGAGATGAAGTATATAAGTCCGCTGATAAGATTACCAATTATTTATCCGATATGAATAAATTACCCGGCACGGGTGGTTTAGATGATGAAGTATTCGAGGAAGTGTTTTCGACATTTACAAGAATGTTTGATACAAAGAACGGTGGATTTGGAACCGCACCTAAATTCCCTTCACCGCACAATCTGGTTTTCCTTCTGCGTTATTATAACATGACCGGTGAAAAGAAAGCGCTGGATATGGTTGAAGAAACACTTACCCAAATGAGCCTGGGCGGTGTGTTTGATCATGTTGGGTTTGGCTTCCACAGGTATTCAACGGATCCTGAATGGCTGCTTCCCCACTTCGAAAAAATGCTTTATGATCAGGCTACTATTTCCAACGCGCTTGTTGAAGCCTATCTGGTAACAAAAAAGGAATACTATAAAGAGATTGCCGAAAAGATATTTACTTACCTTGAAAAAGATATGCTTTCACCCGAAGGATATTTTTACTCCGCTGAAGATGCTGACAGCGAAGGGATTGAAGGCAAATTTTACACCTGGAAAACCGCTGAATTTAAAAAAATATTAACTGATGATGAATTCGATTTGTATTCAACCGCCTACAATATTTCCGATGAGGGTAATTACGAACACGAGGCAACAAGGACAAAGGATGGCACAAATATCCCGCATCTAAGTTCGAAGCTGACTGAGCTGAATAACGAAAAACTGACGATGTTAGAATCAATCAGAGTCAAACTTCATAAAATACGATCAGAGAGAATCAGACCCTTACGCGACAGTAAAATGCTTACTGATTGGAATAGCATGCTGATAAGTTCTTTGGCTTTAGCGGCGCGTGCTTTTGATAATCCTCATTATCTGGATCTCGCAGAAAATGCAATGACATTCCTTAGAAACAATATGCGGGAAAGTGATAACAAACTTTATCATGTATACAACGAAGGACGGTCAGAAATTCAAGGTAAGCTGGATGATTATGCTTTTTTTATAAACGCCTCTCTTGAACTATATAATAGTACATTTAACGCTGATTACATCAACCTGGCGATTAATACAAACAATTATGTTGTTCAAAACTTTTTGGATAATGAAAATGGCGGTTTCTTTCTAACATCTGCAAATGATGAAGAATTAATCACCCGACCAAAAACAAATTACGATAGTGCAATACCTTCCGGTAATTCCGTAATGGCGCTAAACCTGATTAAACTTTCTGCAATTACTGCAGATATGAAATTCAAACTCATTGCTGTAAAGATTATCGATTCTTCAGCAGAGAATGTTCGCCAGAATAACATGTCATTTTCTTATATGCTTACTGCTCATATATATAATATCTCTCCCTCAAAAGAATTAATTATTACTGATGGAAGCAGCACTACAGATAAATTTAAACTTGCCGGTAAAATAACCCGAACTCAATCAACAAACACAACTGTTCTATATTTGAATAAGAATGAAAAAAACAAACTGACTGGTTTAGCTCCTTATTTGAGCAACTATCCGGTTGATGATGATAAAACGTTATACTATCTGTGTGAGAATTACAATTGCGAATTGCCTGAGAAGAATTTAGAGAAGGTTATTGAAAAATTATAAAAGCAAGGGACAGGTCTGAGACCAGTCCCTACGTAGAATTATTTTTTGAAGAACTTACTTTGACCAACAAACACTTTATCAAATAACTTGTTCTTGGCTCCATCAATCAGAGCCTCAGGATTTTGTGATGATCTGATAATCATGTTTTCTGCATCCTGATAAAAGCCTTCGATAGTAATTTCCCCCAATTTCTCGGAGTCAATAGATAATTTATGAGTTGGATTACCTAATTGCCCGGGATCAATTTCATCGACAAAATCATTGCCTGTAATTTTAGCCAGTTGTCTTAATGCAATAACAGTAGTTAGCGAATCCGTTTGAGAATTGTTCGCGAACCAGTAATCGCCTTGCTTGCTTAACTGAAAAGAACTGTCAGCGGGATACGAAAATGACAATCTCGACCAGCTATTAAAATCATCATTTGTAACTGTTCCATCGCGGTAAGAATTGGCGTTTTGATTAAAAGTCATGTCAAGAAATCCATCAACTTCATATACATCTGAATCATCAGATAAGCGCACGAAAGTATTCATACTGCGTGGCTGCTTAAATGTGAATCGTCCTAATACAATATCCAAAGTTTCATCAGAACCTTCGTAAACAACTACACGAGTACCGGTGGTATCAACCTGCATCTCATTCCATTTATCAACATTTCTTGAAGCAAGTCTTTTAGGTTTAATAGAGAGTAACTGATCCAGCAATCCTTTTATTTTTTGATCAGTAACACCGGCTGTTTTTCCATTATCGAGCTTAACATTCCATTGATCATTTTCATTAAACAAATAGACTTCGTTATGGTTGGTTGTTTTAGGGTAAATTTTTATGGCTGTAACAGCGCTGGTGTCAATATCAACCAGGTTTTCCCTAAAAGTTCTTTCGTTCTTATCTCCATCAAGCACTATAAACAACAAAACCATGATAAGTAGTGCGCCAAAAATTGCGCCCAATTTTTTATTTGATAAACTACTAAGCATAATCAATCGACTTTAATTTATTCTGTAATTTTCTCTTTAGTTGGAATCGGTAAAAACCATAACCCAAAATCAATAGCAATGGTAAGAGGAAGTTGAAATACTTTAGGAAAGCTTTTGTACCATCTTCAAGATCAGAGTCTATTGGTCTGGAAGTAACACCCTTCGTACGCAACTCAATCAAACCAGTATCGTCAGATAACCAGTCAATGGCATTTGCCATTAAACTAACATTATCGGGCTGCAATTGCTGAGCGCCTTGTCCTTCACCATTTATAGCAAAGTCACCGTCGCCAAATACAACCATCCTGCTATCCTGCCCACCGGCTATTTTACCTTCTACAGCAACACCAACGGATAATGAAGATAAGGTAAAATCAGTTTCTCCCCAATTTTTATTTATATCAAAATAAACAGGTGCGTTTTTAATACCTGCTTTTTCTGATGTTAAAGCAATCGGGGTTACTATCATCGTAGTGTCAGTCGGGTTGAATTTAATTGAACTTGCAAATGGTAGAATAACCTGCTCCAACCCCTTTGTTACCGGATGATCAGCAAAGTTTGTAATAATTGGCAGGAACGGGAAACTCATAGGAGTATTCATCATAAATGGACCCTGCTGCTGACGAACGGTTATTGAGCCGCAATTTACATCAACAACAAAATTAGGTTCAATTTCAATACCCTTTTCTTTAAGCCAATCCTCAAAACCTGTATATTTAACAACACCCTGAGCATTTTGCATATCACCTTCAACGGTATTAAGCGCAAGTACTACGTGTCCGCCTCTGCTAAGGAAATTATCAATGGCAGAAAAGACTATCGGGTTAACAGTATCCTTTGGTGCGATTATTGCAAGTGTACTTATATCTGCAGGGAGGTTTCCAGAAAAATCTACTTCAACAGTATCAACCTCATAAAGAATTTCCAGCTGAGCCATTAATTGCGGCAAAGCTGCCATTGAAGGCTCGCCATGTCCCTGAAGCAAACCAATCCTGGGTTTATCTTTTACAGATAACTTTTTAATACTAGTAGAAAGTGCATACTCCATTGCCGAACCGGGCTGAACAAAAGGTATTACATCACTCTCCTCGCCCAGTTGTACAACTGCACCAAGGTATGCACGCTGCTGCTTCATCTGATCCCGTTCGCGAACATTAATTTGAATTGGGCGAATACCAGCTTGTTGTGCCTGCGTCTCTGCTTCCTGTCCTTCGTTCGGATTCAGGAATTCGTAAACAATTTGACCGCCGGAATAGTTATTGTATTCTATTAATAACTCCTTAAAGTCTTGCCTAACCTTAGCAATATCCGGAGGCAGGTTTTCTGAAAAGTATGCTTTAACCGTAACAGGATAGTTAAGCTCTGCTAAAATATCTTTCGTAGCATCGCTTAAACTGTATCTTTGATCTGCAGTGAAATCAAGTCTGAAAAATAGTCTGTTACTAATGATGTTTACTAATACAAGAATACCAAGTATTAATAAAACTGAAATCTGAATTTTCTTTTTTGTAATCATATCTTATTCTACAATATTTCTCTTTGATAAAGAAATTTCTGCTAAAACTAATCCAAAAATTGTGATTGAAAGGAAGTAAATCAAATCTTTACTATCGATTACCCCTCTTGAAATTGATTCGTAATGTGTTGACAAACTAAGATAACTATAAAGGTTAGCAAACCAGCCCGTAAAACTATTTGAAAGCACATCAAATATTATCAGGAAGAAAACGCCTATAAATAGTGCTAACAAAAAGGCAACTACCTGGTTGGTAGTAATACTACTTGCGAATAACCCGATACTAATATAAGTCATACTGATAAGCAGCATTCCAAGATAACCTGTCAATACTGCGCCATGATCAATTGGTCCAATTGACATTATAGAAAAATAATAGGGAAGCGTTAATGCCAGGGCAGCTGCAATTAAGATAAGGCAAGCCAGGAATTTTCCAAGAACCACCTGCCAGTCATTAACAGATTTAGTCAGCAACAATTCAAGTGTACCGCTTCTTCTTTCTTCAGCTATCATGCGCATGGTTAATGCAGGTATAAAAAAGAAGAGTGTCCAATACGCGATTGAAAAGAAAGGCTGCATTGTAGCCTGACCAATAAGAAAAACATCTGATCCATATAGCCAGGTAAAAAAGCCGCTGATTCCAAGAAACGCGACAATTAGAATGTAGGCGATCAATGAATCGAAAAATGATTTTAATTCTCTTTTAGCGATAATCCAAATAGGTTTCATAATTATTTCGTCGTTAATTCACGGAAAATATCTTCTAGTTTAGTTTCCATTGGAGTAAGCTCTGTGAGCATCCAATTATTCTTCACGCAAAGATTAAAGATATTTCTCTTTGATGATTGATTGTCATTACTATTTATGAGATACATGTTTTCTTCTTCACTTACCGGATCAACAATTGCAACAGAATCGAGAGCCTGCAATGCTGACACGGTCTCATCCTTACCAGGTGTATCCTCAATTCTCACTTTTAATACTTCCTGTCCCTGAGCCTGCTTGCGCAAAGTTTCAGCAGAACCATCGGCAACAATCTTACCATCGTTAATAATAAGAATACGATCGCAAGTTGCTTCAACTTCAGGAAGAATATGAGTACTTAGAATAACCGTTTTTTCCTTACCCAACTCGCGGATTAGCTTTCTTATTTCCACTATTTGGTTAGGGTCAAGTCCGGTAGTTGGTTCATCAAGAATCAGTATCTCAGGATCGTGTATCATCGCCTGTGCGAGACCAACACGCTGCCTGTAGCCTTTAGATAGCTCACCAATCCGTTTATGCTTCTCAGCATTCAATCCGCAAACTTTTATCATCTCTGCAATTCGTCCAGGCATTTTAGCCTTAGAGACTCCCTGCAATTCAGCAACGAACTCAAGGTACTCGATGATCTGCATGTCATGATATAAAGGATTGTGTTCCGGTAAGTAACCAATCTTAGTTTTGATCTCATCCTGATGTTCATGGATGGACATACCGTTCACTTTAACGTCTCCATCATTAGGAGCCATAAAGCAGGTAATTATTTTCATGGTGGTAGTTTTGCCCGCACCATTCGGGCCTAGGAAACCGAGTATTTCCCCGGTACTTACCTCGAATGATATGTTATCAACAGCGCGTTGAGTGCCATATTTTTTGGTAAGATTTTCAACAACAATACTCATAGAACATTTAGCTTTGTTAGTAATTGTAATAATAAATTAATTAAACTCGCATGTAATACAAAATCAGAGCGCAATTTATAAATGTGACCCATTAAATTCAACAGGTTTCTTTCTTAACAATGCCATTTGAGATTAATGCTCATCTTTCACGGCATAACCGACAAATAACCTCTTCAATTCTTTACAGGAACCATAATTCAAAGCAAATTCCAAGGCATTGTACAATCGTTTTTTTTTGAGGTTCCAAAAGAGTAAAAAAAAAATTCAGAAGACAAATTCTAATTCGATCCCTTGTAAACCATGTGGCTTAAGGAAAACAAAAATAAGAACTATTAACAATCTAAAATTAATTCCTTCATTGTACGCTTTGGCACGTGATGAACGGAATTTTCATCTCTGTAATATTTAATGCTCTCTACAGCATCTTCAATTTCTACTTCTTCTTTCGGTTTCCCTAGTGCAAGCACATAAAGTATTTCATATTGATCAGGAACATTCAAATTCTCCTTCAGATCTTCACGATTGATTGAACCAAACATACATCCGCCGAGTCCCAATTCAACCGCACCAAGCAGCATGCTTTGCATAACAATTCCTGGATCGACTCCGAATATTTTTGAGATGTTTTTGTCACCAACTATTACGATGTAGCCAGTTGGTCTTTCACCTTCAACAGGCCCTGACCAATCCGTTAGGTAACCTGCCCATTTAAGCGCGGGGAATATTTTGCTGTTCTTTTCAGGGGTGCAGGCTAAAATATACTTCAAAGGTTGTAGGTTTGCTCCTGAGCCGGAATATCTGGCCAGCTCGACTAATTGTTCTAATTCCTCAAGTTTAATTTTACGTTCTTCCCAAAATCGTCTGTAGCTTCTGTTCTTCATTACTAATTCTTTGATCATAAAAACTCCGTATTATTCAAGAAGGTTTTCTGCCTTTTTTAATGATTCAGGTTTACCAACGTCTACAAAATTCTCTGTTGGATGTTTGTAAGATATTACTTCATTGTTCTTTGCAACTGTTAAATAAAGATCAATAATGGAAAACTTTTTCTCCTCAGGCATTAAAGCGAATATCTCAGGACTAATTACATGTACGCCACTAAAAGCCATTTGTTTCCCTTGGAGTGAAGAGCGCACTAATTTTTCCTCACCCGTCTTCATGTTTTTCCAGCCAATCAATTTATCGTCATCATCAAAATAAAGATACCTGGATGATTCTCGTTCACAAACGGCAAGTGTTGCCAGCGCGTGGCGTGCTTTATGTGTTTTAACCATGTCCGCCAGGTTGATTGATGAGATAATATCAACGTTATGCACGAGGATGGGATCTGAACCTCTCAGATATTTTGCTGCAAATTTAAGAGCACCTCCGGTTTCCCGTAGTAGGTCAGATTCGTCCGATATAAGTAGCTCTGCATTCTTACTCTTAAGTGAGTTAACAAAGGCAATTATCATCTCAGAAAAATGATGAACATTAATAACAATCTCACTAAATCCAAAGCTGATAAGATTATCTATAGTAATTTCAAGGAGTGTCTTCCCATTCAATTCCACCAGTGCCTTTGGGCGGTCGTTGGTCAAAGGTCGAAGGCGAGTTCCGAGCCCGGCAGCGAGAATTATGGCTTTCATAAATAAATGACCTCCTGCGGAAAAAGAGCTTAAGTATTAAGTGACTAAGTGACTAAGTGAAAAATAAAATTATTTAATAATTGATTTGATCAGCCCGGCAAGCAGACGCTCGACTTCTCTGCTTTTCTCAAAAAGATCGTTATACTGATTAGTTGAAATATACTCCAGGTTTTTACTTATATCCAATTGAGTTTGCAACTCAAACAATGAACCAATTGAAATTTGCAAAAACCGCTTAAAATCATTTTGAGAATTTCTTCCAAAGCCCTCTGCTATGTTCGAAGGAACAGAAACTGCACATTTTCTTATTTGTTGACTCAGTCCATATAATTCATCTTTTGGAAACAACTTTGTAAGAAGATAAACTTCAGTAGTAAATTCCATACTTTTTTGCCAAACTATCAGATCCCGGTAAATTTTTACATCGCTCATATTTCTCCCGTAAAGTTATTCAGTTACTTATTAATTCTTCCAACTGTCTGTGCCGCACCTCAATAATAATATCCTCTCTTTCTGATAGAGTCTCAGCTAATCTTTCAGCATTGTAAACTGACCTGTGTTGGCCACCGGTGCATCCAAAATTTACCTGAAGGTTTTTAAAACTACGTGAAGAATAATTATCAATTGCTTTGTTTACTAGCTTTAGGATATCACTTCCAAATCGTTCAACTTCTGGACTACTATTCATAAAACTCTTAACACTTTCATCCAGCCCCGTAAATGATTTGTATTCTTCATGTCTACCCGGATTTGGAAGAGAGCGGCAATCAAAAACAAACCCGCCACCATTGCCGGAAACATCCATTGGTATTCCTTTGCGATAGGAAAATGAATTGATTTGAACATTCAATTTATCAGATATATTTTCCGATTCATTTGCAATCAACCTAAGTTCTTCACTCTCGGTAATTTTTCTCAAGACAAATTCCAAATGATGGATAGAACATCCGAAAACCTGCTTATCCAAAAGCCATTTAAGATTATTAATTGCATAAGGAATACTACGGAGAAAATGTCCCTTCCGCTCGAAGAATCCTCTATACCCATATGCGCCGAAAGCCTGGAGTGAGCGAATTAAAACGTAACCGTAATAGTACTTTATAAATTCATCCCGATTCACTTTCTTGAATTTTGACAATTCGGAGAGATAGTATTCTAATAATTCTAATCTCATGCCCGGTGTTAAGCTAAGTTTTGCACTAAACAGGAGTGACGCAACATCGTATTGCAAGGCTCCTTTCCGGCCACCCTGATAATCAATAAAGTATAACTTCTCATCCTTAACCATAACGTTGCGTGCCTGAAAATCACGATACATAAAATAGCTTGTATCTACTTCTAAGAGAAAACCAGTTAATGATTTGAAATCATTTTCCAAAAGCTGTTCATCGAAAGGTATTTTGGCAAGTTTAAGGAAATAGTATTTGAAATAATTGAGATCCCACATTATTGATTGTTTATCAAAGCTCTCGCGTGGATAACAGAATTTATAATCTAATCCTTCGCCCCCTTTAATCTGAAATTCCAACAATCCCTTCAACATCTGTTTTAAAAGCTTCGCTTTTTCAAACTCACTCTCTTCCGATATAAGTTTATCGAATAACAGTGTATCTCCCAAGTCCTCAATAAGATAAACACTATTGGATAAATCCTTTGCAAGCAAGGATGGAACCGCTAAATGAAGCAACTTAAAATGCTCGGTAAGATAAATGAAAGCTTCATTTTCACGCTTGTCCGGATTCCATGCAACAATTGCTTTTTTATTTTTACTGCGTATTCTGTAATACTCCCTGTTGGAACCAGAAGGTGGCAGCTGCATAAAATATTCAATCTTTTCACCAGACCAGTCAGTAAATATTTTTTTTATATCAATGTGTTTTTCAATCATTTGTTATTCCCATAAAAGGTTATCAATTCCCAATGGACCATAAGGAAATAGAAAAAATACTGCTGCTACAAAAATGGCAATTACTATCATTAATAGGATATTAATTATTCCGAAAGAAATGGTAAACAAAAATAAAAAAGCCAGCACTTTGATGCTGGCATTATATTAAAACGAATATAAAATCGACTTACATAGGATTGTCAACAGAATGCATTGACCCCCCTGTATACTTATTACCTTTAAAATCCCATAATTCAAAATCAATTACATACCACCCATTTGGATATTTCGCACTTCCATCTTCCTTACGTTCTGCCGTATCCCAGGTATAACTATAATTCATTGAAAATACACCATTTACTCTTTTACAATTTGTCACTATGCAAACTCTATTATTTTTTGGATCCGCAGCGCCTGTAGACTGTTGTTGTGTAAATGCTGACCAAGGCACAAATAAAACATCCCGATCATTCATTGATAATTCTAATTCACTGAAATCAAATGAATCAAATTGAAATTCTGCATTTCTCTCGTAACTTTTTATAGTATACTTAATTTTTGATATGTTAATATATTTCCCATTAATGTCATCTGGACTTGACGCTTGCCCGGTAAACTCAGCAAAATCACTTAACCAAATTCCAATATCTACCTTCCCGTAAATAGGTCCGTTAAATTCCTCACCCCAATTTTCCCATCCTGAAATATCTAAGATTTCATTTGAATTTTCTTTGAAAATGTAAATGTATCCCGATCTGGGAGTAAGTGTATCTTCATAAATAAAATATTTATCCGGTTGTTGGTGTAACCATTGTTTCTTTAACCATCCGTTTGAGGAAAAACTAAATGCACGTTCTATTGAATATCTACCATTATATTCATCATTTACTTCCGCAATCTTAAACCCCGCAGGTATTAGATCACCATAGCTAACTGAAATGTTTTTTATATACCTGTAGATCCAACCATACCCGGGATTTTCGTAATCTTCAATAATTAGATGCGAACCATCGGAGCTTTGTCTTTGAACAAATTTCACTGTTCCTGCAGTAATCGAATACAAAGGCGTATCCTCTCCCACATCTATTGCAAAGCCCATACTTAGCCTTGGCTTTTGCTCATCATAAACATAATCGCAATAGTTATCCACAATCATTAAATTATCCATCATAGCATTGTATTCATTCTCTGTATAATCCGGATCGTGATGTGGATAAGGCAGCTTGCCTTCCGGCAGAGTTACTACATAGTTCTTAAAGCCCAGAGTAGTAAATCTATAAATGCTGCTCAGATCGCTTACTTTCTCTTTATCAGAGGCTAAAACTCTCCAGAAATATGTGCTTGCAGGTTCAAGGTTTTTAACAATACATGTGGTGTCGGAAAGCTCCTCGTAAATTCTTGTATATGGACTAGCATTTTCATCCAGGTAAACATCATAAAAAACAGGATCTCCATCAACATCTTTGGTAGCCCACCAGGTAAGTATAACACTATCTCTTATATTCGTTACACCACTTTCTGGCAACTTTAGATATGGTTTGTTTGGTGCTGTATTTTTATGAAAAGTTTGTCTTAAGTTGAAAACCAGTTCTTTTGTTTGCCCGTTTCTAATTATTGTCTTTTGGCGTTCAACTTCAAAACTATCTTTTTGTGCAAAGACAAAATACTCTCCGGCCGGAAGATCCTGCAATTCAAATCGGCCGCTTGTGTTGCTGCTATCAGCAAAACTCCAGGGAATTGTGTATATAAAAACATCTTTGATATTAGTGTTGGTTGAAGAGTTCTTTACAACACCCCTAACGACACCGGGAGATTCATTCATGGGCCCACTATTCTCAGAACAGGATACCAGCAAAAGAATTAAACTGAGCACATAAAAGTATATGTTTGCTTTATTCATCAGAATGAAATTCCCTCGAATTATTAATTATAACCCATTATAACCAATAATGGATTTTGTCCCAAACCCGAACAAGTGAAAGGAAATTAGTGGAAAATATTTTTAAAGTAAACAGCTAAAAAATTACCCGAGAAGTCAATTTACAAGAGAAATTGCTTCCTTGAAGAAGTCAGACAATGGTTTCTTATGGATTCTTTATCCAACAAAAAACCAGCAAATTCATGCAGCTAAATATTCACAAATTAATAAATCTCATCTCCGCTGAAAAAAAATAAACTTTACCTGGCTATTAATTATATACATATTTATATGCGCTTGCAGTAGCTGAATTACCCCTGTAATCCCAAACCCTTACTGTTATTATGAACATTCCATTACGATATTTTCTCTTTCCCTGAGCGTCTAACTCTGTTGTATCCCAGGTAAAATTATTGTCTAAAACTGCCCTACCATTAATTCTCTTGAAATTACTTATAATCAGGCTCTTATGATATATAAAATCCTTGATTAGATCATCTCGCTTAAGACCCACTTGCCATGGCATATAGATTTGATCTGTCAAATTTAGATTCAGCTCTCTGAAATCAATAATTTCACTAAATATTATTTCTCCGGTAAGATCATATTTTATAGAATACTCTATCTTCGAGACTGAAACATTGTTGTTAAACAGTGGATCGAGCGGTAATTTTTCACTGGCATAGTCTCCAAGGTCTTTAATATTCACTATTATATCAATATTACCACTAAGGTCTCCATCAAACCTAATATCTGTATTTTCCACAAAAAAATGAATTCCAGATATCTGCGGATTTTTTGTGTCTTCGTAAATAAAAAATTCATCTGGTATCTTATATACCCAGTCTCCTCTTAACCAATTATTATTAGAATAGCTGAAGGCCCGCTCTATAGAGTATATTCCATTATATTCATTGTTTACCTCACCAATCTTGAATCCTGCTGGTATAAGATTACCAACACTAACAGTGATACCTTTGACAAACCTGTAAACCCAGCCATAGCCCGGATTTTCATAATCTTCGATAACTAGGTGCGCACCATTAACACTCTGTTTTTGCACTGATTTTACTGTTCCGGCGGTAATTGAATATAGTGGTTTGTTCTCTCCGACATAAATTGCAAAACCTGAGCTCAGCCTTGATCTGGTGGAATCAGCTACATAATCGCCATAATTATCTATCACCCACAAATTTTCCATCATATCATTGTATTCGGCTTCGGTATAATCCGGGTTGTGATGAGGATAAGGCAGCTTGCCTTCCGGCAGGGTAACGACATATTCCTTAAAGCCAAGAGTAGTAAATTTATAAATGCTGCTCAATCCACTTACTTTATCTTTATCTGAAGCTAAAACTCTCCAGAAATATGTCTTGGCTGATTCAAGATTTTTAACAACGCAGAATGTATCTGAAATTTCTTCTTGAATTCTGGTATAAGGACTGCCATTTTCATCCAGATAAACATCGTAGAAAACAGGATCTCCTTCAACATCTTTGGCCGCCCACCATACTAATTTAACACTATCTTGTATGTTGGATACACTTGACTCGGGAGACTTTAGAAATGGTATATTTGGTGCTGAATTCTCATGATAGGTTTTTCTTAAGTTGAATACCAGTTCTTTTAATTGACCGTTTTTAATTACCGTCTTTTGCCGTTCAACTTCAAAGCTATCTTTTTGTGCAAAAACAAAATACTCTCCGGCAGGCAGGTTATTCAATTCAAATCTTCCGCTTACATTACTGCTATCGACAAAACTCCAGGGAATAGTATATATAAAGACATCTTTGATGTTAGCATTTGTTGAGGAATTTTTTATAACACCCCTCAACATTCCGGGAGAATCATCTACAGGCTCGCTGCTTTCTGTACAGGATATCACGCATAGAGTTGAAAATAAAACAAAAAATAACATCTTAAAAGTGTTCATCCGGACTGATAATCCCCAAATTATTAATTCCAGATTAATATCACCAAAGTTTGGTTTAATTCCCAATATCAGCAAGTGGAAGGAAATTAGTGTAACTTACATTTAAAGTAAACAGCGAAAAAAATGCACTGAAAATTTATTTAATTACAGCAATAACCTCTTTACAAAAGTCAATGCAGTGATTAAGTGCTTTTTCCGGATTTTGAAAATCCGTGGTCATTTCAAATTTCATATTGTCTTTACCCTGCTTGAATTGTACATCTTTGGAATGCTTCTCAACAATGTAGCTCATCAAAAGAGTAAATTTGTTCTTATAATAATCTTCTCTGTCCCCCTTGGGAAGAATGAAAATAACTTTTCTTCTTTGGATCACTATCCTGTCAAAAAGAGCTATGGATGCATAAAATCTTAATATGGCTGTAAGAATAAGTCTCTCAATTACAACGGGTAATTTTCCAAACTTATCAGCAACCTCTTCCCTTATTTCCTCAATTTCTTCAATCTTAATTATTGAAAACATTTCCGTGTAAAAACTCAAACGGTCTGCCTGGTCGGGCATATAAGATTTAGGAATGTTGATTTCGAAGAATGTGTCAATTGTGGGTTCGGTACGTTCTTTAACTACAGGGAGATCGTCAAAGACTTCATTGAATTCCTGCGCTTTTAATTCTTCTACGGCCTCATCCAGCAGTTTCATGTACATATCAAAACCAACAGTATCAATAAAACCACTTTGCTCAGTTCCCAACAAATTTCCAGCGCCCCTGATTTCCAAATCCCGCATTGAAAGATTAAAACCTTCACCCAAGGCTGTGTACTCTTCAATTGCCTGTAATCTTCTAACAGCCTTTTTAGTAATCGTCTCAAGCGAAGGAACCAGCAGGTAAGCATATGCCTGCCTGTCAGACCGCCCCACTCTGCCACGTAATTGATGAAGCTCCGCGAGTCCGAATCTGTCAGCACGATTGATGATAATCGTGTTCACATTGGGAATGTCGAGCCCCGACTCTATTATTTTGGTCGCGATTAACATGTGGAATTTTTTAGAGAGGAAGTCATGAATAACTCTTTCCAGTTCAGAAGGTTTCATTTGACCGTGAGCAACACCAATTTTAATTTCGGGAATATATTTTTGAACAAAAGAGGCGATCTTATCAATTGATTGCACCCGGTCATGAACAAAATAAACCTGACCCTCTCTTCTAATTTCATCCATCACCCAGGTCCTGATATTAAGCGGATCGAATTTGTCAACCTTCGTATATATTGGCTGCCTGTTTAAAGGAGGAGTTCCTATTATAGATAAATCGCGTGCACCTAATAATGATAGATTTAATGTGCGTGGAATAGGAGTTGCGGTTAATGTAAGTGTATCTACATTTGTTTTGTAAGACCGCAGCCTTTCTTTAGCTGCCACTCCAAACCGATGCTCCTCATCAATAATTAAAAGCCCCAGGTCATTAAACTTTATATCTTTCGAAAGTAATCTGTGAGTCCCAATAATTACGTCTACTTTCCCATTTTCAAGTTCTTTAAGTATTTCCGTTTGCTTGGTTTTGGTCTGGAATCTTGATAACGCAGACACCTTAACCGGGAACTGTTTTAACCGGTCGGAAAATGTGCTGAAGTGCTGTTCCGTAAGAATAGTAGTCGGGGCAAGCATAGCAACTTGTTTCCCGTCGTTTATTGCTTTGAAGGCAGCTCTTACAGCAATCTCGGTTTTTCCGAACCCTACGTCACCACAAACCAGTCTATCCATGGGATTGTTGGATTCCATATCAGCCTTAACCTCTTCAGATACTTTTGCCTGGTCAGGCGTATCTTCGTAGAAAAAAGAAGCTTCAAGTTCTTTTTGCCAGATAGAATCAGGTGAATATGCCATTCCAACAGCTGCCTTTCTTTTTGCATAAAGTTCAATAAGATCTTTTGCTGCTTCTCTTATCTTCGACTTAACTCGTTTCTTGGTGTTTTTCCATTCATTACTTCCGAGTGTGGAGAGTTTTGGCTGAGCTTCTTCGTTAGATGAAAACTTTTTAACCAGTGACATATAGTTAAGATTTACATATACAACTCCACCTTCAGCATAAAGAATTTTTATTGATTCCTGTTCAATATCACCAATTTTTATTGTCTCTAGTCCGGCATAACGTCCAATACCAAAGCTTTCGTGAACAACAAAATCACTCCGTTTAAGCGAAGCCAAATCTCGGGCTCTTGATTTCCTTACCTTTTGTTTTTTAATGAGTTTTGTTCTATAAGGTTTGTTAAATATCTGGTAATCCGTTAAGACCAGTAATTTTTCCGAGGGGACATGGAACCCATTCTTTATTGCTAGAACTACAATGTCAATTATTCTCTGTTCAATCAGGTAAGAGAACTCCGCGTTATAATCTGTTAGTAGTTCTATTAGTCGTTTGGCCTGAAACTCATTTTCCGAAGTAATAATTACTTTGTATTTCTTTTTTGCAAAATCATTAAGGGAATCGAATAAGAGAGCAAACTTGGAATTTATTGCAGGGGCTTCTTTCAAACCAAGGTTGATTCTGGAATTGCTTTCATCAAATTCTTCTTCAATAAGCCAGCGGGCTTCTTTTTCGAATACTTTCTCTAAGGAAAAGTCATCTTCAACCTTCTCCGGCAGATTCTGTGTTGTCTCCTGATTTTCACTTCCACCATCAAAAACCTCTTTAAGCAATTCAGCATCCATTTCCATGGGCGGAAGGACTTCTTTCGTTTCAGTTTTACTAAAATTATGCAAAGTGTGTTTCGAGGCAATAACCCGCGGGTTATTCAAATAATCGAAGATGTGTGAAAAAGCATCGGACTTTTCCATAGAAACTGCACTTGCCAGTGTAACTTTCTCTACTTTGTTAAGTGACCTTTGTGCATCCGGATCAAAGTATCTTATTGATTCAATAAAATCGCCATCAAACTCCAGGCGGCAGGGAAGTCTTTCGCTGTAAGACCAAAAATCAATTATTGACCCCCTAACAGAAAAATCACCCGGGTTGTCAACATATTTTTCCCGCTCGTAATTAATCAGACCAAAATATTCTATCAAATCATCGTAAGACGACTCTTCGCCAAGTTGGATAGTTGTAGTGTTTTTATCCAGTTCTTCCTTCGATGGCAGATTTACCCTTAGGATATTGTAATCAGTGATGAAGATGAATCTATTCTTTTTATTAATTTCCGTAAGTTTGTCCTGAATAGTATCTATATCAACTTCATCCAGCACAATTATATTATCCTCAAGTCCCAGTTCACAAAGCTCAACCTTTAACTCATTTATCTCCTTCTTGCCAGACATTAGAACCATCATTTTGGGCTCAAATACGAACATCGCCTTTATTAATAACGACTTGGTTGAGCCAATTAAAGGAGAAACATTCTGGAATTTTAGCTCGGCATTCTCTTTCCAAAGAGAGAGGCTATTACTGACAGAAGGGATATCACAGAATAATTTAAAAACATTACTTTCCATTAGAATCACACTTTTTAAAATAGATATAAGAATCCCTGCCACAAAGGAGTAGTGGCAAAGTCAATTTGCAAAAAGAAAAAATACACTTCCTTTCTTTAAAACACCAACATCAGGGAATAATAAACTGATTTTTTGTATTATTAAGTTCTATTAATAGACCCTTTTCACTATTGTTTATTCCATGGAGAAAACATGGCACTCATTAAAGCTCCTAGTACAAAAAAGCTTAAACCAGAACAACTTAAATGGACCTGTGATGCAGCTAGTTTTGATTTTGACTCGACAGATACCGTAGAACCAATCGAGGGTATTGTTGGGCAAGAAAGAGCGCTTAAAGCCTTAAAATTAGGTGTGGATTTAAAAGGCCCCGGCTATAATATTTTTATAACCGGTCTTTCCGGCACTGGAAAGTTTACAACTATTCAAAAAACACTTGAGAAGATTACTCCCAACAACATTGAATTATTTGATTACGCTTATGTGAATAATTTTAAGGATATGGATCGTCCCACCCTTTTAACTTTCCCGGCAGGCAAAGCGAAAAAATTTAAGCAGGATCTCGGTAATTCAATAAAATTATTACAGGAAAATATTCCTCAGGTATTAGAAACTGACCCATTCATTGGAAAAAAGAAACAACTTTTATCTCAATATGGTGAAAACCAGCAGTCGGTAATGTTTGCCTTTGAAGATAAATTGCGTAAAGATAATTTTACTCTTGGCCAAGTAAAGGTTGGCGAATTAACAAGACCGGAGATTCTTGTTGTTATTGAAGATCAGCCGGTTTTCATTCAACAACTTGATGAACTCATCAGGGCAAAAAAAGCAACCGCTGCTGAAGCAAAAACAATTCGCGCAAAATATGCTGAGTACCAGCAGGAGTTGCAGATTGTCTTTAAGAACAGTCTTAAACTTAGTCAGGATTTTCAGGAAATGGTTACTAACCTGGAAAGAGAATCTGTTAATTATATTCTTAGCGCGACAATTGATGAATTAAAGAAAAAGTATAAAACACCAAAAATAAAAGAATATCTGACTTCTCTGAGTGAGGAAATATTACAGAATCTTGATGTTTTTAAGGGACAGAAGCCAGCGAGATCACAAACCGAGGAAGGATACGAAATTGACTTCCTGCATGATTATGATGTGAACATTATTCTGGATAACTCTCAGTTGAAAGGAGCTCCGGTTATTATTGAAACATCCCCGACTTTGGCAAATATTTTTGGCGTTATTGAAAAATATACTGATGGACAAGGTGCGTGGTATGCTGATTACACAAGAATAAAGGCTGGTTCTTTCTTAAGAGCCAATGGCGGCTACCTTGTAATAAACGCAGTTGATGCCTATAACGAACCCGGCGTTTGGAAGACATTAAAAAGGGTTTTAATGTATGGTAAACTTGAGATTCAGGATATTGCCAGTCTCTACCAATTTTCACCAAGCGTGTTAAAACCTGAACCGATTGATGTAACCACAAAAATTATTCTTATAGGGAATAACGAAATCTATTCCGTCCTATCTTCTTACGAACAGGATTTTAATAAAATCTTCAAGGTCAAAGCTGAATTTGATCATGTTATGGAGAGGTCGGATAGTGCGCTTCAGCAATATGCGAAAATCATTAAAAAATTAATCGTTTCTGAATCCCTACTGGAGTTTGATAAATCAGGTATAACAAGAGTAATTGAATACGGCGCACGTTATGCCGGTGATCAAAAAAAGTTAACAACCCGTTTTGCATATATTGCTGACTTGTGCCGCGAAGCTAATTTCTGGGCTCAGGATGTTGGTGATAAAATCGTCTCTGATTACCACGTTATCCAGGCATATGACACAGCCAGAGATCGACACGGTTTGTATGAATCAAAATTGTCTGAAATGATAGAAGAGGGTTCAATTCTTATCGACACTACAGGTGAAAAAGTGGGTCAGATTAACGGACTTGCTGTTTATGGCAGCAGCAGTAATCATGGATTTGGCAAACCGACCCGCATATCAGCCTCCGTTGCCTTAGGTAATGGAAGCATAATCAATATCGAACGCGAAGCCGGATTAAGTGGAAACACTCACAATAAAGGTGTATTAATTATTACTGGCTATTTTCGCGAGAAGTTTGGCAAAAAAATTCCACTTTCATTTACGGCAAGTTTGGCCTTTGAACAAGGTTACGGAATGATTGATGGTGACAGCGCCTCTATCACAGAGATTTGTGCATTGTTGTCAAGCATCTCCGAAATTCCAATTAAACAAAATTTTGCAATAACAGGATCTGTTAATCAAAAGGGAGAGATACAGCCAATTGGCGGCGTTAACGAAAAAATAGAAGGCTTTTTTGATATTTGTAAAATCCGAGGTCTAAACAAAAAACAAGGAGTAATAATACCAGTACAAAATGTTAAAGACCTTATGTTGAAAGACGAGTTAATTGATGCGGTTAAAAAGGGAGAATTTCACATTTATCCGGCTTCAGCAGTAGAAGATGCGGTACATATTTTAACTGGTATTAAAGCCGGGAAACAAATGGCAAATGGCAGTTATGAAGCAAATACTGTTTTCGGTGTTGTAGAAAGAAAGTTAAGAGAGATGAGAAAATTAGTAAAACCAAGTGGCGATGAGAAGAAAACATCTACTAAAACAACAAAATCAAACAAAAAAAAGTAGAAAATTATGTTAAGGAAATTTGCTAAAACAAAAATACTGGCAACACTTGGACCAGCATCAGACTCCATGGAAGTATTAAGTGAACTGATTGAAGCTGGCGTTGATGCTTTTCGTCTCAATTTTTCGCATGGAAACGAAGAATATTTCAGAAACTTATTCACACTTATTGATGAATTGAGTATTAATAAATCATTGCCTATTTCAATCCTTGTTGATTTGCAGGGTCCCAAAATTCGTATTGGAGAACTTGAATCAGCAGAAGTTGAAATTAAGACCGGACAAACTATTGAAGTTTTTTGTGACGGGAGAAAGGGAAATGAAAAAGTAATTTCGTGTTCCTACCATAATCTTATAGTTGACGCTGCTATTGGCGATAAAATATTAATTGATGATGGATTGATTCAGCTTAGGGTAAGTGAGAAGAGAGCGAGTTCCCTACTTTGTGATATAGTTGAAGGTGGAATTCTCAGACAAAAGAAAGGTATGAATTTACCCGGGATGAGGTTAACCACTCCTGCAATCACGGAAATTGATTATAAGAACCTCGAATTTGCTCTTCAGTTCAGAGTAGATTTTATTGCTCTCTCATTCGTACGTTCTTCAGATGACATATTATCCTTACGTAAATGGCTGACAGAAAGAGGCAAAAAAATTCCAATTATTGCCAAAATTGAGAAACCTGAGGCTGTTGATAAATTTCAGAAAATACTTGAGGTTAGCGATGGAATAATGGTGGCCCGTGGTGATCTTGGTGTTGAACTTCAGCCGGAGCAGGTTCCAATAATACAAAAGCAACTTATCCGTGAATGCAATGTTCAGGGAAAACTTGTCATTACAGCTACTCAAATGCTTGAATCAATGATTCATAATCCTGTACCCACTCGCGCGGAGGCATCCGATGTTGCAAATGCTGTTTTGGATGGAACGGATGTGGTTATGCTGAGTGGTGAAACATCAATTGGCAAACACCCTGTTGAAGCCGTCAGACGCATGAATGCTATCCTGATCCACACAGAAAGTCATTTGCCTTTTTCCTCCAACTTAGATTTCAGAGTGCCATTAAACCTGGAAGATAATTTATTCGATTCAACTGCAAAAGCAATTAATTCAATTTCAAATCAGGTAAATGCAAAAGTAATTGTCGCCTTTACTCATTTTGGCAGAAAAGCACATAAGCTGTCGAAATTCAGACCAAATAAGCCAATAATTGCAATTTCTGATAGTCTCAAAACTTTAAGCGAACTTAATATGCACTGGGGAATTCAGGCCTATTATTCCGATGATATTGATAATGAAGATATTGCCATTGAAAAAGCCAAACAAATATTAATCGCAAATCAGTTGGCTAAAAAAGGTGACATGGTATTGTTTACCGCCAGCGCACCTACCCCATATTTGGGTAGAAGAACCTGGATACAATTTGTGATAATATAATCACGAAAGGTAAGAATGAGTGACTTACATTTAGCAAAATGGTGGGAAGAAACGGAGAGAGGCAAAATACTTTGTACTCTCTGCCCGCGATATTGCGAGTTGGGAAATGGGCAACACGGCTTTTGTTATATTAGAAAAAATGTTGATGGGAAATTATACAGTCTCGGCTATGGGAAACCTTCGGGATTTGGTATTGATCCCATTGAAAAAAAACCTCTTAATCATTTTCTCCCCGGAACATCAATTCTAAGTTTTGGTACAGCTGGCTGCAATTTGGGATGTAAGTTCTGTCAGAATTGGAATATCAGTAAAGCAAAAATTGATAATGTTCAGTCACTGGAAGCAACGCCAGAGATGGTTGTTAGTCTGGCAAAAAAACATAAAACGCCCTCAATTGCTTACACTTATAATGATCCTACTATTTTTGGCGAATATGTAATTGATGTTTCTAAATTGGCCAGGCAGGAAAAAATTAGAAGTGTAATGGTAACAGCCGGGTATATTGATAAAGAAGCCCGCAAAGATATCTACAAATATATTGATGCCGCCAATGTGGATCTGAAAGCATTTAGTGAAGAGTTTTATTTCCAATTAACCTCTTCTCATCTAAAAAACATTCTTGATACTTTGATATGGCTAAAGCACGAAACCGGAGTATGGATAGAAATTACTACCTTATTAATACCTGGTAAGAATGACAGTACTGAAGAACTAAAACAAATGTGCAACTGGATTGTTACCAACCTTGGCGATGATGTTCCAGTCCATTTCACGGCCTTCCACCCTGATTTCAAAATGACAGATATTCCTCGCACTCCCTCCAGCACACTAATAAGAGCAAGAAATATCGCCCTTTCTTCTGGACTAAAATATTGCTACTTGGGTAACGTTCATAACATTGAAGCACAAACTACTTACTGCCCAAATTGTAATGCCATGTTAATTATACGGGATTGGCATTCGGTATCTGAAAACTTTATATCGAGTGGAATGTGCCCGGAATGTAATTGTAAAATTAATGGTGTTTTTTGCTAGCAACGTCTGACATGCCAGTTTCTTCGAATCAATAACATTATCCACATAGCCAACTTGTTTTCGAATAATTAAATTGGCTTAAATTTTAATCGTTAATAAGCTGATATATTTTTTAATAAAATGCTTTTTATAATAAATAAATATGTCTTATCTTATCGTGCGTTGTTTTATTCCGTCTAATGGTATTAACGTAAAAACTTAGAATTTAATCCTATTCCATTAATCAACTAACATAGGAGTACAAACTTAATGAGGTTGTTTGTAATTTATTGTTTATTCGTAACGTTACTGGTGGGCGCTGGTAATACCTTATCCGCTCAGGGTAAGTATGGAAAGGTTGGTAAAATCTTTTCTGTAGAAGAGGCTAATAACTTGTTTGGGCAGGTGAAAGCAAAAAAAACTATCAATACTGTATATCTTAAAAAAGTATTGAAAAAAGCCAAACATTATGTAAGGCTAAAACTAAAGAATAATTTTATGACTATTCTTGAAGATGAAAAAGATATTGAAAAATTTAACAGTCAGTTTAGTGAAACAGCTATTACAACTGACGATACTCCTGAACACCTTTTCAGCAAGGAGGTAGTTGAAGAATTACTGCAAAAGGGTGGATCGGATGTGACAACAATTGAAGAGAGAGATGGAGTCCTAACAGTAACCAATGGTGCGTATACCATGGAATTTGCCTCGGGTTGTCCTCCGTTCTGTGCATAATTATGGATATGATTCAGATAAGTAAAATATTGTACTTCATTGGAATGATTATATGGATTCTTCCGGCAATCAAACAACGAAAGAATAATTTCTTCTTTTACTTTCTTGTTCTTGCCATTGGTGATCCACTTAATTACATCTCATTTTATTTGTTTGGGATAAATCCGGCTAATAGTGTTTTTCTTTACATGAGTTATATTATGCTCATTTCTATTCTTGAAAGACGCGTTATTAAAAAGCATATGATAATATTCGTCATTCCATTCATGTTCATGATATTTACAAATATATTTACTGACATAATGGATGGAAATGCACTAAAGCTGGCATTTATTTTAATTCATTCCTTAATTTTTAGTATTATTTTAAAACTATATGCGTTTAATCAAACCGAGAAGGGAGCAATCAATTGGTTTTTTATCGTGCTACTTTTCTACGAATTGACCGTAATTTTCAAATTTGTGGGGGTAACATTTGAGCTTGCAAATGCCACTGGATATTTTATTTTTACAACATTATTCCAAATCGCCTTCGGACTCTTCTTTTCAGTCTTTAGAGCAGATGACCAGAGAATCATTTCTAAGCTTCGATAATCCTCTGCTCTTCTCTTTTCTGATTTTAGCGATTGTTTTACTGGTAACATTAATTTATTACCGGTATATAATAATTCCTATGCGTATTAAGCATCTGAAAGAAGAGGAGAATATCAGACTTCAGCAGGCTGAGTTGATGGCGCTTTTTGCTTCGTTATCTCCTGATCTTATTTTGAGGTTTGAAAAAAACGGGAACATTGCTCTTGCAAACAATGCCGCTCATAGAACATTTACGGAAGAGAATCTTGTGGGGGGACATGTAGAAAACGTCCTCCCAATTCTCAAACAATTCAATCTGGAAGAACTGATTGATAAAGGAAAGAAAAAGGATTTTACGGTTATTATTGGTGACAAGTCTTATCAATTTATTCTTGCCGGCGTTCCGCAAATCAAAGTAGGACAGCTTTACGGCAGAGATATAACCGAACTCGTTCAGAAAGAAAGTGAGTTAAAAATAGCTCTTGGAAAAGCAGAGGAATCAGAGAAACTAAAAGCTGATTTTCTGGCTAGAATTTCGCACGAAATACGTTCCCCATTAGTTGCTATCCAGGGTTATTCGGAATACTTATTAGACGAGTACGCCAATATGGATTCAGATTTCCTTGATATCTTCCGATCAATGGACAAGAACAGCAAACGGTTATTTAGAACAATGGATTTAATCATTAACACATCTCAATTAACAACAAGTAAATATGAGCCAACACTTTCCAAGGTTAATATTGAAGAAATGCTTAGTGTAATCCATTCCGAGTATAAAACTTTCGCCGAGGAAAAAAATATAATTTTCAACCTTAATATTGCGACACCAATCAATTCTGTAGTTAGTGTCGACGAATATTCGGTTCATCAGATTTTTGTAAACCTGGTTGATAACGCCTTAAAATTCACTGAAAAGGGGAATGTTGATATTAATGTTTTTAGAGAAAACAATTTCAAGTGTGTTGAAATAAAGGATAGTGGAATTGGGATTTCCAGCCATTATATTGATAATCTGTTTTCAACATTCTCTCAGGAAAAAACAGGGTACACCCGTCCTTACGAGGGAACCGGGTTGGGATTGTCCTTAGTAAAGAATTACGTAGACATAAATAAAGCAACAATTTCCGTGAAAAGCTTACCCGACGCGGGATCAAGTTTTACGGTAAAGTTTCAGGAGATAAACGATGACTGAAGTAGACATCAAGTATAAGTTACTTATTGCAGATGACGATACGGACAATGTAAAATTTCTCGAATATTACCTTAAACGAAATTTTGAAGTTTCTGTAAGTACTAATGTCGCCTCATTTTATGAGGCTATAAAAGATAAAACTTATGATATAATATTAATGGATATTGCACTAAGGGATTACAAAAATGG
>Ga0180007_10001367_pt1 | contig 33958 bp, 24 predicted proteins | sample MM_PC_MetaG_FD_121122 | JGI IMG/M metagenome (GOLD analysis project Ga0180007, IMG submission 121122) | Groundwater microbial communities from the Aspo Hard Rock Laboratory (HRL) deep subsurface site, Sweden - MM_PC_MetaG | ecosystem: Environmental > Aquatic > Deep subsurface > Groundwater... | reverse complement strand
CTTCGCGCCGCAGGCGGGCCTATACTTCCTCGCGGTGCGTTATCTGGATCCCGGCCTCGCGTCGCTCCTCCTGTACCTGTATCCCGCCTTCGTCGTCGGCATATCGTTCGCGTTCCTCGGGCGGAGGCCGCGCCGCGCTCAGATCGCGGCGCTGGTCCTGTCTATCGCCGGATGCGTCCTTACGCTGTGGACCCGAGGCGCCTATCCGCTCGTAGGCTACGCCTTCGGCCTCGCGGTCGCCGTCACCTACGCCGCCTACCTCGTCATCGGGGAGCGCGCCACGGCCGGCATCGACCCGATCTTCATCGCCGCCAACCTGATGGCCTCGTCGGCCGTCGTATACTGGATAGTAGTCGCGGCGACCGGCAGCTTCCTCGTCCCGGCCTCCTTCCCGGCCGTAGCGGGAATCGTAGGCCTGGCCGCGCTCGGTTCCATCGTGCCCATCGTGACCTTGTTCGCCGCGATGCGGGTCATAGGGGCGTCGGACGTGGCGCTCGTATCGACCATAGAGCCGCTGTTCACCGTCGGGCTGTCGGCGCTGTTCTTCGGCGAGCGGCTGACCGGCCTTCAGCTCGTAGGCGGCGCGCTCATCGTGGCCGGCGTCCTCGTCCTAAACCTGAAGAAGAAGGAGAGCCGATCGTGAGACTGCTCGCCGTCATAGACCATCCCTGGACCGGGAGCTTCAACCACGCCGTGCTCGCGACCCTCGCCGGCGAGGCGCGCGCGCGCGGGCACGATATCGATACCATAGACCTCCATGCCGACCGCTTCGACCCGGTGATGAGCGCCGAGGAACTCGCTGTCTATTCCAAGGGGAGGTTCCTGGATCCCATGGTGGGCGCCTACCAGGAGCGCATCATGAAGGCGGACTACCTGTTCCTGGTTTTCCCGGTATGGTGGGAGACGATGCCGGCCCTCTTAAAGGGGTTCTTCGACAAGGTGTTCCTGCCCGACTGGGCCTTCGCCGAGGCCGACTTCTCGCCGAAGCTGACGGGCCTGCGCGGAGCCACGGCCATAACCACCATGGGCGCGCCCAAGGCCGTCCATACGTCCGTGGAGGCCGCCCTGTGCAGGGGCACCCTGGAGGCTTGCGGCGTCCGGGGCGCGAGATGGCTCAACTTCCTGGACGTGGGCGCCTCGACCCCGGAGCGGCGCGCCGAGTGGCTCCAGAGCGTCAGGGACAGCGTCGCGGCCCTCGATAGGCTCTAATCCCCTTAGGCTCTTTAGGCTCGCGGGAAGGCCTTCTCCAGGGCCCTCGCGAGGGCGACGAGCTCGCCGTCGTCGAAATCTGGCGGCACGACCGAGGGGGCATTAGGCCTAGGAGCGACGAGGGCGCCCCCGCAGAGCGCGGCGCGGAAGAAATCCGGGTATCGCTCGTCGTCGAGGCGGGCGAAGGCGTAGGGGCCGGAGCGCTCGAAGAAAGCGCCTAGGCGCTTGTCGAACCTAGCCCACAGTCGTTCGTCGTAACCGTCCTTAACCGCCTGTCCTAGGCTCCAAAGCCCGCGAGAGGCCGCGAAGAGCGACTGCGCCGCGACGAGCTCTCCAGGTTCCGCGGCCAAGGCGGCCGCCGCGGCCGAACCGTCCCTGGCCATCAGGCACCAGGGCGCGTACGGGCGCGGGCAGGGCAGTACCGGCATAGCCAGGTCCGCCTCGGCGCATACGGCCGCGAACGGCCTGGCTATCGCGAGGACGGCGCTCCGAACGGCGCTCGAGCCGGGATTCGAGCCGGGATTCGAGCCGGGATTCGAGCCGGGATTCGGCCTGCGCGCCGAATCGACCGTGGCGAAGGCCGGGCCGAGGACGCGAGCGGCCGCCTGCAGGGCCGACTCCTCGCTCGAGAACGCCTTGACCGAGCCGAACCCCGGCCAGGCCTCGGACACCGACTTCGCGAAGCGCTCGTCGTAAAGGCCGGGGTAGGGGCGCGTCAGGCCCTTGTCCGCCGCGTTGGCCGCCATGGTACGGGCGCGGCGGTCGCGCTCGCCCAGGATGCCTCGTCCCCCGTCTAGCCAGAGGTCGAGGAAGCGCCGCCCGTCCGAGGCGTAGAGCCTGGCGCCGCGCGTCCGCCTGATGGGAGGCAGGAGCCTCAAAAGGTCGTCCATGGTCGCTCCTATCCTAGTCCGAGACGATCTCTAGCTTGCTCGTGAATTTCGGGAAGAACTGCAGGGTACGGCCCGTCTCGAAGCGTACCGTCACGCAGACGCCGGCTTCCCCCGCCGGGGCTACCTTGACGACGCGCCCCGAGCCGTGGTCGTCGTGGTAGACGGGGGCTCCCGCCCGCCATTTCCCCGCCGCCTCGGCGGCCGAGAGGTCGAGCTTGCCCCCGAACGGCCTGAGCATGCCCTTTGGCACCTCGGCGAGGAAGCGCGAAGGCTCGTAGTCCATGATCCTGCCGCGGAACAGCCTCCGCCTGCAGTAGGTGATATGGAGCTCGTCCTTGGCCCGCGTCAGCGCCACGTAGAAGAGGCGGCGTTGCTCCTCGAGGTCCTCGTCGGCGTCGTCCTCGCGGGGGAAGAGCCCCTGCTCCATTCCCGCTATCACGACGACGGGGAATTCGAGCCCCTTGGTATTGTGCATGGTGATGAGGGTCACGGCGTCCTGGCCGGCCTCGCCCGAGGACATGGCGCGGTCTAGCTCGACGGCCTCGAGGAAGGCCGTCAACCCCGCTCGGGTAGCGGGGTAGTCGCTGGCCGCGTTGACCAGCTCGTCGAGGTTGGACACTTTCTGCGTGCCCGCGACCTCGTCCTGGCCCCTATGGTACTCGAGGAGCCCGGATTCCTTGACGGCGTACTCGACTATCCCGGAGAGCCTGTCGGCCTTCTCCTGCGAGCCGCGGCGGACGGCCCCGGGCAGCGGCAGCCCGTCGCCGTCGGCCCCGTCGTCGTAGGCCGACTCGTCGCTCGGCCCGAGCCTGTCGGCTATCCGGCCCATCAGCGCCGCGAACGAAGCGAGGCCGGAGCGCGCCTTGGCCGACTTGGCCTTGGCCGCCGCGGCCGCGGCTACGAGGTCGCCGCCCTCGGCGAAGGCTATCTCCATGACGGCCTCGAGGCTGGCCTCGCCGATTCCCCTGGACGGCTTGTTAGCGACCCGCCTGAACGCGACCTCGTCGCGGGAGTTGGAGGCGAGGGCCAGGAGCGCCAGCGCGTCCTTGACCTCCTCGCGCTCGTAGAAGCGCAGCGCCCCGACGAGTCGGTACGGTACGCCGGCGGCGGGGAAGGCCCGCTCGAAGGCCAACGACTGCGCGTTGGTGCGATACAGTACGGCGACGTCGGAGAAGGCCCCGCCCTTGCGGACGTGGGCGTCCACGACGCGGACGCAGTAGGCCGTCTCCTCGTCGTGGTCGCGCAGGACCGCGAGCACCGGCTTCTCGCCGCCTTTCCTCGTGGCCTTTAGCGTCTTCCCTATGCGGCCCTCGTTCTTCTCCACGACGCGGCTGGCTATGTCCAGGATGCTCTGGTAGGAGCGGTAGTTGCGCTCGAGCTTGACTATGCCCGTATCGGGGAAGACCTCGGGGAAGGAGAGTATGTTCTTGACCTCGGCGCCGCGGAAGCGATAGATGCTCTGGTCGTCGTCGCCGACGACGCAGACGTAGGCCCCGGGGCCCGCCAGGGCCTTTAAGAGCTCGAACTGGGCGACGTTGGAATCCTGGTACTCGTCGACGAGTATGACGCGGAAGCGCGCGTGCGTGCGCTCCCGGATCGCCGGCTCCCGCTCGAGGACGCGGACGGGCAGGGATATCAGGTCGCCGAAGTCCACGTTGCCGGTGGCCCGGAGGCGGCGCTCGTACTCGGCGTAGCGCCTGCGGAAATCCCTCTCCCCGAAGCGGCGGTCTAGCTCCTGCGAGTCCGGGGCGAGGCCGTAATCCTTGGCGCGGGCTATGGCGGAGGCCAGCTTGCCCGCCTCGGGCCGGGACATCTCGGGGCAGGCCGCGCGGACGAGGGTCGTTGAGTCGTCGTCGTCGTAGATCGTGAAGTCACGGTCAAGGCTCGCGGCGGCGGCGTTCCTGCGGAGGAACCAGGCCCCGAACGAGTGGAAGGTGCGCAGGTTGGCGCGGGCGCACGACGCCTCTATGGCGCAGGCCCGCTCGCGCATCTCGGCGGCCGCCTTGTTGGTGAAGGTGACGGCGAGGATAGACTCGGGCGCGTATCCCCGCTCCCGTATCAGCCAGGCTATCTTCGTCGTGATGACGCGCGTCTTGCCGGATCCGGCGCCGGCGAGTATGAGCAGGTTGCCCTTCTCGTGCAGGACGGCCTCGAGCTGCTCCGGATTCAGGCCCGATAGGTAGTCGGGTAGCTTAGCGGGCACGAGGGGCCGCCTCGAGGTCGACTCCGCGGACCGCCAACACGGTCACGGGCAGGACGTCGCCGGGGCTCAGGTCGCCGCCCACGACGACGACGGAGCCGTCCACGTCGGGGGCGTTCATGTAGCCGCGGGCGATGGCCAGGTCCTCGCCCTCGATGCGTTCCTCGACGAGCACCGTCTGGGCGGTGCCGACGAACCGCTCAAGGGCCGCCTCGGTCAGCGGGCGCTGGGCGTCCTCTATCTCCTTCTTGCGGCCTTGCGCTACTCTCTTCGCGACGCGTCCCTTCAGGGAGTACGCGGGGGTGTCCTCCTCGCGGCTGTAGGCGAAGGCGCCCAGCCAGTCGACCCGCGCCGCGTCCTGGAAGCGGCGCAGGGCGGCGAAGTCGTCGTCGTCCTCGCCGGGGAAGCCCACGAGGAAGGTCGAGCGTATGACGGCGGCGGGAAGGGCGCCGCGGATGTCGGAGAGGAGGCCTAGGTATCGGTCCGCGTCGCCGGATCGGTTCATCGCCCTGAGGACGCGCTCGGAGGCGTGCTGGAACGGGAGGTCGAAGTAGGGGAGGATGCGCTCGTCGCTGGCGCACGCGTCCAGGACCGCCCTTGGGAAGCGGTCGGGATGGATGTACAGCATGCGTAGGCGCCAGTCCCCGGGCACCGACGAGATGGCCGATAATAGATCCGGCAGGAGCTGCCTGCCCGCGCGATCCTGGCCGTAGGAGCCGAGGTCCTGGCCTATGAGGCAGACCTCGTAGGCCCCGGAGGAGACGAGCTCGGAGAACTCGGCCGCCGCGTCCTCGGGGTCGCGGGACGAGATGCCGCCGCGGATCAAGGGTATCGCGCAGAACGAGCAGCGGTTGTCGCAGCCCTCGGCTATCTTGAGGTAGGCGGAGCGGGGGAAACCCATGAGCGGGCCGCGGCGGGCCGGGGCGTACGATACGCGTTCCGGGGCCGTCGTCCTCCTGTCGCCTCGGAGCGCGGCGTCGGCGGCGCGGCCGACGAGCGATAGGTCGCCGTTGCCGAAGACCCCGTCGGCCTCGGCGAGGTCGGAGCCGAGGGCGTCGGCGTACCGCTGGGACAGGCATCCCGCGACGAGGACCCGCTTGCCCGGGTAGGCCGCCTTGACGGCTATCACGGCCTCCAGGGACTCCTTCTTAGCGTCCTCTATGAAGCCGCAGGTGTTGACTATGACCAGGGCGGCACCCGACAGGGAAGCCGACGAGGCCCAGCCCTCGGAGACGAGCCTGGCGGCCATCTCCTCGGCGTCGACCTGGTTCTTGGCGCAGCCGTGGTTGTCTATGTAGAAGGTCTTCAATTTACGTCGTAGACCCCGAGGCTCCAGCTGCCGTCGTCGGACTGGACCCAGCGGACCTGCTTGACGGCGACCTCGCCCGGCGAGCCTAGCTCTACGTCGGCGCTCTGGCCCCCGGAGGCCTGTATCGTCAGCTTGCAGGCGGCGGCGTTGCTGGCCCAGAGCTTGGCCGAGTTGTTGGCCGTCACGCTTATCTGGTCGCCCTTGTTATAGTAGCGCTCCTCCCGCTCCTTGCGGTCTATCTCGTGGCGGAACATCGCGTAGTTCCTGAACGTCACGTTGACGACGAAGGGGTAGGGGCTGCGCTTGCCGGAGAACACGATGGATTCCTGCGTGGAAGGACGCTCGGAGGCGGCCGTCGCCTGCGCTCCCGCGCTCGGGGAGGGCGCGGCGCCGGGGGTTCCGGGCGCTATTGCCTGGGTAGGCTGCCCCGGCGTCGGCGACGGGCCGGGCGAGGGACTCGAGGCGGACGGAAGGAACCCGGCCAGGGCCTCGGACGCCTTGAAGCGTATCACGGCGCCGCTCGACGGGTCGTTCTTCTGGAAGTCGACTATGAACACGAATAGCTCGGGAAGGTTGTCCTTATCGAGGTCGATCGATCCTTCTTCTCCGAGCATGAACCGCGTGACGCCGACGGGCGTCTCTATCGCTACCCTGTCGTCTATCTTGGATACGTTGAGCTTATAGCTGTCGTTGAGGTAGGGGACGAGGAGCGTGTCGCCCTCGTAAAGGCGCTTCTCGAACTGGGCGGAATCGAGGGTGTGCTGAACCGGCGCCGACCTGGTGAGGGTAGGGGCCGCGGGCTCCGGCCTCGGTCCGAAGGCCCTGACGGCCAAGAAGCCCGCGGCTCCCAGCGCGACGACGGCGCCGGCGAGTAGGAACGGCCACGCGATGGCGCGCTTAGGCTGCAGCAGCTCCTGTATCGGTACCGGCTGCTCCTGTATCCTGATGCCCCTGAAGGCCTGGACTATGGACGCCGACTCAAGGCCGAGGTACTCGGCGTAGTTCCGGAGGAACCCGACGATATACGGCTCCCCGGGGAAGATCGAGAAGTCCTCGCTCTCCATCGCGGCGATGTATCGCTTGGCGATGTTAGTCTCGTCCGCGACGTAGTCGATGCTAAGGCCGCGAGCCTCCCGAGCCGTTTTTAGCTGTTCACCTATCGCGATAGCGTTCATGGGTTCGTCGCCGCTCCCTAATTATCCGAGCTGAATAGGAAATTATTGTACATATTAGCAGAAGCAGGAGAATCGTATACGAATTTAATCGCCGGAATATCCTGATCTAGCTTTATTTTGGTAAAATCGTACGAGATCAGGTCTCCTGCGAGGGTAGTCCCCTCCATCCTCCGTATCAGGAGACGATCGGGGTCTATCGATAGGGTAATGGTCCTGAAGCCCTCGGCGACGGTGAGCCGGGAAAGCACGAGGCGGATGACGCTCTCCGACTCGGAGCCGGGAAGGGGAACCGGCGTCGGGACCGTCTCGAAGCTCATGGAGTAGTTCCTCCCGAGCATGCGGAGGCCGTCGCCCGTAGCGGCGGCGGCTGCGGGCCCGCCCGAGCCGGTCTGCTGGCTGAGCACGGCGCGGTACTCGGGCACGTATACGACGAGGCTCTGGCCGTCGTACACAATGACCTGCGACTCGGGAACCGCGAAGTCCATCCTCATGAGCGTGGGCGCCTTGTAGATGACGGTTCCCGACATCTTCTGCGTACCCGCAATGACCTCGACCGACGCCTCGTAGTCCTTGATGGCCGAGTACCTGGCCGATACGTCCTTGAAGAATTTATCCGCGGTGACTATTTCCTGGGCCGAGACCCGCGTCGAGGCCATGCAGGCGGCGAGAGTAGCGATTGCCATGATAGAAGGAAGCGTTTTCACGTCGGATAACCTACCGTTGCGCGTGGATTCTCCGATATAGTATCCGGTACCAGTTAAAATGGCAAGCGATGCCGGTCGCGCCGGCCTCGGCTCCCCCGATCCTTACCGTCCCGCGGCCTTGACGCGCTCCAGCACGATCCACCTGATCCTATCGTCGCTCAGGTTGAGCTTGGTCCCGCAATCGGGGCACGTGAACCTGCCGTCCGACAGGTCGTCCTTCCTGCAGGCCACGCAGTACGCCTTGCCGCACTCCGGGCAGGAACCCGCAGGCGAGTCGTCCGGGGGCTCGCCCTTTAGCCTGGATCGCGGTACGGCCGGGACAGGCTTTGGAGCCTCCCACTCAATCCCGCAGGCGGCGCACGATATAGTCTCGAAGGCGGCCGCGCGTATCGCGGCCTCGACCGAGGCCGCGGCCTCCGGATCGACGGCCGCGAGCTCCTCGGCTACGGCGGCCGCGCGCTCGTACCGGCGGCGCGAGAGGTAATGCTCGGCGAGGCGCCGCAGCGTCTCCGCGTCGCCCGGCTCTCGCTCGAGCGCCGCTCGGTACGCGAGCTCGGCCCGGCCGATATCGCCGAATTGGCCGGCGATGTCTCCCATCAGCCTAAGGGCGCGAGGATCGTCCCTCTGCTCCAGGGCCGAGCGGAGGACCTCCTCCGCGTCGGAGAGCCTGTCGAGCTCGTAGAAGGCGGCCGCGAGGTTGATCCGGTACTCTACGACGTCAGGATCGGCTTGGCCCAGCGAGCTATTGGCGGAGCCCGGCGAACGATTGGCGGAGCCTAGCGAACGATTGGCGGAGCCAAGCGAACAGGCCAGCTCGTAGGCCGCGGCCGCCTCCTCGATCCTGCCTTGGGCCGCGAGCGCGTTTCCAAGGCGATTGGCGGCGGCGGAATCCCGCGCAGGCCAGTCGCCCAGCGCGGCGACGGCCTCGGCGTGCCTGCCGAGGGCCGAGAGCGCCTGCGACAGGTTGCTCGCGGGCGTAGGCTCCTCGGGAAGCGCCTCGGCGGCCTTCAGGAATAGCCCCGCGGCGGCTTCCGCGTCCCCTCCGGCGAGCGCCGCCTGGCCCGCCAGGTTGAGCGTCCAACCGTCGCCCGGAGCCGCGAGCGTCGCCTCCTCTATCTCGCGTCGGCACGGCTCTCCCGCGACGAAGAGCGACTCGGCGAGCCTGAAGCGGTAGATAGGCTTTTCGGGATCTAGCTCCACCGCCCTCTTGAACGAGCGCGTCGCGTCCGCCCGCTTCCCCTCCGCCGCCAGGACGAGCCCGTATACGTACGCGGCGGGGGCGTCCTCCGCGCCTTTCTTGACCAGCCTCGTTAGCGTGGCCTTGGCCGTCGCCATGTCGCCCCTGCCGTAGGCCGCGAGCCCGTCGAGGGAATCGAGGGCGGCCTTGTCGTAGCCGCGTTCCCTGAGCCGGCGGGAGCAGTCCTCCACGTCGTCCCAGGCTTCTTGCTCGTAGAAGCCCTTCGCGGCGGCGAGCCACGCCGCCGAGGCCGCGACGAGATCCCCCGAATTCTCTAGCGCCATGGCCCGGTTCCTGGAGTAGATAGGCATCCCGGGATCGCCTAGGGTCGCCCTCCCGTAGGCCTCCGCGGCCTTGGCCCACGAACCCTGGTTGTAGTGGGCGTGCCCGAGCAGGTTGGCGAGCCTCGGGCTCGAGCGGAGCCTGGTCTCGTCCGCCTCGAGGGATAGGCGCAGGAGGCCGTAGTCCCCGCGTAGGTAGAGCAGGTTGTAGCGCTCCTCCACGGCGTCGTCCAGGGAAGGGTCGAGGGCCAGGCACGCGTCGATGGCCTCCGCCGCCTCGTCGAGCAGCTCGAGGCGCAGGAGGCATTCCGCCTCGAGGAATTTGTCCCTGGCGCTACCGTCCCCGCGGTCGGCGACCTTGCGCAGCTGGACGAGGGCGGGCACGTAGTATCCGAGCGCGAAGAAGCCCTCGGCGAGGCGCCTTCTCTGGTCGGGGTCGACGGCTACGATCCTGGCGAAGCGTATATAGTCGGCCTCGGCCTCGACCGGCCTCGAGTCTATGCGTAGCGATTGGAGCGCGAAGGTAGCCGGCCCGTCGTAGGTCTGCGCGACGAACGCGACGCGGCCGGAGTCGAGGGAGTCGTCCTCCGCCTCGAGCGCGAACCGCCCGTTGACCATGACTATCAGGCGCGGGCCGCGCGACACGACGCTCAGGACCGCCGATCCGGTCCCGGCGGCCCACGGGCAGGCGGTCCACGGCACGATGGCGCGCGGCTCGCCGTTGAACACGGCGTCGAGCCTGGCCTCCCCGTCGCTCGAGACAAGCACGTAGACGAACGACGAGTCGTCGAGCTTCCTGAGCATCAGGCCCGCGGATCGCCTCGCGCCGCCTTCCCCGAAGCGTATCTCCGCCTCCACCGATACGTCCCCGTAGCGGTAGCTGCCGGCGTCGGCCCAGGCGAGCAGCTCGCCCTTGCGCAGCTCGAGGGCCAGCGCGCCGTCCTCGACGCGCACGGCGTAGCGCGCCTCGTCGACGGGCTCGAAGCCCGAGGCCTCGATGGACGAGAAGTCCGCGAGCCGTAGCTCCTCCGGGGAGGAGCCTTGGGGCGGCGGAGGCGAGGGTTTCTGGAACAGGCGGCGTATGAGTCGGAGCATCGGGGCGATTCTACCCGCGGCCCGCGCTCCGTATCAAGCGCCGCTCCGATCAGGCCTTCCTCGGGTGCTCCAGGAGGAGGGTCTCGGTCGGGCGGTCGCATACCTCCGCCGGGCCGTAGTACTGGATGGCCCCGGGGAACCTGAAGCGGGTCTCCACGGCCCAGTCGGCGCGGGCCGCGGCGAAGGCCTTGAACGGCGCCCCGTCGAGCTCGACCAGCGCCTTCTTGATGACCGGCTTGTCGGAGCCGTGGCGCCGCTCGAGGTTCATCATCATGGTCAGCGGCACGCCCCCGGCTACCCAGTCGCTCGCGGGCGCCGACAGGTTGCGTATCGACGATATATAGCCGGACAGGCCGTTGGCCGCCAGGACGAAGCCCGAGTACCCGAGGGCGTAGCAGTAGTCGGCGTCGAAGTTCGACGGGAAGGCGCAGCGGCCCTCGTAGCCGAAGAAGTGCGCGAGGGCGCTGAACGAGCCCTTGTAGCCTCCCTCGGCCCTCAGCTCCGCGAGCCGCTTCTCGACCATGGCGATCAGGAGCTTCTCCGTGTCTATGCGGGATACCTGCACGTTGCCGTGGGGGTCGCGGTCCATGATGAGCTGGCGCTTGATGTCGGCGGGCAGGCTCCCGTACAGGGCCGCGGCCGGGCCCGCGAGCGAGGCCGCGACGAACCCTACGCGGCCCTCGTCGTCTTTCTGGGCGCGGAAGGCGTCGCCCTTCTGGGCCATCATGTCGTTGAGCTCGGCTATCAGGACCTTGAAGTCGGGGATGAATTCTATCAGGCCCTCGGGGATCAGGACGACCCCGAAATTCATGCCGCGAGCGGCCCTGGCCGCGACCGACGCGACTATCGTCTCGGTCACCTGCGCGAGGGTCTGTCCCCTGGCCTCCACCTCCTCCGAGACCAGCGCGACGTTAGGCCTGCACTGGAGCGCGCACTCGAGGGCTATGTGGCTGGCGGAGCGGCCCATCAGCTTGATGAAGTGCCAGTACTTGCGGGCGCTCGCCGCGTCGCGCTCTATGTTGCCTATGAGCTCGGCGTAGGTCTTGGTCGCGGTATCGAAGCCGAAGGACGCCTCTATATACTCGTTCTTCAGGTCGCCGTCTATCGTCTTCGGGACGCCGATGACGGAGCACGGGACGTTCTCCCGCAGGAAGTACTCGGCGAGCAGGGCGGCGTTGGTATTGGAGTCGTCCCCGCCTATAACGACGACGGCGTCCAGCCCGCGCGCGCGGGCGGTGGCGGCGCTCTTGGCGAACTGCTCGGGCGTCTCGATCTTAGTACGCCCCGAGCCGATCATGTCGAAGCCGCCGGTGTTGCGGTACTCGGCTATGGTCGCCGCGTCGAGCTCGACGGCCTTGTCGTCGACGAGCCCGCCGGGCCCGCCCTTGAAGCCGAGGAGGACGGAGCCCGCGTTGCCCTCCTTGAGGCCGTCGAAGAGGCCGGCGATGACGTTATGGCCGCCCGGGGCCTGCCCGCCCGATAGGATCACGCCTACCGTCATGGCTCCGCGCTTAGACGCGCCCGCTCCCGGGACGAACTTCGCGACGGGCTTTCCGTAGCACGAGGGGAAGAGCGCCCGTAGCGCGTCGCGATCGGCTATCGATTCCGTGGCGCCTCCGCGCTCGACGGCTATCCGAGCGAGGCCGCCTGAGAGTACTGACGGTAGCTTAGGGGCGTATTCGTATCGGGCTTCCTGTAATGGTGAACGTTCCATAGCGGCTCCTTCGTAGGTCTGGAAGGCGCGCGGGAGTAGCGCCACGCTCGGGCGCGAACGGCCTTCGTTTCCTTCGAGGATATCGGATAGGGCCGCGCGGGGCAAGATCGGCGGCCGATTATCCCTTCGCGGCCGTCACGGCCTCGGCGTCCTCGCGGCGGACGGGCTTCAGGATGCGTACGCCCGTCTCGGAGGTCTGGACGATCGTCTCCTTGCCGTCCGGGGTCTTGGAGCCCAGGACGAGCACGACCGGGTACCGGGGATTGTCGGGATTGACGTCTATCACCTGTCCTAGCTTGGAGTTGGTAAGGAGCACGAACGAACCGACCGGGAAGACCGACAGCGAGTAGACGAGGGACTTGATGACTACGTCGTCGTACTGCTTCCCCTCGTTCTTGAGGATGTCGACCATGCCGGCGTAGCCCTCGCGAGCCTCCTTGTACGGCCTGGAGGCGGTCACGGCGTCGTAGGAGCAGGCGACGGCGATGATGCGGGCGTACACCGATATCTTCTCCCCGGTCAACGCGCGCGGATAGCCGGTGCCGCTCATGCGCTCGTGGTGCTCGAGGGCGGCGAGGCAGATGGATAGCGGGAATTGCTTATCCTTGAGGATATTGTACCCGAGTATGGGGTGGGCGGTTATCGATTTCCGCTCCTGGTCGGAGAGCTTGCGATCGGCCATATAGAGTTGGGGCGGGAGCCTGACCATGCCTATCTCGTGCAGGACCGCCGCCACGCCTAGCTCTATGAGCCTGTGGGGCGGCAGCTTAAGGTGCCCTCCCAGGATTATCGCCAGTACCGTGGAGCGCGTCGAATGGTTGACGAGGTAGTTCGACGTGGCGGATTGCCCGCCCAGGATGCGGAGGACGTAGCGCTTATTCTCGAGGATGACGTCGCATAGCGTCTTCACCTTGTCGGACAGTTCCTTGAGGCTTATCTCGCTCTTCGTCACGTACCTCGTGTAGACCGTCTCCACGTACTTGAGGAACTGGTCGTAGAAGACGGTGACCTTGGCGAGGTTCTCCTTGTCGCCCGCGGTCTGCGAGGTCACGGGGCGGCCCTCGGCCTCGGCTTCCTCTAGGCCCTCCGCGTCGACCGCCTCGAGTCCGGCCGCCTTAATAGGCTCGCCCTCGGTGAACAGCTCCCGTATCTCCCATTCGGCGAGCCTGTTGATGAGGGACGACGTGAGCGGCGTCTCGGGCGTCAATATGATATACGTATCGTCGAGGAACACGGGGGCGCTATAATACGTGTCCGGCGCTAGTTCCTTGAACGGTATGGCGTTCATGCCCATTGACCCCTCTCAGGCTATATTCTATGCTTTCTTAGCGATTCGCGCTACTCGAGACTTTTCGCGTAGCTAGGATTAGCCCCTTGTATCTATTATTGGAGATAATCCGCATGAAGTTTAAAACAATATTCGTGCTTTTCAACGCATTATTGATTTTCTCGTTCGCGTTTATCTTCTTAATGCCGTTTTTCCTGCTGGGCGGGGAATATTCCTTGCCGTTCTGGGGTAGGAACTGGCCGCTCTTCCTTTTTTTCATAGCCGTGCTCGTCGGCTTCAACGCGTTCTTCGCCGCCAACTGGCGTATCTTCACCCTGCTCGAAGGGGAGGATTGGGACGCCCTCGGGACCCTGCTGGAGCAGCGGGTCTTCAGCAAGAAACGTTACGACAGGCGTACGGTACGGCTCCTAATAAATACCTCTCTCCTGCGCGGGGACCTGGCCATCATCGACAGGCTCGAGGCGGTCTTGCGTTCCCAGAGACCGACGGCGCTCAGGCGTGACGCCGTATTGTTCGGGGCCGCGCGGTTCCTGCGGAACGATACCGAGGCTACCGTCGGGTTCCTCGAGGAATTCGCCGACGGCAAGGGAGTCGAGAACCCGGCCTGGATACGCTTCTACCGGGCCTTCTCCCTGGTGCTGGCGAAGCGGGCCGCCGAGGCCGCGCCCCTGCTCGAGCCGTCGCTCGGGTCCAAGGACCCGGCGCTGTCGCTGCTCTCCGCGTACGTCCTCGGCGCGCTCTGCGCCTCGGCGGCCGAGCCCGGCGAGCGCGAGCGGTACGCCTCCGCCGCGGAAGCCAGGCGGGCCGAGCTCGCGGCGCGCTACGGCTCGGAGAAGCGCGGGGCCGAGCGCCTGGCCCGGGAGCTCGAGCGGGCCAAGGGCGAGATCCATATAGTCATCCTGTCTAAGATACTGGACGAGGCTAGCGCCTGGCTATTGAAGCCTGCGACCCCGGCTTAAAGGGCGTAGCGCCCCGATACGAGCGACCGCTCAAGGAGCCGCCATGAGGACCTCGATTAAACGACCGGCCATTGCGTTGGCCTTGATATGCTCGCTCGCGGGCGCGGCCTCGGCCATGCCTAAGGACGCGACCTTCGTCGCCGAGGGCCCGAATTACGTAGCCGAGGCCGGAGGCGAAGGGGATACCGAGGCCGAGGCCCAGAATGACGCGCTCCGCGCCGCGATAGCCGTGGTCATGGAGTCGCTCGGGAAGGACCGCCTCTTCTCCGAGCTGTTCCTGAAGAATCCCCCCGTCACGATGGAATGGAAGCGGCTATCCTCCGTGAAGGGAGCCGCGTCGACGACGGTCCGTGTCCGGCTCGTCGTCGACGACGAGTCGTTAAGGCTCCTGTATAACGCCTCGTACGTATCGACCGTATCGACGATGCTTGACGGCGCCGAGGCGCGGCTCGCCGACGCCGAGCGCCTGGGCCTTGACGCGCGGAAAGCCGAGTCCGACGGGCAGCTGGGCCGCGCTATGAGCCTGTACTGGCAGTCCCGCGACGCCTGCGATACGGCCCTGGACCTCCTGTCGCCCATAGGCGACGCGGCCGTCTTCTCCACGACGGGCAAGAAGAAGGCCCCCGAGCTCCGAGAGGTTATAGCCGCGGTCAGGGGCTCGGCCGTCTCGGGGTACGATCGCATCAAGGCCGCCGAGCGGGGCCTCGCCGAGGACGAGGAGCTTTCGTCCGCCCTATCGGCCCTCGAGGCTATCGAGGGCGAAGTCGCGGCCGCCGAGACCTGGTCGCAGGGCGTCGCTCCTCGCGCGGCGAGGATCGAAGGGACGCCGAAGGCCGAGCTCCAGGCGTTCAGCGACGAGCTCGGAGCCAGGTACCGCGCCTTGTCGGACGCTCGCCTAGCGCTCGGCCGCGTGGAGGAGAGCGTACCTAGGTCGAAGGAGATCCTGCGCTCGCGCATAGAGGTGGCGCGCAGGCGCGTAGACGGCATAGCCGACTACGCTAGGAAGACGAAGGCAGGCGTAGACCGCGAGATACGCGATCCCGCCATCGCGAGGGCCCGGCGGTCCCAGAATATTCGGTGGGTCTTCCTCCACGAGCCTAGCGGGGCCTTGGCCCTCAGGGTATATACGCCGTTCGGTATCGATCCGGCGGCCAAGGACATACGGCTCGTGGATACCGAGCGCTTCGAATTCAGCCTGCGCTCAGAGGGCGCCTTCGGGAGGGATAAGGGCGTCTGGATCGCCACGGCGTTCCGCAAGGACGACGCGGCGCTCTCGACGCCGAACTCCGCGGGCGACGCCGTCAAGAACACAGGGTACTCCCAGTACATCGACCTCGGCTTCTACGGCAACGGACTCTTCGGGGCTGGCTTCTCCTGGGACTGGCTACGGGACGTCGATCGAGAAACGGTAGGGAAGCGTCCCGCCTTAAGGCTGCTCATCGGCGGCATGAGCGAGTCCCGGGACGAGGCGGCGGCGCTCGCGGTGCTCTCATGGGAGTTCCCGTACGAGTCGGAGACCTTCGAGTGGGCCAACGTGCTAAACGTCGGGCTCGACGCGTTCCTGCGCCTCGGAAAGGCAGTGGAGCTGGATGCGGGCGTGGCGCTCCGGACGCGCGAGAATTCGGAGGAAGGCTACGACACGAGCCTCCGGTACTCCATAGGCGCCGGCTTCCGCCTGCCAAAGCCCTTCCTCTGGGGGCTCGAATACGCCGGCCACGCGTCCGCCCCCGCTGGCTTCGATTTCGATAGGAGCGGCTCCTATATCAGGATGTTCGTCGAGTATTCCCTCTAAGCGCCTGCCGTAAATACGCTCATGCCCCGGCCCGCGCGGGCCGACAATTGAAGTGCATGAGCGTACGATCCAAACCCTTCGCCGTATTCTGCCTATCCGTCTCGTTCTCGGTGGCCGTCGCGACTCTCGCGGTGGCGGCCGATCCCCTCGTCCACACCGTTAGGAAAGGCGAGACGCTCTACGCGATCGCGAAGCGATACGACGTTTCCGTCGATTCCTTGCTTCGGACGAACGGTATAGCTGACGCTGGTCGCCTGATAATAGGCATGAAGCTGACCATCCCCGGTTCATCGTCGCCATCGGGAAGCGTTCCCGAGGCGGCTATCCGCTCCTCGAGGGAGTATACTGTAATCAAGGGCGATACCCTCTACGGTATAGCGAAGGCTCACGGCGTATCGGTAGACGAGATAGTCAAGGCGAGCGGCATGGCCACGACCGTTATCAAGGTCGGACAGAAACTGAAGATACCCTCGATCTCGAGTCCCGTCGCGAGCTCGGGCGCTACGCCCGTTCCCGGCGCGTCGTCGCCTGGGGGCACTTCGGGCGGGACGTCGGGAGGTACCGCCGGGGCTACCGCGACCACGGCCGCCCCAGCGCCTGGCGCGCCGACGACCCCGGCCATCCCCTCGAGCATAGCGGGTAAATCCTGGCCCGTTCAGGGTTCAGTGTCGTATTTGCAGGGCAAGTTGAACGGCGTTTCGATTAGCGCCGAACCGGCCTCGCCGATCCTGGCCATCAGATCGGGGACCGTAATATCCGCCGGGCCGTTCAGAGGGTACGGCCTCGTCGCCTACGTCGAGTCGCCGGACGGCCTCGTGTACGTATACGGAGGAGCCGCTTCGTTAACGGTCCGGCTCGGCGATAGGGTCCGCAAGGGCTCGATGATAGGCAAGGTCGCCTCCGATGAAGACGCGGCCGCCATCCTCTTCGTCTTCAAGGACGCGGATACCATCGACCCCAATATCGCTCCTCGAGACTAGCATATATTGTATGTATCTAAGTTGATATATACTATTTCCTAGTTTAAAATTTTATACTTCCACTGAAAAAGTTAAAATAAAATATTTTCGACGAATTTTGCGGAAAAGCCTTGATTTTCGAAATGTTAAGTATAAACTTCCATTCACGTCTCTTTGCAATTCGGGTATTTTTCTTAAGTTACGACCTACTAGGTCAGTATGGGAGACTTCATGAGCGAAAGCGTACTGGAACGAACGACAGCCGTTAAGCGTATCAAGAAGACCAAGCCGATGCTCCTACAGAAAAAGCCCAAGAAGATGAAGGCAGCCAGGGAGACTGACCCCTTAGCGCTGTATCTCAAGCAGATTTCCCGCTTTTCCCTACTCAGCGCCGATGAGGAGATAGAGCTAGGCGGGCGCATCCAGAAGACGAGGAACGCCATCGCCGCCCTCGACCTGATAGCCGACGAGGGCTCCCCGGAGCACGAGGGAAGGGCGGCCCTCCGCCTAGCGAAGGAAGCGGAGCTTCTCGCGTGCAAGCATAAGATGATCTCGAGCAACCTGCGGCTGGTCGTATCGATAGCCAAGAACTATCAGCACCGCGGGCTATCGCTCCTCGATATCATCGACGAGGGGAACATCGGCCTCATCGAGGCCGTGGAGCGCTTCGACTATACGCGCGGGTGCAGGTTCTCTACCTACGGGACCTGGTGGATCAGGCAGGCCATAATAAAGAGCCTCGCTGACAAGGGCCGGGTCATACGGATCCCGATCCACATGCTCAATACCATCAAGAAGTGCTATTTCGTCGCGAAGCAGCTTACTCAGGACCTAGGACGAGATCCGCAGGCCGACGAGCTCGCGGAGAAGCTCGGCATGGACTCGAAGAAGGTCAAGGAGATAATGAAGCTGTCCCAGGAGACGGCCTCCCTGGATACGACCGTCGACGAGGACAACGTCACCCACCTGTCCGATCTGATCAAGGACGAGAACGCCGCCGAGCCTTTCGAGGAAGTATTCTGCATGACGCTGCAGGACACCCTCGACGGAGTGCTCAAGAGCCTTAACCAGCGCGAGATAACCATCATCACCCTCCGCTTCGGCCTGAACGGGGAGGGGCCCCTCACCCTCGAGGAGACGGGGAAGCTCTTGGGCATTACCAGGGAGCGGGTACGGCAGATCCAGGAGAAGGCAATCCAGAAGCTGAAGGACCTGCGTCGCCTCGACGAGTACCACGAGATATCGTAGAGATAACGCGCGACGCGGAAGGCCGGGGCGAAGGATCCTAGGGAATTCCCTAGCCGCCTCGGCCTTAATAGTCCCTGACTTAAGAGTCCCCGCGTTGCTCGCTTCCTCATCGGTCGCCTGGCCGGTCGCTCAGGGCTCAGCCTGATCGTAGCGCCGGCCGCCCCGACGATATTCTTCCTTGCATCCCTCGATAGCCTGCTATACTAGGCTCGATGCGTAACGACTACGAGCTCGTGAACCATGACGACCATCTCGCGGTGAGGGTATTCCTCCACGACGTCGTACGGTCCCCGCGGCATTGGCACGAGGACATAGAGATTCTCTTCGTAATCAAGGGCTCGATCAAGGTGATCCTGGGCGCCGAGGAGATAGCCGTCCCGGCGAAGGGCCTTTGCGTGGTGAATAGCTATCAGGTCCACCACGTCGAGGCCATAGAGGACAACCTGACTCTCGCCCTCCAGATAGATCCTGACTACATTGACGAGCGCTCCCCGGGCTTCAAGGGCCTGCGCTTCACGCCCGTTCCATTCGAGGGCCGCCCGACGGGCGAGTCCGACGAGCTGCGCCGAGCGATAGCCGAGATCATGAGCGCCGTCTCGAGGAAGGGCCGGGGTTACCTGAGCCTGGCGAACCAATGGCTCTTCAGGGTAGCCTTCCTCCTGGAGTCGGCCTGCGTAGACCCCGGCCTTCGCCCTACGGTCATAGTCGCCGAGGAGGTCCGGCTCCGCCGGATAACCGACTTCATCGAGCGAAACGCCGGCGAGGAGATAAAGCTCGGCGACCTCGCCTCCTTCGCTAACCTCAACGCCCAGTACCTGTCGCGCTATTTCTCCAACCACATGGGCGTCACCCTCTCGAAGTACATCGCCTCGATCCGCGCCCGCAACGCCTTGGAGCTCCTGGAGACTAGTTCCAAGGCGATAACGGATATCGCCCTCGAGTGCGGCTTCCCCAACCTGAAGGCTTTCTACGCCGCGTTCAAGGAGAATTTCGGCAAGATGCCCAAGGACTACCGCGCCGTCGCCCCGAGGCGCGCGGGCGCTTCCGCCGGTTCGGGCGGGCGGGCGGTCGACGTTTTCGATTACCTGCAGATCGATACGACGGCCGGCCTCGCGACCCTCTACGAGTACCTCGATACGGCCGCTACCTCGCGCGCTCCGGCTCGGTCGGAGCGCCGCGGTATAGCCCTGGACGCGGGCGAGGGCCTCGGCCCCGCGCCGCGGGACGCGACGAGGATGGCGGCCTTCGGGCGGGCCGTCGAGGGCTTGCGGGCGGAATGGCGCGATCAGTTCCGCATGCTGCAACGGGAGATCGGCTTCGACATGGTCAGGTTCCACGGCATCCTTAACGACGAGATGCTCGTGGCCTCGCGAAAGGCCGACGGGAGCCTCGACTTCGACTTCGGCCACGTCGACGAGCTGTTCGACTTCCTGCTCGAGAACGGAGCGCGGCCCTTCCTCGGGCTCGATTTCATGCCTGGCGCCCTGGCGAGCGCCGACAGGACGATATTCCGATGGGAAGGAAACGTGAGCCCGCCCTCCGACCTCTCCGAGTGGCGCGCCCTTGTCGAAGCCTTCATCGGGCACCTCGGCGCGCGCTACGGCCGCCGGGAGCTCCGCTCCTGGCGCTTCGAGGTATGGAACGAGCCCGATCTCGAGGGCGTCTTCTGGTCGGGTAGCAGGAATGAGTTCTTCGAGTTCTTCGCCGCCACCTTCGAGGAGCTCAAGTCGTTCGATCCCGGGCTCTCGGTCGGCGGATGCGGTTTCACGCAGTGGGGCATCCTGGATACCGACTGGCTCGACTATTTCGAGGCGTCCTGCGCGAGGCGCGGCATCATGCCTGACTTCGTGAGCTATCACGTCTATCCTCTGGAAATCGTCTCCGATTCTTTCGACGTAGCGGCCTTCGTCGACGAGTGGCACGGCCGGTTCGATATCCCGGATTCCCGCTACTGCCTACGCATGGGCGGGCCCGACGCGGTGAGCGAGACGATGCGCCTCGTCGGCGAGCGGCTCGACAGGGGGCCCTTCGCCGCCTTGCCCCGCTACGTGAGCGAATGGAACTCGAGCCCTAACTCGCGAGACCTGGTGCACGACTCGGCCTTCATGGGCGCCTTCGTCGCGCGCAACCTCGCTTCCTGCGCCGGCCTATCGGCGGGCATGGCCTGGTGGGTCTTCACCGATATCTTCGACGAATTCGGGCCGGGGAGCGGCGAGTTCCACGGAGGCTTCGGGCTCTGTACCAAGCACGGCGTCAGGAAGGCCTCCTGGCACGCCATGCGCATGCACTCGCGCCTCGAGGGAGAGCTGCTCGGGAGGGGCGAGGGGTGGCTAGCCGCGAGGGGAGCGGACGGCGCCGTCCGCCTGCTCCTCTATAATTATCGCCACTACGACGCCGCCTATTCGCGGCTGGACGCCTCGCGCCTATCTCGCCTGAGCCGATACGAGGTCTTCGAGCCGGGCGACGATATCGAGTTCGCCGTCGACATAGCGGGCCTCGACGGCGAGAGGACGGTCAAGGTCAGCCGAATAGGCCGGGCCGCCGGTTCGGCCTTCGACCGGTGGCTGGCGATGGGCCATCCCGACGACCTGCGCGGCGACGCCCTGCTCGCCCTGAGGCACGCCTCCGAGCCTGCCCTGCGTATCGAGCGTATCGACGCCTCCGGGGGCCTCAGGCTGTCCGAGCGCCTCGAGGCCCACGACGTGGCGCTGGTAGAGATCCTGCCTATCTGAACGGCCCCAAAGGCGGCGCGAGGCGTATCGTGGGGACGCGCTCCCTTCGCGAAGGCCGCGCGCTCCCTATCGTCGCTTACTATCCATTCTTGACTCGCCCGCTCGCCGCTTCCGCCCTCGGCTGCCCCCCGCCCAGGCGCGGAGGTCAAATCGCGGAAGGAATCTCGCAAAATAGCGGAAGGCGCGCTCTTCGAATCCGGGCGATAGTGCTTGCGCGCTCGCCTCGCCGTAACGCGGACCGGAGAGCGCGGGCCCCGGGCCCCGCCCGGATTAAGGAGAATGGCGATGAACGTCGATATTAGCGCGGAGCCCTTCAACCTGTCCGCGGAGGATGCCGCGTGGGTGAAGGATACCCTGGCCGGCATGAGCCTCGAGCGGAAGGTAGGCCAGCTTTTCTTCCTGGAGGGCGTCATGGCCGGCAGGGCGAAAATAGTGAAGTCGATAGAGGAATACGGGCCCGGCGGCGTCATGTACCGGACCGCCCCCTCGGGCGTGATCGCCGCCGACCACCGCGCGCTCCAGGCGAAGTCGGCCATCCCGCTTTTCCTGGCCGCTAATATCGAGGCGGGCGGCAACGGCCTGGTCACCGACGGCACCCAGTACGGCACGCAGATGCTCGTCGGCGCGTCGGGCGACAGCGACAACGCGAGGCGGCTCGGCGAGGTCGCCGCTAGCGAGGCTGCGGCGGTCGGCGGCAACATGGCCTTCGCGCCCATCGTCGACATCAACTGGAACTGGCGTAACCCTATCACTAATACCAGGTCGTACGGCGACGATCCGGAGCTCGTCGGGCGGATGGGCGCGGGCTACGTCCGCGGCGCGATGGCCGCCGGCTGCGCCGTCACGATCAAGCACTTCCCGGGCGACGGCTGCGATGGACGCGACCAGCATATCGCGACGACCGTCAACAGCCTGAGCTACGACGACTGGATGGCGACCTACGGCGAGGTGTATAGGGAAGCGATCGCCGCCGGAGCGAACGGCCTGATGGTCGGCCACATCGCCTTTCCCGCCTACGCCGATAGGGTCGCCCCCGACCGCCCCGGGATACGGGACCTGCCGGCCACGCTCTCGCCCGTTATCGTAACAAGGCTCCTCCGCGAGGAGCTCGGCTTCAAGGGCCTTACGATGACCGACGCCTCCCTCATGACCGGCTTCCTGGAGAAGATGCCCAGGAGCGAGGCCGTCCCCGCGAGCGTCGCGGCCGGCTGCGACATGTTCCTGTTCCAGAAGGACCTCGCGGAGGACTTCGGCTTCATGATGGCCGCGGTCAAGGACGGCCGCCTGACGACGGAGCGCGTCGACGAGGCGGTCACGAGGATACTCGCGGTGAAGGCCCAGCTCGGCCTGCACCGCAAGTCGCCCGCCGAGCTCGTGCCGGGGGACCTCGACGCGGCCATGAAGGCCCGCCACGCGGCCTGGGCGCGGGAACTCGCCGACGAGGCCATCACCCTCGTCGATGACGGGCAGGGCCTCCTCCCCCTCGACCCCGTGAAGCGGCGCAGGATAGCCTACATCCCCATCGGCGGCGAGGCCGACTTCATGGATATGCTGAAGAAGCTGCCCGGCGTCAAGGGCGCCCTGATCAAGGCCGCCGCCCGTATCGCGGGCGCCTTCTCCCCGCCGCCCGCCAAGACGCTGGCCTATTTCTCCGCCAGGCTCCGCGCGGAGGGCTTCGACGTCGACGTCATCGACTACGGAAACGTTCTCGAGGCCCTGAAGGTCGTGGGGAAGTCGGTCTCCGAGTTCAAGGCGAGCTACGACCTCGTCGTGTACGCCTCGCTCGTCGGGCCGATGTCCAATTCGACCAACCTCCAGCTCCGCTATACCATGCCCGGCGGCCTCGACGCGCCCTGGATGGTCCGGGAGGTCCCGACTATGTTCGTCTCGTTCGGCAGCCCCTACCACGGGTACGAGGCGCCCATGATCCCGACATTCATCAACGCCTACGCGGGCGGGGCCTTCGTGGTGGACGCGCTCGTCGAGAAGCTGAGGGGGCGCTCCGCCTTCAAGGGGCGCTCGCCCGTAAGGCTGGACTTCAAGGAGTTCGAAGGGAGGATCCGATGAAGAAGCATGTACTACCCGCCGCGCTCGCGGTAGTCGCCATCGTCGGCCTGATGGCGGCCTTCACGGCCTTCGACCTGCCTCTCGCGACGGCGCTTCAGGGCCGGGCCCGCGGCTTCGCTCGGCTCTTCGAGATCATAGGCCAGATACCGTTCGCGTTGATACTCTTCGCGGCGCCGATGATTCTCCTGTTCACGAGCCGCGCAAGGAACGCCGTGGCAAGGATCATGCTCGGCGCCGTGTGGGCGGCGCTCTCGGGCCTCGGCGCCTTCTTCGCGGTCATGCAGACGGTATTCAATATATCGGGCGAGGATCTGGCGTCCGTGGCGCGCTACCTTCCCCTGGAGATAGCGCTGACCGTTCTCATGATGGCCGGCCTCGCCTTGATACTGCGCCGCGCGGGCCGAGAGCGGCTCGAGGGCGCGCGCCGTTTCGCCGTCGTGGGCCTGCTCCTCATCATCCTCGACATGGTAACGGTCGAGGTCCTGAAGAACGTCTTCGGCAGGACTCGACCCCGCGAGCTCGCCGAGGCCGGCAACTCCTTCGGCCGCTGGTTCGAGATACACGGTAAGACCGGCAGGAAATCGTTCCCCTCGGGCCACTCGGCGTATTCCTTCGCGGCGATAGCCTGGTCTCTCCTATGGAAGGCGAAGAGCGTCGGCCGCAGGAACGCCCTGGCCGCGGGACTGCTATTCGGCGCCTTGACTGCCTTGTCGCGCGTGCTCATAGGCGCCCACTTCCCGACCGACGTGACGATGGGAGGAGTCATCACGGTGTCCTACGCGCTCATCCTATCGGCGCTCTTCCGAGATACCCGCCTCCAGGAGTAAAGACGCGCTCGCCGCGCGATAGAGGGCCGCGAGGCCGCGAGCTGGAAGGCCGCGAAGCCCGGGTAGTGATGGATGGGCGGGACCCGGCTCGGGGTCCCGCCTTTTTTTACTGCGCTAGCGCGCCCCGCTCTCAGGCTAGAGCGCCCGGTCTGTACGCTAAGAAGCTTGGCCCGCCTCGGCGTCGTGGGCGGCATCGGCCGCGGCGTTCGCAGCTGCGACTATCGCGTCGAGCGTCTCCTCCGTGAAGGCTCCGCCGGAGAAGGCGCATAGCTTGATAGCCGGGGTACCGCCCATCAGGCGCATCATCTCCTCGGCGCCTTCGCCGTCGCCGGCCGCCCCGAGGCTCCCCGCTATCCCCCTCCACACGGGCCCGAAGATCTCCCTGCCGACCGGGTTCCCGAGCCATTCGGCTATAGTCGTCATCCTGTCGAACGCCGCGGGCCGCTTACTGTCGCCCTGCACGCGCAGCTCCCCGGCGAGCCGTATATCGCGGGACGACGAGCCGATTAGGATCCCGTAGACCCCTCCGTCGACGAACGATCGTCCCTCGGCCCCGTCCCAGCGGGAGAAATCGCGCGCGTCCAGCTCGAACCGGACCGTCAGCTCCTCGCCGGGATCCAGGGCTAGCTTCGCGAAGCGCCCGAGCGTCTTCCTCGGCCTCGGCGGCACGGTTTCCGGAGCGCCGATATAGAGCTGGACTACCTCGCTCCCGGCGACGGAGCCGTCGTTCCTGAGCTTGAAGGCCACCGAGAGGGTCTCGGCCACGCCGAGCTCGGCTCGATCGAGCTCGAGCGACTCGTAGGCGAAGCTCGCGTACGAAAGCCCGTGGCCGAAGGGGAAGAGCGGTTCTATGCGCCTGGAGTCGTACCAGCGATACCCGATGAATCGCCCCTCGGTATAGGCGGATACCCCGGCGTTCCCCGGGAAGCCCAGCCACGCGGGCGTATGCTCGACGGCCAGCGGGAAGGTCTCCGCCAGCTTGCCCGAGGGATTGGCCTTCCCGAATAGGATGTCGGCGACGGCGCCGCCGGAGGCCTGGCCCGCGAGGCCCGCGAGCAGGACCGCCTTCGCCTTGGGCAACCACGGCATCTCGACGGCCGAGCCGCACATGAGGACGACCACGAGCCTAGGCTGGGCCGCGCTTACGGCCTCGAGCAGGGCGAGCTGCCCCGCCGGGAGCCGGAGGTCGCGCCTGTCCCGTCCCTCGGTCTCGTAGCTGTCGGGCAGGCCGAGGAAGAGGACGGCGGTAGCCGCCGCGCGCGCGGCTCCGACCGCCTCGGCTATCGACGCCTCGTCTGAGCGGCCCTCGTCGTCGCATCCGGCGGACCAGCTGAGGCGGCCGGCGCCAGCGATAGTCGCCATGGCGTCGTACGGTACGTCCAGGCGGGCCGCGTTGACCTTGGAGCTGCCGCCGCCCTGGATGCGCGGCCGCTTGGCCATCGCGCCGATCACGGCGATCGGCCCGCCGCGCAAGGGAAGGGCGGAACCGTCGTTCTTGAGCAGCACCATGGACTCGGTCGCCGCCCGGCGCGCCAGGGCGTGCTGCGCGTCGAAATCGACGGCGCGGGCCTGCGCGGCGCGGGCGCCGTACTCGAGGACGGCCTCGATGACGCGACCGGCGGCCGCGTCGAGCTCCGCCTCGCCGAGCCTGCCCTCGCGGAGCGCCGCGACTACGCGGGCCGGGCCTACGGCCCCGCTCGACGGCATCTCCAGGTCGAGCCCGGCGGCGAGCGCGACCTCTCGGCGGTCTACGGCGCCCCAGTCCGATACGACGAAACCGTCGAAGCCCCACTCGTCGCGGAGCAGGCGGGTAAGGAGACCGCGCGACTCCGAGCAGTACGTGCCGTTCAGCTTGTTGTACGCGCACATCAGGCTCGCGGGCCTCGCCTCCTTCACGACGCGCTCGAAGGCGGGCAGGTAGATGTCCCTGAGCGCCGCCTCGTCGACTTCCGCGCTGACGCGCATCCTGTCGGTCTCCTGGTTGTTGGCGGCGAAGTGCTTGGGGCAGGCGCCCACGCCGCGGCCCTGCACGCCCGAGACGAAGGCCGCGCCGAGCTCGCCGGCCAGTCGGGGATCCTCGGAGAAGTACTCGAAGTTCCTGCCGCACAGGGGCGTACGCTTCATGTTGAGCCCCGGGCCGAGGAGCACGCCGACGCCCTCGGCGAGGCATTCATCCGCTATGGCCGCGCCTACGGTCCTAGCGAGCCCTACGTCCCAGGAGCTGGCGATAGCCGAGGCCGTCGGGAAGCAGGTCGCGGGGATGCTCGCGTCGATACCGAGGTGGTCGCCTCCGGCGGCCTGCTTCCGGAGGCCGTGGGGGCCGTCCGACATGAAGAGGGCGGGTAGGCCGAGCCGTTCGATAGCCGCGGTTTCCCACATGGCGGCGCCCGAGCAGAGCGCCGCCTTTTCGTCGATAGTCATCGCCCTAAGGAGTTCTTCGGTCCTACGCGCGTTAGTAGTGGCCATATCGTCCAACCTCGCTACGGATGTGATTATCGCTTCCCGCTCGACCGCCGGCGGCGCCGCGCGGCCGAGCCTCGACGAAGCGACGCCGACAGTATCGCTCCTACGAGCGGAACATGCCTTCCTCATCTTGATGGATTTATTTCCCGGATTTGACCGGTTTAGGGGCGATACGCGATCGCTTCCTTGATGGTAGCCTTGGCGAACCGCTAGGAAGTCATATTTCTGCTATCGGACCTTCGAATATAATAATAATGTCAAAAAATGACGTCCTCGCCCGACTCCCGATGACGCTACGAGCGCTCGCCTATCCGTAGAAATCAAATCCAGGAAAGAAACTCGTTAAATATCGGAAAGCGCGTTTCCGAGACGCGGGCGAGACTGTGTATCGGGCGGGCGCCGCTAGAGCGCGGATGCATCGAGCCCGGGGCGAGGCGCCCGATTCTTAAGACTCAATGGAGGCGAAAATGTCACGGAAGTCAATGCTCTTGGTATCGGCATGCATCATGATCGCTACGTTCAACGCCTTCGCGCAGGGCGCGACGGCGAGGCAGTCGGCCCGGCGGCCTATGCGCGTTCTCGTCGTCAACGACGACGGCTACGACGCGCCTGGCATCAATCTCCTGTTCGATGCCCTGAAGCAGGCCGGCTACGAGGCCTGGCTCGTCGGGCCCGCGACCAACCAGAGCGGCGTAGGCACCGCTATCAACGCGAAGATGGGACCGCCGGTCGCCTACAGGAAGATAGCGGAGAACGTCTACTCGTTCGACGGTACCCCGTCGGATTGCGTTATCTTCGCCCTTACCGCCCTCATGGCCGGCGCGGCGCCGGACCTCGTCATCTCCGGAGTAAACGACGGGCCCAACGTCGGCGTGGCCCAGTTCAACTCGGGTACCGTCGCCGGGGCCGCCCGCGCCGTGAAGCACGGCATCCCGGCGATCGCGTCCAGCGTCGGCCTCCGGATGGACGAGCTGCGCTCCGGTTTCCCCAGCTCGAAGAAGTACCTTCCCGACGCGGCCGCGTTCACCGTCAAGGTCGTCGGCGAGCTCCGCAAGCGCTGGCTCGATGGCGAGCCGATGCTACCCGCCGGCTGCGGACTATCGATCAACTATCAGCCCTATGCCTGGGACGAGATGGCGGGGATAGTCTACGTACGGAACGAGACCCCCGCGGCCTTCCAGTTCCTGTACACCCTGCCAAAGGACAAGGACGGCGCGGTCGCGGTCATGAACATGGAGTTATTCAAGAAACCCGCCAGGCCCGAGCCCGAGACCGACGACGGCGACATCCTCTATACGAAGAGCGTCGCCATCAGCGTCTTCAGGGCCAGCTGGGAGGCGGACGACGCCGAGCGCGCCCAGGTCGCCGCGACGTTATCCGGCCTCGTACGATAAGGAGCCGTAGGAATGAGAAACGATTCAATCGCGGGCATCCATGCCCAGAAAATCCGGTTCGGCGAGAAGCTCGGCTACGGCCTCGGGGACTTCGCCAGCAACCTCGTATGGGGCGCCGTCGGCTCCTTCATGGTGTTCTTCTATACGGACGTCGCCGGCATCGCCGCCGCGGCCATAGGCTCGGTGATGCTCGTATCGCGCATCTTCGACGGCTTCAGCGACATAGCCATGGGCGCCATCATGGACAGGACCAAGTCGAGGCACGGCAAGGCCAGGCCCTGGATGCTATGGCTGGCCGTCCCCTACGGCATCTCGGCCGTCCTCCTGTTCACGGTGCCGCCCTTCGGCCCGACGGGGAAGATTATCTATGCCTTCATCACCTACAACCTGGCGACGACCATCATCTATACCGCGATTAACATCCCCTACGGCGCGCTCAACTCCCTGATCACCCAGGACCAGTACCAGCGCTCGATGCTCAATATCTTCCGCATGGTCATGGCCATGGTAGGAGGACTATTCATCAACATGGCGACGATCCCCCTCGTAACGGCGATGGGCGGCGGGGCGGGCGGCTGGCAGAAGACCTTCATAGCCTTCGGGGCCAGCGGGGCCGTCTTCTTCTTGATCACCTTCTTCGCGACCGAGGAACGGGTCAAGCCCGCCCGGGCCGATAAGGCGGTCGTCCCCCTCAAGGACGGGCTGGCCGCGCTCAAGCTCAACAAGCCGTGGATGCTCATGGTCGTGCTCGGGGTGTTCACCTTCATAGGCCAGGGGCTCGGCGGGGCGAACATCTACTACGCCCAGTATATCCTCGGCGACGCTAGCCTCATGTCGATCATGATGATGTCGATGCTCGTGCCGCTTATCCTGGGACTGTTCATCATGGCTCCCTTCATCAAGAAGTTCGGCAAGCGCAACGTGGCTCTCGTCGGAACCGTCGTGGGCGTCGGCGGGACCTGCGTGATGATAGCCGCTCCCCACAACGTCGCCGCGATCATCGTCGGCATGGTCGTCAAGGGCCTCGGCATGGCGCCGCTCGCCGGCACCATGTTCGCGATGATCGCCGATACCATCGAGTACGGCGAGTGGAAGTCTGGCGTCCGCACCGAGGGCCTCGTCTATAGCGCCGCGAGCTTCGGCGGCAAGGTCGGCTCCGGCATCGGCGTCGGGCTCGTCGGCTGGATACTCGCCTGGGGCGGCTATGCCGCGGGCGCGACCGTCCAGACTCCCGGCGCCATCCTCGCCATCAAGTCGATGTTCCTGTACATCCCGCTCGCGGTTTCCGCCGCTACCATCGTCCTCCTATCGATGTACAAGCTGGACAAGCAGTATCCCCAGATAGTCGAGGAGCTCCATCGCCGGAACGGCGGCGCGCCCGCCAAGTAGCTCGCCCGGAACCTGACTCGTCGACGCGGCGCCATGAGGATGGCGCCGCCTTTCCTTCGACCGTACCCAAGGAGCCCACATGATCGATCTTACAAGTAAACCGTTCAACCTCGACGAGGCGGGCGCGGCATGGGTCCGCGCGACGCTCGCCGGCATGGACCTCCGCGCGAAGGTCGGGCAGCTGTTCTGCCTCATCGGCATGACTAGCGACGAGGCCGCGCTCAAGGGCGTCCTCGACGGCTTCAAGCCCGGCGGCGTCATGTACAGGGCCGCGCCTGGCGCGGAGGTCAGGAAGGCGCACGCCTTCCTCCAGGATAACTCGGAGCTTCCGCTGCTCGTCGCGGCCAACCTCGAGGCGGGCGGCGACGGCATAGCCACCGACGGGACGTCGTACGGCAACCAGATGCAGGTCGCCGCGACGGACGACGAGGAGACGGCGTACCGCCTCGGCCTCGTCGCGGGCCGGGAAGGCGCGGCGGTAGGCTGCAACTGGGCCTTCGCCCCCGTCATCGACATCGACTACAACTTCCAGAATCCTATCACCAATACGCGCACCTACGGCTCCGACCCCGAGCGCGTGCTGCGCATGGCGAAGGCCTGCATGAGGGGCATCCACGAGTGCGGCCTCGCCGTCTCGATAAAGCACTTCCCCGGCGACGGCGTCGACTCGAGGGACCAGCATCTGCTCCCTTCCTCGAACGACCTGTCGGCGGAGGACTGGGACGCGAGCTACGGCATGGTATACCGCGGCATGATAGAGGCCGGCGCGGCTACCGTCATGAGCGCCCATATCACCCAGCCCGCCTACACCAGGAAGCTGAGGCCCGGAACCGCGGACGGGGACGTCATGCCGGCGAGCCTCGCTCCCGAGCTCTTGGGCGGCCTCCTCAGGAAGGAGCTTGGCTTCAAGGGGCTCGTCACCACGGACGCGACGATCATGGCCGGCTTCACGCAGGCCGGCGACAGGTCCCGCCTCGTGCCGCTGAGCATCGCGGCCGGCAACGACATGTTCCTGTTCACCCAGGACCTCGCCGAGGACTTCGGGTTCATGATGGCCGGCGTAGAGAGCGGCATCCTGAGCCCGGAGCGATTGGACGAGGCGGTGACCAGGGTGCTCGCCCTCAAGGCCTCGCTCCGCCTCCACGAGAAACAGAAGTCGGGGACCCTCGTCCCGCCCGAGTCTGCGCTGGCCGTGCTCGGCTGCGCCGAGCACCGGGCCTGGGCAAGGGAATGCGCCGACAAGTCGGTTACTCTCGTCAAGGACGGCCAGGGCCTCCTGCCGCTCTCTCCGGCCAAGCACAGGCGTATCAAGCTATTCGTCCTCGGGGACCGAGCGGGGCTCTTCGGCGGGGCCGAGGGCTCGTCGAAGCGCTTCGTCCGGCTTCTCGAGGCGAGGGGCTTCGAGGTCAGCGTCGCGGATACGTCGAAGCCCGATCTGGCGGCCCTCTTCAGGCCGGTGAAATCCATCAAGGACGAATGCGACCTCGTGCTGTACTACGCCAACCTCAAGACGGCGAGCAACCAGACGACGGTGAGGATAGAGTGGGCGCCGCCTATGGGCCTCGATCTTCCCCGCTACCTCGGCGAGGCGCCGGTGGCCTTCGTGTCCGTCGCCAATCCCTATCACCTCCTCGACGTGCCGCGGGTCAAGACCTTCGTCAACGCCTACGGCGACGGGCCGGACTCCGTGGCGGCCGTCGTCGAGAAGCTCGTCGGCGCCTCGCCGTTCGTCGGGAAGAGCCCCGTGGATCCGTTCTGCGGCCGCTGGGACGCGAGGCTCTGAGCGCGATGCAGCTCCGAGCCGTCCTGTTCGACCTCGACGGCGTCGTCGCCGACACGGCGAGTAATCACTCGGGCGCCTGGCGCCGCCTCGCCGCGGAGCTCGGGTGGCGTTTCGACGACGAGCTCGGCGACGGATTGAGAGGCATCGGCCGTGCCGACGCGCTCACGCTACTGGCGGCGCGGAACGGCGCGGCGCTCGGGGCCGAGGAGGCCGCGGACCTAGCCGCCAGGAAGAACGGCTACTATATAGAGTCGCTCGAGAGCCTCGGCCCGGCGGACATCCTGCCGGGCATCCTCCCGCTCCTGGAGTCGCTCCGCGAGGCGGGGGTGATGACTGCCCTCGCCTCGGCAAGCAGGAACGGCCCGTGGATACTCGATAGGCTCGGGCTCGCCCCCCTGTTCGACGCCGTCGCCGATCCGTCTCTCGTCCCGGGGAAGCCGCATCCGGGCGTCTTCCTCCAGGCCGCCAGGCTCGTCGGGGCTGAACCGGGCGAATGCGTCGGCGTCGAGGACGCCCAGGCGGGGATCGACGCCATCATCGCGGCCGGCATGACGGCGGTGGCGGTAGGCGCGGGGCTCCTCGGCGCCGACGCCGTCGTCGCCGATACCTCCGGCTTGACGGCCGGCTATCTCCTCGAGGTATTCGCGAGGATCAGAGCATGATTCAAGCTTAAAGACTGGCGCGATATCCAGGCGTCGATGGAAAGGGCGATAATGAGCGCATTGAAAACACGAATCGGAGCGCGAGAGAAGATCGGGTACGGACTGGGGGACATGGCGTCCAATTTCGTATGGACCTCGGCAATGAGCTACCTGGCCTTCTTCTATACCGATATTTTCGGCATCTCCGCGGCGGCCGTAGGAGTCCTGATGCTTCTCGCCCGTTTGTGGGACGCAGTCAACGATCCTATCATGGGCATGATAGCCGAGAGAACGCGCTCCAGGCACGGCGTGTTCAGGCCCTACCTGCTGTGGATGGCCATACCGTTCGGCGTCGCCGCGGTCCTTACCTTTACGACGCCTAATTTCGGTATAGCGGGGAAACTCGTATGGGCCTATGCCACGTACATATCGCTCGGGATGGCTTATACGGCGATCAACATGCCGTACTCGGCCATGACCGCTACCATGACCCAGGATCCCGACGAAAGGGTATCCCTCTCGACATACCGCATGACATTCGCGTTCCTAGGCGGCCTCATCGTGAACATACTCACCCTGCCGCTCATCAAGGCCTTGGGGGGCGCCAACCAGAAGCTTGGCTACCAGCTGACCATGGGCATATTCGGCGCTATCGCGACGGTCATGTACTTCGTCTGCTTCGCGACGACCCGCGAGCGCGTAATGCCGGCGGACGGCGAGGCGATGCCCATCAAGGATAGCTTCAAGGCAATCGAGGGCAATACGCCCTGGTTCTTGATGATAGGCATGGCTTTCTTGGGGCAGGCGGTGAATACCATGAAGAGCGGCGTCACCATATATTTCTTCACCTATAACCTGGGCAAGCAGGAACTCATTCCCCTCTTCATGATGGCCATCATGCTACCCATGCTTGTAGCGATGCCGATCGGGAATATGGCGTCGAGGAAACTAGATAAAAAAGGCGTTATTATGCTCGGCTCGGCGATAGCGATCGTCTTCAACGCGCTGTTCTTCATCCTCAACCCGCAGGATACCGGTATCATCATCCTCTTGACGGTACTCGGCGGTCTCGGAACCGGCATGACGATACCGGCGTCCTTCGCTCTCGGCGCCGACACCGTCGAATACGGTGAGTGGAAGTCCGGCGTACGCGCTGCGGGGTTCCTGACGGCCGGCGGCTTCTTCGGCGGAAAGCTGGGCACGAGCATCGGCGGCGCCTTGCTCGGCTTCATCCTAGCGGGCACGGGGTACATTGCCGGAGGTAAGCAAGGCGCATCGACGCTGTTCGCGTTCCGCTTCATGATATCCGGCCTTCCCGCGATAGCGGGCGTAGCCAATATCGTCATACTGACGTTCTGGAAGCTCGACCGCGCGACGTTCCATAGGTTAATGGTGGATCTCGAGGAAAGGAAAAACGCCAAGACAGCCGAAGCCGTATAGGATATGGATCGACCATACGGACACCGACGCCGGTTCGACTAGGGCCTCGGCGTCGAAGAATCGTATTGACTGTTAAAAAGAGTCCTTAGCCCTATAAACAGGACCTATAGTATGGAGGTATAGACCGTGGAACAAGGAATTAAGCCGGGGCCCAACGGGACGCGGGGCGGCGCGCTGTGGCCGGAGGCCGAGGAGGAGATGGCGAAAGCCGGACTCGCTAACCCCGGCCTCGTCAAGATCATGAGGCTGATGCCCAAGAGGGCCCTGGCAAGGAAGATGCGGGCCATGATGGGGTTCCCCAATAAGGACATCGCCCGGAAGCCGCTCGAGTCAAAGCGGTTCAGCGTCCCTGGGCCCGGCGGAGACGTCCCGGTCAGGTCGTACAAGCCCGCCGGCGAAGGATTGCCCGTCGTGGTGTTCTTCCACGGCGGCGGCTGGATTGGCGGGAGCGTCGACGTCGTGGAGAATATTTGCAGGGGAATAGCCGATAGGGCGGGTTGCGTGGCCCTGAACGTAGACTATAGGCTGGCGCCGGAGCATAAATTCCCCGCGGGGCTGGACGACTGCCTCGCGGCCGTCGAATGGGCCTCGGCCAACGCCGTGAGCGTAGGCGGGGACCCGAGCAAGTTGTTCGTAGCCGGCGATAGCGCGGGAGGCAACCTGGCTACCGTCTGCGCCATGCTCGCCAAGGATCGCGGCGGGCCTCCGATACGCGGGCAGGTGCTGATCTATCCCGGGGTAGACATGGGCTTCGAGCCGGTTGCCGACTCTGGCGCCGCGGGAAAGGCTTCGACGGGGGCCTCGAATCCCATGGCGAGCATCATCCCCGGGATGTACCTGAGAGACCGGTCGCTATTGTCGGATCCCCGAGTATCCCCCGCGCGGGCCAGGGATTTCTCCGGGCTGCCCCCCGCGTTCGTGATCACGGCGGAATTCTGCTTCATCAGGGACCAGGGCGAGGCCTACGCGAAGAAGCTGGCCGACGCGGGCGTGCCGGTCAAGGCGTTGCGCTACAACGGGCTCGGCCACGCGTTCCTCGACAAGGTGGGCGTCTGGCCCTACGCCGACGACTGCGTCGACGATATAGCGCGGTATATAATGGAGAACGGCGAGTAATGCGGGGACGGCTCCGGCCGATCCGTCGAGGCTTCCCGACGGATCG
>Ga0180007_10001366_pt1 | contig 33967 bp, 43 predicted proteins | sample MM_PC_MetaG_FD_121122 | JGI IMG/M metagenome (GOLD analysis project Ga0180007, IMG submission 121122) | Groundwater microbial communities from the Aspo Hard Rock Laboratory (HRL) deep subsurface site, Sweden - MM_PC_MetaG | ecosystem: Environmental > Aquatic > Deep subsurface > Groundwater... | reverse complement strand
TGGAAATTAATCCAAATATTTTAGAGGACGCGAAAAAAGTTCGCGGAGGGAAACTTGCTGGAAAGGTTATTGCTGTGAAAGCAAATATTAATGTTCTGGGTTTGTATGCGTCGTGCGGTTCGAAAACTTTGGAAAATTACAGGGCACCTTATGACGCAACTGTGATTAAAAAAATAAAAAATGAAGGTGGTTTGATTATTGGGGTGGCAAATTGCGATGAGTTTGCGTGTGGGAGTTCAGGAGAAACTTCTGCGTTCGGGCCGACGAGAAATCCTGTTGATACAAAATTAATTTCAGGCGGTTCGTCGTCGGGAAGTGCTGCTGCTGTTGCTGCTGGTTTTTGCGATATGGCTTTAGGCTCTGACACCGGCGGGAGTGTGAGAAATCCTGCGTCGCATTGCAGTGTTGTTGGAGTAAAACCGACTTATTCGAGTGTTTCAAGATATGGTTTAATTGATTTGTCAATGAGTCTGGATCAAGTTGGAGTAATCGCTAAAAATGTTTCTGACGCTGGTTTGTTGTTGAGTGTGATTTATGGCAAGGACGAGAAAGATTCAATTTCACAGAACAGCAAAAAAATAGATTTGAAGGAAATTGAAAAAACTCCGAAAAATATCACAATCGGGGTTTTGGAGTTTGAAATTCCTAACAAAAAGATTCAGAAATTAATCGAAGAGAAAACTGAAGAAGCAGTTAAAAAATATGGTTGGAAAATTAAGAGAGTGAAAATTCCTTATGTTGAACTGGCAATTGAAACTTATTATCCGCTGGTTTATGTCGAATTTTTTTCTGCGATTCGCCGAATGGACGGAAGAAGATATGGGAAGAAAATTGAGAATTCTGCTGGTCCAGAAGTTTTGAGAAGAATTTTAGGGGGAAGCGAAATTTCCAAAGCAGAGCATCATGGGCGATATTATCATCAGGCATTGAAAGCAAAAAAATTAATTGAAGAAGAATTTGCAAAAAAATTTAAAGAAGTTGATTGTATTATTTCTCCGACAGTTCCGCGTCTGCCTCATAAAATAGGGGAGAAAATTTCTGTTGAGGAAATGTATGCTTATGATATTCTTACAACTCCTGCGAATTTAGCAGGAAATTGTGCGGTTTCAATTCCTGCAGGAAAAATTAACGGAATTCCCGTCGGTATGCAGATAATGTGTGACAAATTTCAAGATGAAAAAATGTTGCAGATTGCAAGAAGTGTTGAGAAGTTGCAGTAAATCACAATAATCCTTAAATAATAATATTCTTTTTTCTTTTGATGAAGTATGATAGAAACCAAGTTCATTATGTTACTGCGACGGTGATTCTTGTAAATAAAGAAAGGAAGTTTTTGATTGTTAAAAGAGCTGATTGGGAAAAGGCGTTTCCGAATAAATGGACTGTGCCTGGAGGAAAACTTGAAGTTTTGGATTATGCTTTGAGAGATAAAGATACTTCTATTCATTGGTATAATGTTTTAGAAGATTTAGGTAAAAGAGAAGTTTTAGAAGAAGTGGGATTGGAGATTAAAAATATTGAGTATGTTACGAGTTTGGTTTACATTAGACCAGATAATATACCTTCTTTGATAATTAGTTTGTGGGCAGAGCCAATTGGAGAACAAATCAAACTTTGTCCAGCATTAACCGAATATAAATGGGTTAGTTTGGAGGAGGCGAAAAATTATGATTTGATTGATGGGATTTATGAGGAGCTTGAAATTCTTGATAGGAAATTGAAGACAGGGAAGATGGAAACGTGGGGAGGGAATTACTAAAACCTTAAAAACTCCTCGCTGTTTTGTGTTTTATGCAAATTGACGGAATTGAGGTTAAGTGGCTGGGTCATGCGGGTTTTTTAATTAAAAATTCAAAGGTGATTTATATTGACCCTTATAATATTAAGGAGAATTCTGAGAAGGCAGATTTGATTTTGATTACTCATAGTCATTATGACCATTGCAGCGTCGCGGACATTAAAAAAATTATCAAGGAAGGGACGCGGATTGTTTTGACTGCAGACTGTCAGAGTAAAATCACGCGGTTTGATGTGCCGATTAAAATTGATGTTGTTGAGCCAGAGCAGGAAATTATTTTTGGGAACACTAAGATTTCTGTCCTGCCGGCATATAATCTTGACAAGCCGTTTCATTCAAAGGACGAATTATGGGTGGGTTATTTTTTGAAGATAAATGGTGTTTTGCTTTATCATGCAGGAGACAGCGACGTGATTCCTGAAATGCAGAAACTAACAGGCTACAAACAGCACGGGAAAAAATTTGTTGCGCTGCTTCCTGTTGGCGGAAGATTTACAATGAGTGCAGAAGAGGCTGCTGAAGCTGCGAATTTGATAAAACCTGATTTGGCGATTCCAATGCATTATGGAAGTATTGTCGGTAGTGAAGAGGACGCAAAAGAATTTTGCGAACTTTGTAAAGAAAATAAAATTAATTGCGAGATTTTGGAAAAAGAATGAGAATAGGAATTATTGGACCGAGTAGTTTGAATAAAAATTTTACAGAGATTATTAAAGGATTAGCCAAAATTGTTGCTGAATCAGAGAGTGAAATTGTTGTTACGCCTGATAAAGGAAGTGCTTCTGAATTTTTTGCACAGGAGTATCTGAAAAGTAGAGGAAAAAAAGTTTTTGAGATTATCCCTCTTGACGACGAAGAATTTGGTTACGGATATCTTAATTTAGATTTAGGAGAAAGCATTAATTGCGGAACTTGGAGAAATCAGCCTGAGAAGTTCAACGAGGAAACTGATGTTTTGCTGTGCATCGGATATGCTGTAGGAGTTTTGACAGAAATTGCTTACACAAAATGGTTCAAACCAAAACCTGTTTTTATCATTGAGGAATTGGTCAGTGGGAGATTGCCTGAAGAAATTCATCTTGATTTGAAATATGTTTCTGCGGGGAATTTGAAGAAGAATTAAAAAGTTTGGGTTCTTAATTTTTTTATGAACAATTTCCAGCAAAGAAAAAAATCAATTTTGAATAAATTAGATAAATCTTCTAAAAAGAGTTGGGATAAAAAAATTGTTAAGTTGTGCGAGAAGATAAATTCTTTGGAAAATTTTTATACAACATCGTCGTGCTCAAGCAGGATTGTTTTGATTGTTGATAATGCGAAAAAAGGTCCGGGACTTTTTGTGAAGGTTTGGCACGATAAAATAAATTTTTTAGAACTGAAAAAAAGTTTGGGAGGAATTTCAAGGAAGAATATCAAATTTAAACAAGAACCAGTTATACTGCATGTTGCGTGTGAAAGTTTAGATGATGCTTTGGGATTTTTGAAAAAAGCAAGGGAAGTTGGATTTAAGAGAGGAGGAATTATTTCTGGAGATAGCAAGGGTTTTGTTCTTGAATTAATTGGAACCGAAAAACTTGAATTTCCCATTATCAGCGACGGAAAAATTTTAGTTGATGATAAGTTTTTGGAATTAATTGTTAAAAAATCTAATGAAAATTTGAAAAAAAATTGGGTGAGGATTGAAAAATTGAAAAAAATATTAGATGTTTTAGGACACAAAAATATTTAAAGAGAATTAGATAATCTTTTTTATCATATTAATTTATTCGGCTTGGCGGTTTGAGTAAATTAACTTTGTATGCATACAGAGGTATTTCTCCTCGTTATTTTTAATAATAGTTGGAAGTTTGCCAACTATATAAACTTTTCGTAGAAAAGTTGAGAATTAAACTGAGGTCAAAAAAATGGTTTTAAGTTTTGCAAAAGAGGCAATTGACAACGCTAGTTCGCACAGCATTAATTTTGATGAGTTGAGAGCTGGAAAAGCAAACATCAAAGTTTTCGGTATTGGTGGTTGCGGAGGCAATGCAGTTACATGGCTTTTTAACAAAGGCATTAGTGGGGCAACAATTTACGCTGCAAATACAGACGCGCTTCATTTGAGTGTTACAAAAGCTGACGAAAAACTTCTTATAGGGAAGGAATTGACAAGAGGTTTGGGTGCAGGCGGTCGTCCTCAAACAGGAAGAGAAGCTGCGAAGGAAGCTATGATGGACATCAAGAAAGCAGTTAGTCAGGCTGATATGATTTTTATCGTTGCTGGTTTGGGCGGCGGAACAGGAACAGGTGCAGCACCAGTAATTGCGCAGATGGCGAAAGAAACTGGCGCAGTTGTTATCAGTGTTGTGACAATGCCGTTTGAATCAGAGAAAGCAAGAATTGACAAGGCGGAATTTGGCTTGCAGGAACTTAGAGAAGTTACAGACACTTGCATTGTTCTTGACAATAACCGACTTGTGGACATTGCTGGTCAGTTGCCGATTGAACAGGCTTTTGCAGTTGCTAATGAATTAGTCAGTACTATGATTAAGGGTATTGTTGAAACAATTACTCTGCCGAGTTTGATTAATCTGGACTATGCTGATGTCTCTTCAATTATGAAAGGCGGTGACGTTGCTGTTATTGGAATTGGAGAATCAGATGCTACAGACCGTGTGCAAGAAGCAGTAAGACAGGCTTTGACGCATCCTCTACTTGACGTGGATTATCAAGGTGCGACTGGTGCTTTAATACACATTACCTGTGGTCCAGACTTGAAGCTTGAGGAGTTTGACTTGATTGGAAGAGTTGTTTCTGAAAATCTGAGTCCTGATGCGCAGGTTATCATTGGTGCGAGAATCAGCAAGGATTTTGTCGGCAAAGTGCGAGTGATAACAATCATGACTGGCGTCAAATCGCCGTATGTTTTGGGAAGAGCTGCAGAAGAAAGGTCACGACCTATATCCAAGGAGATTTCTGATTTGGGTATAGAAGTGCTTAGATAATTTTTTATTGCCCCTCTTATTTTTTGAGGGGTTTTGTTTTTTTAGAATTAAATATCAATCTTCGCCGGGTTGTTCATCTTTTTATTTTTATATTTTTCAAAATATAAAATTTGATTAAAATCTATTTTTCTTTTCTTTTCTGTTTTTCCGAATTCATATCCAACAGGGAGCATTGCTTCTACTTGAACACCCTCGGGAATCGCTAGGATTTCTTTTACCATGTGGTCGACGAAATGCCCGACCCAGCAGGCTGCTAAATTTTTTTCTTCAATTTTCAAAAGAAAATTTTGGATTGCTGCGCCTGCCTGTTGTTTGCAGTATTTTTCTCCGCGTTCTCCGTAGGAATTTGCTGTTCGTTTTGAATCTGTGCAGACTACGACGACATAATGCGCCTGAACAATGAAATTCTGCTGTGCGGCTTCTGAGAGTTTTTGGATTTTTTTTCTGTCAGCCACAACGATGAATTTCACGCTGAAATTATTTCCTGCCATGGGAGCGTATCTTGCCGAGTCAATGCACTCAATTATGTCGCGCCAGTTTGGTTTTTTAGAAGTGAATCTTCTCACGCTGTGCCTGTTTTGAATTGCTTTGTCTAGGTTCATAATTGAAAGAGGAAAGAGAGATTAATAAATGTTTTTGATTAGCAAACTTTAAAAGTAAATTTGTTATCTGATTATTAAGTCCTGGTGGCTCAGTTGGTAGTTTGCTTAAGGATAATCTTATTAAACCTGAGTGAGCCAAAAGCGAACGGCTGTTACAAGTTGTTCTGTGAGCAGATCTAGCAGAAACCGTTAGGTCGCTGGTTCGAGTCCAGCCCAGGACGTTTTTTTTTAAAAATGTTAAAGAAGAGGAAATTTGTAGAGAAGAGAACCTACAAAGACCGACTGCAATGTTTTATTGATGCAGTTGCAAAAAGGAGAAGAAAAATTCGTCTTAGGGCTATTGCTTTTGCAGGAGGAAAATGTTTTAAATGCGGATATAACAAATATCCTGAAGTTCTGGAATTTCATCATGAGGACCCATCTAAAAAAGATTTTAACATCTCAATGAAAGGTCATTGTAGAAGTTGGGAAAGAGTAAAAGGGGAGATAAAAAAATGTATCTTGTTTTGCGCAAATTGTCATAGGGAACTTCATGTTGAATTGAAAAATTCAAAGAACAGATAACTATTTTTTCTTCAACCCTAAATCAACTGGTTCCCTGACTTGGTTTCTTTCAAGAGATTTGTAAACATTTGACTGCTTTGACCCTCGGACTATTGAGATGATTGCGTCTTGTGCATTTTTGATGCACTCTGATTTTCCGATAATTCCAACATAATTGTCCTTTAATTCAAAACAGCATTTTGTGAGTTCGCAAAGTGTTTTGAGTGTTTTGCCTTGTTTGCCGATGATTCGCGCACGGATTCTTTCAAAGTCTTTTCTTTTTGTGTAATCTTTTATGTTTAGCATTTCAAATGTGCAGTCCTGTTTTTTTATGCTTATTGCGTCGGAAAACGGAAAGCCGAAGTTCAGAGCATCAATTACTTTTTCAGCGAGATATTCGTCTTCGGGGTCGCCTTTGACAGAAACTTCCCTGCCATTGTTTGTTATTTTAATATTCAAAATTTTTTCAAGTCGTTTTTTGTTTTTCAATATTCGTGGAAGTTTTTCACACAAAATTGTTCTCATAATCAAGATAAATTAAAAGGGGTTTTAAAATTTGTGTTCCTAGTAGGGCTGAAATTTAGTGCAACGATGCCGAAATTTGAATTACAAAAATCTTAAAACTACTCGATATATACTTTTAACAAGATATATAGAAATATAAGCATCTTTTAGATAATTTGCAAAATGAAACAACCAGAACCAAAACCCCTTTTTTTAGAACGTATGCAAGAACTTCTGAGTGAAAAATCCGACTACAAATCTTATTGTGAAATTCTTAAAATTCCTTCTGTGCGCTCAATTCGTTGCAATGAAATTAAAATTTCTCCTTTAGAATTAAAGAAAAAACTTGAAGAGAACAAATGGGAAATTTCACAGCCGTGGAAGAACTATCCCGAAGTTATGATTGTTGAGAATAATTTGGAACCAGGAGAATTAGGACGGGCATTAGAGCATCTTCTTGGTTATTACTATATTCAGGAACTTGCGAGTATGCTTCCGATAATTGCAATTCAACCGAAAGAGAGTGAAACAATTTTGGATTTGTGCTCTGCTCCGGGAAGCAAAACAACTCAGTTAGCGTCGGAAATGCAAAATTCAGGTTTAATAATTGCGAATGAAGTCAGCCTCGGAAGAATAAAAATTCTCGCGTCAAATCTTGAAAGGTGTGGAGTCACGAACGCAATAATTTCAAGAAAAGACGGAATTGCACTTTGTAAAAGAATAAAAAAATATAACCCTGAATTAAAATTTGACAAAATTTTAGTTGACGCGCCGTGCTCTGGCGAGGGCACATTAAGAAGTTCGCCAAAAACCTACAAAATGTGGAACATCAAAACAGTAAAAGCTCTTCTGAAAATTCAAAAGCAACTTGTGCTTTCTGCATTTGAAATTTTAAAGCCGAACGGTGTTTTAATCTATTCAACATGCACTCACGCGCCAGAGGAAAATGAAGGTGTTGTCGACGCTGTTTTGCAGGAATTAGGGAACAAGATAAAACTTGAAAAAATTTCTCTGCCAATAAAATTTAGAGAAGGGATAACTAACTGGGAAAATGAAAAATTTTCAAAAGAAGTAAAAAAATGCGCAAGAATTTATCCGCATGACAATAATACAGAAGGGTTTTTTATTGCGAAAATGAGAAAGAGATGAAATATTTAGATATGTTTATTGAAGATTGCAAATATTATGATTTAGAAAATATTGAGTTAAAATTAATATTAAACAACGTAGATGTAAAAGGGAAAACTATTTTAGATATAGGAACAGGCATTGGAAGACTTGCATTTCCCCTAGCGAAATATGCAAAAAAAGTCATAGCTTTGGACAGCGACGAACGTTTAGGAGAATATTTCAAAAAACACTTCTGTAAAAACTTAAAATTTGTAAACAAAAAAGTAGAGGATTCTTTAGAAAGAAATAAGAAATTTGATATCATATTATTAGCTTGGCCAACATTTAACATTAATTCCATAGATTTAATTAAAGACACTATGCACAAAAAAAGCAAATTTGTTTTTATTACATGTGATAATAATTCTGATTTTGAGACGATAGTGGATAGGCTTGAAGTAAAAAATTTAAATTTTGGCGAAGATGTAAAAAATAAAGAAAATTTTCTGAGAATGTTGCCTGAAAAGTTTAGCATTATCTCGAAGAAAAAAGTAAAAACTAAATATACTTATCCTGATGAGGAAACTGCCTTTAGAATCATAAAGAATGGAATCAAAATGTGGTTTGACATAACATTAAATGAAAAATCAGAGAGGAAATTAAAAGAGATTATATTAGACCATAAGCAAAAAGAGGCAATTATTTTCAAAGAAAAAATTTATTTTTATGTTATGAATCTAAAATGACCTTCACACCTCTAAAAATTCTTTCACCGAGGGAAAAAACAGAAATAGTTGAAAAACTGAAAAAGCAATTTGGAATAAAAAATGTCGAGGGTATTTTCACAAAAAGAGGCGAAGAAAGATTGTTTTTATTTCAGGGAAATTTTACGCAAAAACAAATTCATGAACTTGAACGCACAATTCCAATTGAAAGAGTTGGAATTTATTTTGGGAAAGACATCAACGGACAAATAAGATTAAGCATAGAGGGCACACAAATTTTGAAAAACCAGATTGCAGAAAACATTTTTGAACTCAGCGACGAGCAGGCAGAACTTTGGATGAAAGGAAACGAACTTGAAATTCAAACAGGAAAAAAAGGATTTCTCGTTATGAAATACAAAGATGATTTTCTCGGATGTGGAAAAGCATCTGAACTGAAAATCACAAATTTTGTTCCGAAGAACCGAAGACTTAAAAATAAAGAATCTTAGTTACGAACATGGAAAAGTCAAAAGTTTTGGAAGCAGGAAAAATTGCAAAACAGATTAAAGAGTATGCAAGAGCAATAATAAAAAAGGACAGGCCTCTTTTGGAAATTGCAGAAGAAATTGAAAATAAAATAACTGAACTTGGAGCAAAACCTGCGTTCCCGACAAATCTTTCAATTAATGAAATTTCTGCTCATTATACGCCTTCGTACGACGATAAAACTCTCGCGCGTGGATTATTAAAAATTGACTTTGGTGTACATATCGGCGGATTTATTGCAGACACTGCTTTTTCCCTTGATTTAGAGAATAATGAAACAAACAAAACATTAATTTCAGCGTCGGAAAAAGCACTTGAAAACGCAATAAAAATTATTGATGAAAACATTCCCGCAAATGAAATCGGAAAAACAATTTCAGAAACAATTGAGTCTTTTGGTGCGTCGCCAATTGTGAATTTAGCAGGACACGCAATGAAAAAATATGATTTGCATGCTGGAATTAACATCCCAAATATCGACGACAAAAAAAACATTTTAATTGAAAAAGGGCTTTACGCAATAGAGCCGTTCGCAACTTTCGGCAACGGCAAAGTCCGCGACGGAAAACCCTCGGGGATTTATACTATGATAAACAGCAAAAATGTGAGAAGCCCGATTGCAAGAGAAATTTTGGAATTTGTCGAGGGAGAATATCAAACACTTCCTTTTTGTTCGCGATGGCTTGTAAAAAAGTTTGGAACAAAAGCACTAATTGGATTAAAACAACTTGAAGGCAATGGCAATCTTCATCACTTCCCACAGTTGATTGAAATTTCAGGAAAACCAGTAAGTCAGGCAGAGCACACTATTTTAATTGGCGACGAAAAAATTGTTACAACAGATTAATCTTTAAAATATTCCTCAATAATTTTTTTAGCGTCTGTAACAGAAACTGGTTTCTTCAAATACCCTTTTGCCCCATAAATTCGAACGGCTTCTTTTCCAATTTCCTCACCATAATTTTGGCTTTCTGAAAAACACATGTAAAAATCAAAACTATCTTTGAAATTTTTACGTAAACCTGTTTTGTCCATTTTTTTTATCATATCCAATCCATTCAATTTAGGCATACCATGATCTGTGAATAAAAGAATTTTGGATTCATTTCCTTCAGATAATCTTTCTAAACAAGCATATCCTTGCTCTCCATCTTCAGATTCGTGAACTTCACAATCCGGACAGGCTTTCTTAGCAACTTTTTTTAATAATCTTCTAATTTGTTCTTCATCATCAACTGTAATAAAATATTTTTTCATATCAACTTAACAAATATTTAATTTAAAAACCTTTCTATTGTAATCACTAAAAAGTTATAGCAATCAACCCAAATAAGTATTTGCAATTGGTATAGCAGATTTTGCAGACTTTAAAAAATTATCTTCAATTTTTTTGTAAACATCAAGTGTGGATTTTGTAACGCTCGGCTTTACTTTTTTAAGCGCCTCGTCAAAATGTTTTTTCTTCACGTCCTTTGAATCAATACTTTCTCTCAGCGAAAGCAAACCTGCTTCTCGAACAAGCGCCTCTAAATCTGCACCAGTATAACCTTCTGTTTTTTTCACAATTTCATTAAGATTAACATTCTTTGCCAACGGCATTTTTTTAGTGTGAATATTTAAAATAATTTTTCTGCCTTCTTCTTCGGGTGCATTCACCAGCAAGATTCTGTCAAATCTTCCAGGCCTCAACAAGGCAGCGTCGAGCATATCAGGACGATTTGTTGCTCCAATCACTAAAATGTCTTTCAAATCCTCAAGTCCGTCCATCTCTGCAAGCATTTGATTCAAAACCCTCTCTGTAACTTTTGAACCTGTTTCAGCACCTCTTCTTCCTGCCAAAGAATCTATTTCATCAAAGAACACAACGCAAGGTGCAACCTGCCTCGCCCTCTCAAAAATTTTTCGCATGCCTTCTTCTGATTTTCCAACCCACATACTCAACAGCGACGGACCTTTAACCTGAATAAAATTTGCTTCTGACTCTTTTGCAACTGCCTTTGCCAAAAGTGTCTTGCCTGTTCCCGGCGGACCATACAGCAAAATTCCCCTCGACGGACGAATGCCCATTCTCACAAAACTCTCAGGATATTTCATCGGCCACTCAACTGATTCTTTCAATTCTGCCTTAACACTATCCAAACCTCCAACAGAATCCCAGTCAACATTCGGCGTTTCAACCAAAACTTCCCGCATCGCAGATGGTCTTACAACTTTGAGTGCATCCATAAAATCGTCTTTTCTAACAATTAATTTAGATAAAATTTCAGAGGGAATCTCTTCTTCACGTTCCATTTTAAGTTCAGGTAAAAATTTTCTTAAAACATTCATCGCGGATTCTTTTGTTAAAGATTCCAAATCCGCCCCAACAAATCCATGAGTGGTTGAAGCAATATCTTCTAACATTCCTTGCAAAGAAATTGTTTTTATTTTTTCTTGGATATTTTTATCAAGTTTCTTTAATTTCATTTCATTTTTAGATTTATCTTCATCAATAATTTTGCAGAAATCACTTAGCGCCTTAATTTCATCTTCAATCTTTTTTATATTTTCTTTTTTCTCTTCGTTTTTTTTGAAATCCTTTAATTCTTCTGTCAATTTCAAAATTTCATTTTCAAGATACTTTTTATTTATTGAAGAAACTAGGGGCATTCCCCTCGTGTGAATTTTCAAAACCGCAAGTCTTCCTGTTTTGTCAGGAACATTAATTATAATTTCTCTATCAAATCTTCCGGGTCTTCTCAACGCAGGGTCAAGTGCATTAATTCTATTCGTCGCTCCGATAACAACAACTTTTCCCCGCGACTTTAACCCGTCCATCATTGTCAAAATTTGTGATACAACTCTGCGTTCAACTTCTCCTCCAACATCCTCTCTCTTTGGAGCAATCGCATCAATTTCGTCAATAAAAATAATCGAAGGAGCATTTTTTTCTGCCTCTTCAAAAATATCCCTAATTTTTTTTTCACTTTCTCCATAAAACTTCGACATAATTTCAGGACCATTCAGTAAAATAAAATGTGCCTCTGATTCATTAGCAACTGCTTTTGCCAACAAAGTTTTACCTGTTCCAGGAGGTCCGTGCAGCAAAACTCCCTTTGGCGGTTCAATTCCAAGTTTATGAAAAATTTCAGGGTGTTTTATCGGAATTTCAACCATCTCACGAATTTTTTTAATTTCTTCTGAAAGTCCGCCAATATCTTCGTAATTTATTTCAGGTACACTGTCGTCACTAAGTTCAACTGCCTTAGGATTTAAAACAACTTCTGTATTTTCAGTAATGATAACTGGCTGAGACGGATTTGTAGAAACGACCAAAAATTTAATCTGCGCAACACCTCCGCCTAAATTTCCAAAACCTAAATTTCCAAGCATCCCTCCGAGCATATCATTAAAATCCCCAAAATCCTCTGAAAGTAAATCTTGCCGTCGCTGGACTCCTCCTAAAACAACAAGGTCTCCTTTCAAAATCACTCGTCCAAAAAGTCCGCGCCTCAAACTTTCTGAATCCCCTTGAACCATAATCCCTTTTTGCGCAGGAGCAATTGTAACTTTTTTCGCTCCTTTAATATCTGCTTTTGAAATTTCCACAACATCTCCTAAACCTGTTTTTGCGTTTCTTCTTAAAATACCGTCGATGCGAATAATTCCCTCGCCGACATCAGCAGGATACGCCCTGTCAGCAATTGCAACTGTCGAACGATTCCCCTTAATTAAAATCACATCTCCGCGTCGGATTCCCAACTCCCGCATAAGTTCAGAATCAATTCTCGCAATACCTTTGTAAACATCATCCTGCTGCGCCTCGACAACCTTCAATTGAATTTTTTTAGTTTTTTCTGTCATTGTGTTGTTTTTATTTTACTCCCTGTTAAAATTTAAACTTACCCTCCCAAAATCTTCAAAGCATAATTTTACCATATCATCTATCATTTTTTTTTGTTCGTTCATGAACAAAACAATTTCCTTTGGAATTGACACTGCGTAGCTGTTTCCGACTAATCTCATTTTAACTCGAAATTCCTTGTTTTTCAAATTTTTAAATCTGTTGTATTCCTGCTCATCAACAGGATGAATTATTTTCTCGTCGCATTTTGGGCAAACAACAGCCCGAAAAATAAAACCGTTCTTCGCAACTTTCGCCGGCTTCATCTTCGCATTGCATTTACTGCAAAGGATTGTGTTGTCAAATATATCTGCCATCTGTGTATACACAGAGTGTATACTATTTAAACTTTTTGGCAGGCAACATTTTAAAAAACACTTGCCCTTCTTATTTTAATGGATATAAAAGATTTGAAAAAGGCAGGTGTTGACGACGCTGAAAAAATTAATATAAAGGAAATAGAAGTCAAGGACAAAAAAAAAGGCAGAGAAATAGAGATAGAAGAAATAAAAATTCAGAGAGAAAGAACTTTCTGGGGCAACCTAAAAAAATTTTTCAGTAAATTCTGGTTTGTTGTTTGGAAAGATGATAGTTTCAAGGGATGGCTCATTTCAGTAATTTTTATATTCATTTTAATAAAATTCATCTTTTTCCCGACGCTGAACTTCATTACAGGAACTTCACTCCCCCTGGCGATTGTTGAGTCTTGCAGTATGTATCATCAAGGAAACCTTTTATCTAATTTTGACAATTGGTGGAAAAACCACGAATCAAAATATTCTGGATTGGAAATAACAAAATCTGACTTTGAAAAATTTGAAAGAGGTTTTAACAAAGGCGATATATTATTTATCATGAAAGCAAAACCAGAAAAACTTCAAATTGGCGATGTGATAATTTTTAACACTGGAAAGAACAATCCAATAATCCATAGAATAATTTCAATAAAAGAAGAAAACGGAAAGAAAATTTTTTCAACAATCGGGGACAATAACAACGGTCAGCTAACTTTTGAAAAAGAAATTTCCGAAGACCAGCTCGTTGGAAAAGCAGTTTTCAAACTAGCCCCTTATTTCGGATGGTGCAAACTGGTATTTTACGAACCTTTTCGTCCTGAAGCAGAAAGAGGGCTTTGCAGAGAAAATTAGGAAAGTTTTTAAACAAAGGTAGAATAAAAAGAAAATGGAATTCTGTCCAAAGTGTGGCACTATCCTCGTACAAAAGAGGAAAAATATGGGTTGCCTCAGATGCAATTATTCTGCAAAAGAAAAAATAAAACTTACAACTTCTGAGAAAATCGACGCAAGAAAAGAAGTTGCAGTAATTAAGGAAAAAGAAATTGATGTTCGCCCAATTACCAACGAGAAATGTATCAAGTGCCCGAATGATAAGGCATATTTTTGGACAGTTCAGGCGCGTGCAGCAGACGAAGCAGAAACAAAATTTTTCCAGTGCACAAAATGCGGGAACACGATTAAGGATAATAGTTGATTTCTGGGATATAAATTCTTAAAAACCGGATTAATTTTTTGATTAAATGAAAGAACAAGAATTCCATGTTGATTATTTTGATAAAGAATATTTAGATTCCCAGTTTCCAAATAGAAAAAATATCCCGCAGTTTCAATTATCCCGAGGAGACTCTTTAACAGATTCTTATTCTTGCCACTATGTTATTTCTAAGCCTAAAAATTTTCTCGCCCTTGCTTTAGATGTTCTTCAGCATCTAAAAAAACCAACATCGCTTAGGCATACTTATCAATCAAAATGTTCTGAAAGTGCTCTTGCCCAAATCGGGGAAACTGGAAAAAAAGTTTTAGAAGAAATTTGCAATTTACATAATGAATTTGTTACTCCAAAAAGAAGTTAATTCTTTAAAATCAAATAATCAATAAATTCCTCCAATCCTTTCTGAATGTCCGCACTTTCCGCACGTCACCAAAAATAGATTATCCTCGTCAGAATACTGCACACCTAAATCATTTATTTCTGCACCGACATATCCACATTTACTGCATTCATGCTCGTAAGTTGCAAAAACATTTTTCTCCTTAGAAACTCCCTCGCCAACTTCCTTTTTTTCAGGAATTTTTTCACGTGAAGTTAAATCTGTTTTTAACTCAAAACCACACTTAAAGCATTTCAGAAAAACTTCTCCACCTTTTTTATGGGGCTTCATTAAAGTTTTACATTCCTTGCAAAACTTTATAGACATTATTTTTCAAGAAAAAGATAATTTAAAAAACTATTGTTTCAATAAAAAAGATATGGCTCCGTAGCTCAGCTTGGTCAGAGCACTAGACTCTTAAGACGCTGAATTTGTTCAGCGGGTTTGAACTGAATTTAATTCAGAGATATCTAGGTGTCGAGGGTTCAAATCCCTTCGGGGCCATCTCATGCTATCGCCAGATAGCATTTTGTCGTCGGATTTTAAGTCACGTAAGTTTTTATTATTATTTTATCGAGGGTTGAGCAACTCTGCAAGATGCTTTGTCGCCCCTGATTTCGGGCATGGGTTGAGAGATAAGGAAATTCCTTTTGGGCATAAAAATTTATTCAAACTTCCTCTTAATCGCCGCTTCAACCAAACATTTGAGCATTACCTATAAAATTTCTGCTCAAGATTTGTTAATTTTTCCTTATGAAAAGAAAAAAAATTTTCCAGACCTGCATGGGGGAAATTCTCGCTTTGAATATCTTCTTCATCAAGGATATTCCGCAAACGAAGAAGATTTTCAATGTAATTCATCCAGTCTCCGTTTAATCCTCTGTTATCAAGAGAAAATTTTACCTTTGGATTCTGCACAGAGTTTTGAATTACTCCAAATTCATATTGTCCTTTTCTATCAGTTATTGTTCCTGAAAAAACTCTGTATCCTTTTCTATTCAATAATTTCTCAAAATCCTCTTTTTCATTATTCATAAATAAATTTACTAAAATATCTTTTTAAGGATTGTTACAAAAAATAACATACTTTCTAATAGTATCTTCAAACTCATTCAGGGGCGGTAGTTACTTAACCAAATTCTGTATGTTCTCAATCGCGTCTGCAACATCTCTCCCTTTTTTTGTAAGTTGGATGACTTTTATTCGCCCCTTTTTTTCAAACGCAACCAACTTCAAAACCTCAAGGGTTTGCAAAATTTTCACTGCATGGCTATAAGTGCAATCCACTTCTTTCGCCAGCACACTACCATACCTCATCCGCGTATTCTTCCTCAAAGACACCAGCATCATCGCCGGCTTTCTCCGAAAAAAGATATCCAGATTGTCTGCCATTTTGGGTATTTAATGTATATATTCAGAAAGTAGTAAACTTTTAAATGTTTTGGAATATGTATGTTCCAGTATAATAGTAGTGAATTTTCAGAAGATTTATTAACAAAAGACAATTTTAATTTATATGAGAAAAAAAACAAAAATCCTTGCGGTTGGAGATATCCACGGAGACACGGGCTTGGTCAAAAAACTCGCTAAAAAGGCAGAAAAAGAAAACGTGGATTTGGTAATCCTTGCAGGAGACCTGACTTTTGTAGAATCTTCAACTAAAAATTTAGTTGGTCCTTTTATTAAGGCAAAAAAACAGGTTTTGCTGATTCCTGGAAATCACGAATCTCTCGCAACTGCGGATTTCATAGCACAAATGTATCCTGGAACAAAAAATATCCACGGTTATTTTTTTCAAAAAGACGACCTCGGAATTTTTGGAGCAGGCGGAGGCGATGTAATAAATATAACCCCAGACAGAGAAATATTTGAATTACTGAAAAAAGGCCATGAGAAAGTTAAAGATTCAAAAACAAAAATTATGGTAACACATATGCACCCTCGAGGAGGCAAATCAGAATTCTCAGGCTGGCAAGGTTCAGAAGCTGTTCGGAAAGCAATAAAAAAATTCCATCCTAATTTGTTAATCAACGCGCACATTCACGAAGCTGGTGGGTTTCAGGAAAAAATTGGCAAAACAAAAGTCATAAATGTGAGCAGAAAAGCCAAGATTTTTGAGATTTGAGAAACCACAAAATAATAAAAACCCTTATTCTTCTAAAAATTAATGCTTACAAAGCCAAAAAAAACCTCTGAAGAAAAAACTGCTGAAAACTATTTTCCAGTTGATGAAGAAGACATCGAGTATGCAACTGAAAAAGAAGTTAAAGAACAAGCGTCGGATTTTAAGCAAACTGTTGAAAAGGTCTACAAGAAACCAGAAAGGGATTCTTTTGAAGTTGTTGAAAAAGTAAAAAAGCCAAGAAAGAAAATTTCTAGAAAAAAAGTTTCAAAAAAAGGTAAAATTGCTATCGGAAAATATGTTCCTCCAAAAATAAAATTAAAAGATAATGGTTATGAATTGATTATCACGGAAAAACCCCAGGCAGCCTTGAAAATCGCGCAAGCACTTGGAAAAGCCTTGCAAAAAGTGAACAACAGAGTTTATTATTACGACGTAAAACGCGACAGCAAGCAGATAATTGTTGCGTGTGCTGTCGGGCATTTATTAACCTTAAAACAAAATGTTTCTGGCTCAGAAATTCCAATTTTTGATATTTTATGGATGCCCAATTATCTCGCAAACAAAAAGGGTGATTTCACAAAAAGATATTACGACACTCTGCTAAAACTTGCAAAAGACGCAGGAAGTTTAACTGTCGCAACAGATTACGACGTCGAAGGAGAAGTCATTGGTATGAATGTTGTAAAATATATTTGCGGGCAAAAAGATGCGAACAGAATGAAATTTTCCACTTTAACTGACAAAGAATTAAACGATGCCTATGAAAAAAAATCCTCTCATCTTGATTGGGGGCAGGCAATCGCCGGCGAAACACGGCATTATCTTGATTGGTTTTACGGAATAAATTTGTCACGGGCTTTAATGAATGCAATAAAAACAACAGGCAAATTTAGAATTATGTCCATTGGCAGAGTTCAGGGTCCTGCGTTGAATTTAATTGTCCAGCGAGAAAGAAAAATTCAGGCGTTCAAATCAAAACCCTATTGGCAGATTTTTATCACTGTAAAAAATTCTCACAAACTGGAATTAAAGCATAACAAAGATATTTTTGATAAATTAGAATTATCAAAATTCGAAAACCTCGTCGGAAAAACTGTTGAAGCAAAAACCAAAAAAACAGAACAGATTATTCCACCCAGCCCTCCGTTTAATTTGACAACCCTTCAAACAGAGGCTTACAAATTTTATGGAATCACGCCGTCGCGAACTCTGCAAATTGCGCAGTCGCTTTATTTATCTGGTTTAATTTCTTATCCAAGAACTTCCTCTCAGAAACTTCCGTCTTCAATTGGCTACAAAGAAATTCTGAAAAAACTTGCGAAACAATATGATGTTGAAAGACTTATTACAAAGGATAAACCAGTTGAAGGAAAAAAATCCGACCCTGCGCATCCTTCAATTTATCCGACAGGAAACAAACAAATTTTGTCAGGAGAGGAAGGCAAAATCTACAATCTTATTGCGAGAAGGTTTTTGTCTCTGTTTTGCGACGACGCCATAATTGACAACAAAATTGTTTCTGTGAATGTCGGCGAATTATTATTCAGCACTCGCGGTTCGTCAATCCGAAAAAAAGCCTGGTTCGAAATTTATCCTTCAAAATCAAAGCATATTGAAATCCCTGATTTAGAAGGCGAAGTAAAAATAATTAATATGCGAACAGAAGAAAAAGAAACCCAACCTCCAAAAAGATACTCGCCAGCGTCGATACTATCTGAACTTGAAAAAAGAAACCTTGGAACAAAAGCCACGCGCTCTGCAATTCTCGAAACACTCTACGATCGTGGTTACATAAAAGAAAAAAGCATTGAAGCAACTTCTCTTGGAATTTCTTTAATTGGAACTCTTGAAAAACATTCTTCAATAATAATCGATGAAAAATTGACCCGGAGTTTTGAAAACCAAATGGAATCAATTGTCGAGGCGAAAAAAGGATTTTTAGAGAAAGAGCAAAAAATCCTCGACAAGGCAAAGACAACTTTAATCAAAATCTCCAACGACTTCAACAAAAATGAAAAAGAAATCGGAAGAGAACTTTTGGTTGCAAATCTTCAACTAAGAGAACAGCAAAAGCAGGAAAATACCTTGACACAATGCCCTGTCTGCAAAAAAGGAAATCTTGCAATAACTTATTCGCGAAAAAACAAAAAACATTTTATTGCCTGCAACGCTTATCCAAACTGCAAAACAACTTTTTCACTTCCACCAGGCACAATTAAAAAAACTCAAAAAGTTTGCGAGAAGTGTGGTTTCCCAATGCTGATGAGTGTGAAGAGAGGAAGAAAGCCGTGGGTTTTTTGCTTCAACAAAAACTGCGAGAGCAACAAGGAAAGATTGGAAGAATATAGGAAGAAGCAACTTGAAATAAAAAACTAAAAACATTCTCCCAACACCTTCTGGCTTTTTCTTTCTTTCAACAACTTACTCTCCCTCAAAATATCAGCATTATCAAATTTATATTTTGCTTGTGAAATTTTTCGTGCACCTTCAATTAACTTCTCGCGAGAATCAAATTTTATTCTTCCTCGGTTCAATGTTTTTCGCACTGATTCGCGCACAACCCACACGCCCAAGCCCGCCCAATACGACGGCGTTTCAATCCTAATTACCAAAATACTCGCCTGTCTCTTGATTGAATTCAAATATTCTAAAATAGGCAAACGAGTTGCATAATAACCTCCTGCAGTTGCAAATGCGTAAGTTTTCCTGCCGTAAAAATTTTCATAATCTGTCGATGCTTTGAGTTTATCCGACGGATTCCACGAACTTCCTGGAAAATACAATTCAAAAAGCTCGTAACTCCAAACATTCGGAAATAACATTATCAGATACTGATTTCCCAAAAACTCTCCGAAAAACAATTCATAATTTTCAAGCCACTTGTAATTCCGAACTTTTCCCAAAAGATTTTTCGCCAACGTGTCGTCTGTCGCAGTAATGCTCCATCGCGTTGGCACCAATCGCTTGTTCTTCTTCAAACCCAAAACACCGACGCTGAGAATCTTCGCCAGAGTATACTCGTCAAAATTATTTTTGTAAAGCATCTCAATTCCCTCTGACGCCTTAATCTCATCATGCATCACCTTGTCAACTTTTTGATGAATCTTTACATTTGAAACAACACGTGCTTTTTTCAAAGACGCGCGCATGCCCTGATGCATTAAAATCCTGTCTCGCTTTTTATCAACACTCAGTTTGTTCTTCAGCTCAATTTCAAGTTCAACAGGTTTAGAAGCAATTGCAATTTCCTTCGCAACCTCAACAAATTTATTATTCATTCGCGAATCCTGAACCTTTGATTGAAACCTCGAATTCAGCAAACTATCTCTTAAACGAATCACATCATAAATTTCAAAATTATTTTTCGCCCAATACTTCGCGTCGTCGTAAATCCACGCATTTTCATCTTTCTCCAGCGGACTCAAAATACCGACATTTACCAACGGATACTTTAATTTTGAGCCAACAAAAACACTCGGAGGCGAAATTGAATCAATACGAGAAATCTTCCCCAGATTCCGATACCGAAAATTCACGTCAGCAATCTTCTTAATTGTCTCAAACTTAATATCCATAAAAGAATGAAGACGCAGGAATTTAAATTATTATATGATTACTCCAGCATAATAATCTTTAATAATGAAGAAAACAAATAAAAATATGTCTTATGAAGATTTGGGAAAAGATATGGATAATCTCCTCTTAACACGAGATCTAGATTTGACTGCACAAGGATTAGCCAAAATCATCATTAATCAGCCTCTTTCAAAAAAAGAAAAAAACAACCTACGATTTTGGGGGAAGATTTTTGAAAGGATGCAAAATCATGAAAGCTATCCTGAATTAACAACTTTAACGACAATGGTGGAACCAGAATTTCGCAATACAATTCCGCCGCAAAATAATGATTATGCAGAAATATCAAAATTAATGCAACAACCTTATGGAAACACCAAATTAGCAAAAGAAGAACTAACGAGCGTCTATAAAGGGATTAGATTGATTTCCACAAATATTACAGCACGACTGCAATCCAAATATAAAATGGGACAAATCTAAATCCAACCTTTTTTCTTTATTCCATTCCCAACAATTTCAAAACTAAATTCTTTTTCAGGCAAACTTCGGTGCTTTAGCAAAATCGCCCGACGACGATTTCCACTTTTCTTCAATTCGATTATGCACTTGCTCCAATACTTAAACAAATCACCGCCAACAATATTAACCTCTCTCTCGACACCTTTTTTCCAGTCTTCCTCTGACAAAAAACCACCATAAACTTGATTTGTAATAATAACTGGAATTTTTTGTTTGCGCGCGATTTCTGCCAAAGCACGCATTTGGGTTGCAATCTCCTGATTAATTTTTTTCACATTTTCAGAATCTTTTGATTTGACAGCGTCGCCAAGTTCTAATCTATAAAGCATAGCCATTCCGTCCACAACAATCAAATTAATATGTTCTTTTTTCACTTTGCCCAACATCTCTAAAAAACACTTTTTTTGTTCTTCAAAATTCGTCGGTTCTAAGAGCAGAATATTCTCCAAAACTTTTTTATGCTCCTCGCCAGAAATTTGCTTTACTCTCTCAACAGAAAACCCTCCTTCTGTATCCACAAAAATAACCTTATTTCCTTTTTTTGCCTGACTACAGCACGCCAAAAAACACAAATTCGTCTTTCCACACCCAGGTGGTCCGGCAATCATCGTGATTACATCTTTTTCATAGCCTCCATAAAGCCACTTTGTGAAATCTGTGCTTCCGGTAGAAATTTTATTTTCGTTCATAGAAAATAAAAAAATCATGATTAATAAAAATTTCTACACTAAAATTTTTCCTTTTTACAGAGAAATTTATACGCCTCTGTTTTAGAATCGGAAATAAACCTTCCTCCCTTCACTAAAATTTTTCTCACAACTTTTTCAGAAAGCCCACATTGCCTCGCTGTCTTCGTTAAATTTCCAGAAAAACTATTAATTCCACAAACTGTCTTTTCAACCCGGTTTAAAACAAATTCAATATCCTCTTTTTCTAAACCATATTTTTTTGTGACTTCTATTAAATTTTTACACATACATTCTCGATAAACCTCAAAAAAATCAAGTTCAGCAAAAGACCTTTTCGTCTTTTCCATAAAATAATAAAGATAACAATCTTAATAAAAATTCCGATTATGCCATCTTATTAAAATCATTCAACGCCTTGTCTAAATCTTTTCCAATCGCACTCACAGCGTTGTTAATAGCTTTTTTTGCTGTCTTGCCCTTTGTCTTAACTTTCAGAATCGGATTTTCTGTTGGATGTTTTCTTTTCCACGCAGCAAAACTCACAGCAGAATCTTTGTTCAGATAAACTCGCAAAATCTCAACAATTGTCAAATTTTCAATTTGAACTTCAATTTCTTCTTTAGATTCTTTAAGAATTTTTATATCCATAATAAGTTAGAAGAAAATTGGTTTAAAAAACTTATCATTTACCAAAAATAATCCGATTAATTTTCTCTTTACTCAAATCATCCTTATTTTTTAATTTCTTTTCAATAGGTTTTTTCAAAATTCCCTTTTCCCTTTTTTTCTTCATTTCCTGCAAATCTGAAATCGTCAGCGTCTTCGTCGTAATCTCATCAAACTTCACATCATCTTCTTCAACACCCTGAAAAAAATTTGTTTTAGCTCTTTCAATTTCTGCTTCAAATGAAGGTTCTTCAAATCTTTCTGTGAGGTGAATTCTTAAATAAGTTTCAAGTTTATTAATAAGTGAAAAATCATGTTTTGGAAGAATACCCTTTTCAGCCATCTGAATCGCCTCCTCTGGCTCGGCAATTACTTCTGCAAGTTGTTTCTGCGTTAGTTTTTTCGCCCTCCGCGCCCGCATAATTATCCAGTGAAAATTATGAATCATCCCCGCAGGATTATTTTCAAAAGCCAGTTTCCTGAAATTTTCATTTGCAATTCTCTCCAACTCCAAATCCCTCTGGAAAACTTTTTTCTGTTCGATTCCAGACATCTTTGACAGCCTTTCATAAACACTCGGTCTTTTCTCGAATTCTTCCTTCATATTTTTAATAATCGGAACACCCTCGTCAAAAGAACACTTTCTGCAAATTTTCAAAATTCCTTTAGGTGTGACCGCCCCAAAAAGCAAAGACTTGCTTTCGGAAATTCCACACTTATAACACTCAGCCATACCAAAAATGAGAAACAAGAGTTTTTTAAGATTGTTGTGGTGAATTAATCTAAATAATTCTCTAAATCTTCTTTAGTGTGATACCCTTCTAAGACATATTTTTCGTTGATTAATATAGATGGCAAGGAAGTTATGTTATAGGACTCTCTTTGCAAATGCACAATATCTAATCCCAAATCCCCTGCTATTGGCAATAAAATTATTTGGTTTCCTTTTTCCTCTTTTAAATCTAAAAGAACATTAGAGATTATTTTTTGTTCGGTTATTGAATGATTATCTGCATAAAAATAGACAATGGTATCAAACGGTTCGTTGCATTTATTTTTTAATAACAGGCTGTTCAACCAAAGTTCTGTCTTCAACAAAACATATCTTTTTTTCTCAATCTTAATGCTCTCTGAAATTTGACTGGCTTCTTCAAATTGCTCCAATTCCAACCCCTCTTCATATAATTTGTCTGCAAAAATAAAATTTTGCTGAATAGCGAAGTCGCATTGATGCGAATCCATAATTTGGTAATAATAATTTTGAAGTTTTAGATCTAAAGCTTTAATCTCATTAGTTTGATAATTATCCATTATTTTTTGCGTTCTTAAATTCTCAAAATAAAACCCTATTGAAAAACCTATTAAAAAGATAATCACTGCTAATATAAACGATTCAACAAAAACACCATATCGATGTTTTATTATTTTGTATACCATCCTAAATCACCTTTCGCAAGTTTGTATAATGCCAAAATAAGGGGAATAATATATAGCGACCGATAGACAAAAGAATATGCAAATATCTTTAAAATACTTTTGTTTCCCGTCTCAGACCGTTTGAATCCGATTTTATAATAAAAAATAGAAAGAACCAAGAATAGTGCAGCAAATGTAATTAACAAAGTCAAATTAAAATTGAAATTAAAATAACGGTAAAAATAATAATCTTTAAATAAATAAACAAGTGAAAAAAGATAATAAGTCCCCTTGAGCCATAGATATCTTAAAAACAATAAAAAGCCCACCATTGCGAGGAAAAAAGATGAAGCGACATAGGGGATGACAAAATAACCAAAAACATGCTCGGGATTTTTAAACATTGATTTATAGTATTTTCTGATAGTCTGTATGCCTCCTAAATTCCAGCGAACCCTTTGATTAATCCATTGTTTTATTCGTGAGGGAACATTAGTATAAACGATTGCAGAATAAGACATTCTTGTTTTGTATCCCAGACTGAGAAAATGCCATGTAATTTCAATGTCTTCTGTTAGATTTGTCGGGTCAAATCCACCGATTTCTTTTACTTTATCTGCTCTGTAAATACTCAGTGGGCCATTAGTAACATAAACAGAATCGACAAAATCCAAAAGTTTTCTTGTCCAAGCAATAATAGAGTAATCCATAACCTGAAACCTCTCAAGCAAATTTCTTTTATTTTTAACAAGGACTCTCGAAGTTACTGCACAAACTTTTTCATCTCCAAAATGCCCAACCATTTTTTTAACAGAATCAGGATTGGGATAAGAATCAGCGTCGGTGACGGCAATTAATTCAGTCTTAACAAGTTTTAATGCTTCATTTAATGAGTTTGCTTTGCCAGAATTAAGTTTATTTAAAACTGAAACTTCTTCAAATTCTTCTTCTAACTTTTTAGCAATTTCTAATGTTTTATCCTTGCTCCCGTCATTAATGATAATAATTTTCTTTTTATCTTTGGGATATTCAACTTTAATCAAACTTCGGATAGTTCCTTCAAGAGTGTCCTCTTCATTATAAGCAGGAACCAAAAAAGTTATAGAAGGATATCTAGTCGCTTTTGGAAAATCATTTAATTCATGACGATATCTATAGTGCAGTATTAGAAAGATCATCAAAAAGAAAAATCCAAAAAAGAACACTGTTAAATAAATAGAAATGAATAAATCCATTATTCATCCTCCTTTATTCCTTTTTCAAATTTAGAGTCAGTAATATTAAAATAATCGTAAAACTCGTCGCTGAGAGAAAGTTCGTTCGTGTGCCCGAGTTTTTTTCTTTTAATAAGCTCCAAATCAGAGAACTTTTTTATGTGTTCATACGCCTTGTTCCCGCGGATTTTAATCACGACTGATTGTTTAATAGGTTGCTTAAACGCAATTATCGCCAGAGTTTCCTGCTCTGCTTTTGAAAACTCATTAGAACCAGTCGCCAGTTTATTAATAATAAAAGAATATTCCTGCCTCACATCCATTTTCCACAAATTATTTTTTTCCACAATTTCCATTGCTGACTCCTGCTTTTCATATTTATCCTTCAATTTCTCAATCAACTCATTAATTATTATTGGGTTTAAATCAGTGAGAGAAATTAATTCCTGCATATTCAAAAACCTGCCAGACACAAAAAAAACAGCCTCTAATTTTTTTAAATTTTCCTTCTCGTGTGCCTCGTCAATTTCGTCAGTGGTTTTACTTGTTATCATTATGAATTAAGAAAAGCGAAAGAGTTTAAAAGAATTATGCAGAGAGGGATTTATGAGAGTTTTCTAAAACCTAAACCTCAAAATTCCGCCAATCCCACTAAGGTTTAAGAATTGCTCGCCCTCTGAATTATCTGTTGATATAACTTCAATTGTCGTGCCAGTACTTTTCGCAATTCCAATCAGTTCTTTTGAAATTTTCTTGCTAATTTTTTTGGAAATCAACAAAGTTTCAACAGCCCCGTAATTCAGTGCTTTTTTTACCGCTTCCTCTCCGCGAACAGCAAGGTCTGGTTTTTCTCCCAAGGTTTCAAAAAATCTTTCTAAAATCTTTCTTTCATGAATAACTTCCTGCTCGGCTAAAATATCCTGACTCGCTGTAACCAAATCTTTTAATCCTGATTCATCAGTGTTTCCAATATCCCTGGCTCCAATAACTTTTTCCTGCAATTGCGTCTGCAAATATTTCCCGTCGAGAAATTCATCTTTCGTTGGCACAGGCCCTCCAACCAAAATCCCTTTCAGCTTTGGCATTTCAAAAAAAATATTTTTCATTTCCGCTGCAATTCTTTTGTAAAACTCTTTTGTCAAACCCTCGGTAATTCTATGAAATCTTTGGCTTGACTGCCCTCCTGCCCGAACTTTTGACGGAACTCCTGAAGTCATCTTCTGCAAAACATCAACGCGTTTTCCCTCGAGCAAACCAATTGTCGCTTCTTTTCTGTCCATTACCAGCAAACCAAAAATTTCTGTAACTTCTGTCATTGCAATCAACGGCTCAAGCACAAATTCTTTATCGCACCGATACAGACGATTTTTAATCGGCATGTGCGGTTCAATATCCCACAACTGCAAATCGCTCTGCCCTTCGACATTAGAAATATTTCCACAAAAAATCGCAAGCCCGTTCTCAGGCGTTTTTTTCAATGTCTTCAAAAATCGCACAATTTTTTCCAGTGCTTCTCCGACATTTTTTCTTGTCGCTGTTGATTTAATATTTTTCGCTGTCGACTTTTCTGCCTCTAACTGCCTCTGCACGGCATTCACATCATAACCTGCTGGAATATAAACACTAATCAGTTCAGTTGCATGCCCTTTGTGTTTTTGCAAATCTTCCAAGACATTTTCAACTTCATCTTTATTCAAAACCATAAAATAAAAATAGAAAAGAGTTTATAAAATTAGGGATTTTATTCACGAGACCAAGTATTAAAGTGATGTCTTTTTGCGGTTTCCCAATGATCATAATCAAAGTTGGTTTTTGGAGAAAGTGCATTTTCTGTAAAAGCTTTTGATGTAAAATCTTTTTCCATTTTCCTGTCTGAATCAATGAGAATTTCTCTAACTTTGTTATAATTGAATACATGCAAAGGAAGGTCTCCTGTATCGGGGTTAATTTCGTCTCCTCTAATACCAAATTCTTTTAATCCAGAAAAATCATATATTAAAAATCCTCTTATGCTTCCAATCTCAAGAAAAATTTCAGAATGATAATTATTATATCTTTTAATAATTTCTTTCCTTTCTTTTATATCCAACAGACCCCAATTAAAAATCTTTCTCAAAGCCATTAAAAAATAAGAAACATTCTTTTAAATAAATTTATCTTTTTAGAAATATATAATAAAAATTAGTTAATTAATCCCACTCGAAATTATTTTCCCTTATTTCACAAAAACAGCCTTGTTTAATTAACCAGTCCAAAACTTTCATTTTTTGGGCTTTATATTCTTCATCTTCTTCAATTTTTAATTCATGAAAATCTCTTAAGAATTTATCTTTAGGGACATACTGGTGGTCTGTTCCATTTTTTAAAACACAAACTCTATTTTGGTCCTCTTCAAACCATCGGAAAGTGTAATGGCTTCCAGGTTCGTCATCTCTTACAAGTCTTTTGTTTTTATAATGTTCAAACATAAAACTCAACCCCAAATTTCCCTCTTTTAATCTCTTTTGCACATGCAACATTTTTCAAATCCTCCAAAACATCTTTCAAATTTCCATAAATTTCTTTACTCAAAGTCAGAACAATTTCAGAATTCATCGGTTTCTTTGTATTTGTTTTTTCTTGTCTAACTTTTGCAATAACTTCTAATAGTTTTTTCCAGACATCTTCTTTATTTTGTTCTGTTTTTTCAAATTTAGGCCATTTTGAAATATGAATACTTTTATCTTTTTCGTATTTTCTGAAATGCGTTTGATAAATTTCTTCTGTAATAAAAGGCATGATTGGCGCGAGCATTTTTAGGATATTTAGTAGTGAATTGTAGAGAGTATATTGTGCGGATTTTTTCTTGTCGTTTGTTTCATTGTAAATTCTTTTTTTGACAATTTCAAGATAGTTGTCGCAAAAATCTTTCCAGAAAAAATTTTCAACTTCTGCTTTTGATTTTGAATATTCGTATTTTTCAAAACTTTCTGTTGCAGATTTTATAACCAAGTTCAGTTTGTTCAAAAACAATTCATCTATTTTCTCCTGTTTTTTTGGCTTTTTTCCGTCGTAGTCTTTAAGATTCATAAAAACAAATTTTGAAGCATTAATCAATTTCGTGATAAACTTTTTTCCTGCAATTACGTCCTGTTCTTGATAATCAAAATCTTTTCCAAGTTTTGACGACGCTGCCCAAAATCTGATTGCATCTGCGCCATATTTTTCCATAACCTCCTGTGGTCGGATAACATTGCCTTTTGATTTGGACATTTTCTCGCCTTTCAATGTAACAAAACCTGAAATCACAACATCTCTCCATGGATTTTTTTCAAAATGCAACTGAGATTTAACAACAGTATTAAACAACCAAAAAGAAATTATCTCATGCGCTTGTGGTCTCAAACTCATCGGAAAAATTTTTTTCTGAATTTTTTCATCAGCCAATTTTGTAACAATCTGCGGTGTCATAGACGAAGTAAACCACGTATTGAGAACATCTATTTCGGGAGTGAATTTTCTCGATTTACATTTAGGGCATTCTTTAACAGGGGGTTTGTCCTCAACAGGATTGACGGGTAAATCTTTCTCATTTGCCAAAATAACTTCATCGCATTTCTCGCAATACCAAACAGGAAACGACACTCCAAAGTGCCTTTGATTAGAAACTAACCAGTCCCATTGCAAACCTTTAACCCAATTATCATAACGCGTCTTCATAAATTTTGGATGCCAGTTCAACTCTGCCCCCCATTTTAACATATCTTTTTTCAAATCTAAATATTTCAAAAACCACTGCTTGCTTTTTACAAATTCAATTTCTGTTCCGCATCTTTCGTGAACATTAACAGGATGTACAATATTTTTTCCTCCAACTAAAAAGCCCCCTTTCTTTAAATCCTTAATAATTTCTTTCCGAGCGTCCTTAATTTTCATCCCCTTATATTTTCCAGCTAAAAAAGTCATTTTTCCGTCGCTGGAAATCGCTTCTTTAATTGGAAGATTATATGCTTTTTGCCATTCCATATCAGTTTGGTCTCCAAAAGTTGCACAATAAGCAATTCCAGTACCTTTCTCAGGATTAGCTCTCTTATCTTCTAAGATTGGAACTTCAATGTTAAAAAGAGGAATCTTCGCTGTTTTTCCTTTCAAATGTTTGTACCTCTCGTCGTCGGGGTGATAAAAAACAGCAACGCTTGCAGGAAATAATTCTGGTCGCGTAGTTGAAATAATCAAGTCTTTTGCATCTACTTTTAATTTTACATCAACAAAAACTGAAGGAATATTTTTATCCTCGACTTCAACTTGTGCAATTCCTGTCTTGCATTCTGGACAATACATCGCAGGCGCATTTCTTCTCTCCATTCGTCCTTTTTTATACAAATCCAAAAAACTCCATTGAGAAATTCTTCTTGAATGCTCGTCAATCGTCGAATAAACAATATCCCAATCACAACTTATTCCAATGCTTTTCCAGTCTTGAATAAACCCTGGCAATTCCCCCTTTAAAAAATTCATACAAAGTTTAATGAACTTCTCGCGCGACATTTCTTTTGATTTAACATTTCTCTTTTTTTCAACAAGTCTTTCAGTTGGCAAACCATTATCGTCTGTCCCAAACGGATAAAAAATATTAAAACCTTTCATCCGCATAAATCTAACGAGAAAATCCTGTTGTGAATAAGAACACGCATGCCCAATATGCATCTCGCCTGAAACTGTTGGCGGCGGCGTATCAATAGAAAAAATTTCTTTTTTGCTTTCTGAATTAAATTTGTAAATTTTTTCTTTTTTCCAGAAGTTTTTCCACTTATCTTCAATTGCCTTGAAATCAAAATTACTGCTTACCATAATCTATTTCAATCAGGAAACTTTTAAAAACTATCTGTATATAAAATATTATGGCAGAAACAGGAATAAGCATGCCCTCTGGATTCGGCGGGTTGATGCGATTCAATGAAGAATACCCCAGTAAAATAAATTTGTCTCCTACACAGGTAATTGCATTCATCGCAATAATTATAATTTTCAGATTCATGTTACCGCTTTTTCTAAATTAAAATGTTCCCTGGAATAAACCCAAAAAAAATGCAAGAGGTTATGAAACAAATGGGAATCTCTCAAGAAGAAATTGATTCCTTAAAAGTTGTAATTGAAAAAACAGATGGTACAAAATTAATTATTCAAAATCCTTCTGTGACAAAAATTAAGATGCAGGGGAAGGAAACTTTTCAGATTGCAGGAGAAGTTTCAGAAGAGAACTCAGAACCTGAAATCTCCGACGACGATATAAAAACAATAATGGAAAAAACAGGAGTTTCTGAAAAAAAGGCAAGAGAAATACTTGAAAAAACAGGTGATTTGGCAGAGGCTATTTTGGAGTTGAGTAATTAAACTTCCTAAATTTATATTAATTCTAAATCCTTTATAATTAATGGAAAAATTTCTTGAAAACCTTCAGGAAGCAGAAAAAATTATCCGCCAAACAGACCATATGCTTTACATAACTTTTCCTCTTGTGAAAGATAAAAGACTTCTGATAAAAATTCTTTTGGAAACAAAAAACGCTATTGCAAAATTGATAAATATAATCCTCAGATATGAATATTTTTTTAAACGAATCAGACTTTACAGCGACCAGAAAACAAACTTCAGAACTTTCAAGGAAAAATCTGCCAGAGAATACGAAATCACTGAATACGAAATTGCATTAATATCAGAACTATTTAAAATTGCAGAAGTTTGCAAAACAAGCCCGATTGAATTTCTAAAAGGAGAAAAAATAGTGATTCTCTCAGAAAAAATGGCTCCTACAATTGTAACATTTGAGGAAACAAAAGAGTTTTTATCAGTTGCAAAAAGTGTCCTGAAAAAAGCCAAAAACGTCATTCAGAGATAAATATAAAAAGCCCTTTCCCCTAAAGAATTATAGTTCTAATTTAAAAACTACGATGGAAGAAATAATTCAAGAAAAAATAAGCGCAGATCACTTGCTGTATGTCAGTTTAAAATATACCAAAACCTGCGATGTTATTTTTAATTTAATTTTGAGATGGCGAAGAATGATTGAAACTAGTATCAACCGGATTCTAAAGCACGCGAAGAAAAAAAGAAAAATATCTTCTGTTCCAACAAATCCTATTGGCAAAATTACAGAGGTGAGAAAGCTTTTCAAAAAAGATAGAGATTTTTTGAAGGTGATTGAAATGTATGAGATGTTCAGAAAAATTGAGGAATTAAAGCAGGAGAGAACAGGTGAATTCAGAAAAAATGTAACGCTAAAAATTTTTTATCAGGGGAAAGAAATAAATATTAATCTCGAAAAATTAAAAATCTACGCAGAAAGGTTAGAAAAGTTTATAAGTGTGACAAGGCAATTTCTCCTATCGTAAAATTACATTTTTAAAATGTCAAGAATAATCGTAATTACATCAGGTAAAGGAGGTGCCGGAAAAACCACGACTGCAATAAATTTAGGAGCAGCCATAAATTATTTTGGCGAAGACGCCCTGATTATTGACGGAAATTTATCAACGCCCAATGTCGGTATCCATCTGAATTCTCCGGAAGTTCCGATAAACCTTAATCATGTTCTACTGAATAAGGCAGAGCCTTTTGAAGCAGTTTACGAACACGATTCTGGCATTAAAATTCTTCCTTCTTCCCTCTCAATAAAAGAATTGAAAAATATAAAACCTGAAAAAATGAAGAATTTTAAAAAAGATTTCAAAGTTCTTTCTGAATATATCATCGTCGATAGTGCGGCAGGGCTCGGCGAAGAAGCGCATTCTGCAATAGAACTTGCAGATGAATTAATTATCGTCACAAATCCTGAAATGCCTGCAATCACCGACGCACTGAAAACAATAAAACTTGCAGAACAATTGAAAAAACCTGTAATAGGAGTAATCATAACAAGAGTGAAAAAAGATAAAATAGAAATGCAATCAGAAACAGTAAAAGAAATGCTGGAGATGCCTATTTTGGGGATGGTGCCTGAAGATTTGTGCATTAGAAAATCATTAAACCTACGGAATTCTGTTGTTTATTCTTTTCCAAAAAGCAAATCTGCGCGGGCCTACAAGGAAATTGCCGCAAAACTCGTCGGTGCCAAATATAATTCAAAAAAAGACAGAGAAAATGTATTTGAAAAAATTGCGAAGTCTTTTGGTTGGAGTAAGAAGTGATTTTATCGCAGAAATATCTATTTAATCTCACTCCCTACTTTAACATCATCATCTGGTTTAATCAGCCGAACTTGTGTTTCATCGTCGCTGACAGAAGCAAGCAACATTCCTTGGCTTTCAATTCCTTTTAATTTTTTTGGGGCAAGATTTACAATTACAATTATCTTTTTTCCTTTAAGTTCTTCTTTAGAATAATAAGGTTTTAATCCTGCGAGAAGAATTCTTTTTTCAGGACCAATATCAACAAGTAATTTGAAAAGTTTATCTGCGTCTTCAACTTCTTCAACCTCGATGATTTTGCCGACGCGCAAATCAAGTTTTGCGAAATCTTCAAATGAAATTTGATTAGCCATGCTCTATAATTAATTTAAGTCCTTTTTCTTTTAATAATCTTTTCAAATTATCTCTATCTTCATCATCGCCATAAAGAATAATTTTCTCTCTTATATTTGGAAAACTGCCTAAACCAGGTGAATAGTGATATTTTAATAAACATTTCATAAGATGGTATTCACTTTCACGTACTTTTTCATGTGGTAAAGAATAATTTTCTATATCCTCTTCGACAAAATCAACCTTTTCAATATTTTTAATTGTGGATTCAAAAATCTGCGGAGTAATAAACCTGCCTTGAGATTTTGTTTCCTGGTGATGAATTATCTCTTTCATCTTAACAAATTCATCTAAATAAATTTAGATCTTCCTAAACAAAATTTCTTCTTTTTTAATTTTTGTTGCGCTGAATTGTTTTTTAATTTTCTCTGCCGACGAAGGGATAAAAGGAAGCAAAAGTTCAGCAATTTTCAAAATTGATTCTTTTAATTCATATAAATCTTTTTTATTTTTAGTTTCCCAAATTTTTTTAATTTGGATGTATTCATTGCACACGTCGATAAAACCAAAAATTTCATTTAAAATTTTATCAAACTCATAATTGTCAAAAAGTTTTTCAATCTTTTTTTCATTTAATTTTTTAACAAGTTTATTCTCACACTTCTCAATCCCAAACTTTTCTATTAAACCAGCGACGCGCGAAACCAGATTTCCAAGTTTGTTTGCGAGTTCGTTGTTGTGTCTGTTAATCAGCGCCTGTTCTGAAAAATCTCCGTCGTCGCCAAAAGGCGTTGCTCTAAGCAGTGCATACCTTATACTATCTGCACTATACTTTTTCAAAAGTTCCAGAGGGGCAATAACATTACCTAGAGATTTTGACATTTTCTTTCCACCGACTGTCAAAAAACCGTGCACAATAACTTCCTTAGGTAAAGGCAACCCTGCGCTCAATAACATTCCAGGCCAAATCCCTGTATGAAATCTCAACATGTCTTTCCCAACAACATGCACATCAGCAGGCCAAAATTTTTTATACTTTTCATCAGGATACCCAATGCCGGTCAAATAATTTGTCAGCGCATCACACCATACATACATAATTTGATTTTCATCTCCAGGAACAGGTATCCCCCAAGAAAGGTTTTTTTTATCCCTCGAAAAACTGACATCTGTCAGACCCTCATTAATCAAAGAGAGAAAATCATTCTTCCATTTTTTTGGCGTAATCTTTAATTTATCAGATTCAATCAATTTCTTTATTTTACCAGAATATTTAGAGAGTCTGAAAAAATAATTCTCTTCAGCAATTTTATTAATTTTAAGATTTGGGTGATATGGGCACCTATCTCCTTCAAGATCTTTTTCAGTTACAAACCTCTCGCATCCAGCACAATAATTACCTACATATTCTTTTTTGTAAATATCTCCCTTGCCTTCTAAAATTTTCCAAAGATTAATGACCCCCGGCCAATGAACTTTCTTATCAGTGGTTCTAATAAAATAATTATTTGAGATATTAAGCTTCTCTGCCAACTCTTTAAAATAACTTGAGTTTTTACTTACAAATTCTTTTGGGCTCAAACCTTGTTTTTTTGCAGTTTGATAATTTTTAGTTCCATGTTCGTCTGTTCCGGTGAGGAAAAAAACATTGTAATCCTTAAGCCGTTTCCACCTAGTTAAAACATCTGCCTGAAC
>Ga0180007_10001365_pt1 | contig 34003 bp, 34 predicted proteins | sample MM_PC_MetaG_FD_121122 | JGI IMG/M metagenome (GOLD analysis project Ga0180007, IMG submission 121122) | Groundwater microbial communities from the Aspo Hard Rock Laboratory (HRL) deep subsurface site, Sweden - MM_PC_MetaG | ecosystem: Environmental > Aquatic > Deep subsurface > Groundwater... | reverse complement strand
CGTGCCAACCAGCGCGGTCCGCTGCAGCTTTTTCGCTGCCCGCCGCTCTCGAACGTGAGGCTAGTTATAGCCGATTCCGTTCCGCTCTGTCAAGCGGCTTCCACCGCTTTTTTATTCTTTTTTATCTGCATTCTAATATTCCGGTAACCGTTTATTAATAGCTGCCAAGAGGCAACGGATACGGACTATAAAGTGAAATCCCTGTCAGTGTCAATGGAGATTTTGCAATATTCCTGCTTGTTTTCGAAACTAATCGACTGTTTTCAATCCAACGCGAACAGTATCATAAAAAAGCGCAAAACTACAAACTTTATAGTCTACATGGACACAATGTGGTTATTATCGGCCACATACAGCGCAAGCTTGAGTATTATTTTTATAGTTCCTCGAAGCTTGTGCATTCAGGTTTTGAGCCTGTGTCCCCTGACTTAAAGGGTACATATTGACATTGGAACTGGGGGGTAAGGTACTACATACAGGCCTGGCAGGATATTCCACAAGCTATTCTATGTGCTATAAGCAGCAAATCTATACGATGCACAAGCTTCGAGGAACTATGCCTTATTTTATGGGGAAATTAGCCGGCAGCCCGGACAGACAGCAGCCGCTTGCAGGCTTCGGCAAAGCCGTAACCACAGGGCTGCTCGGTAACATATGCCGGCGGCCATTCCAGGAGCTCGGTGTAGGCCCGGACGTTGGCTACACCGCAGCTGTTACTGAAATGACGGAACATCGGCTCGTCGTTCGGCGAGTCGCCGAAATAGAGTACTGAGGCTTGATCCTGCTGCGGGTTATACGCGAACAGACGGGTGAGTACATGTTCGGCCATGGACAGCTTGTTGTAATTGCCGTACCAGCTGTTTACATGAATGGAACTGACCTTGGCCACCGCACCTTCGGCTTCGCAGAATGCTTTAACCTGGCCTGCAACATCAAGACCAAGCTTTGGTTCTTCTTCGGCAAAATCAAGGGCCACATCAAAAAGGCGGTACGGCTGGTCCTTGGCCAGACGCAGCCCGGGAAAATGCCGCAGGGCACGTTGGGCCATAGCCTCAAGCCGGACTTTGTTAGCCTGAGGCTCCGGCGCGTCGGGATGATACAAACAAGACAGTTTACCATGCATATTATGGAAGGAAAACGCTCCATTTTCGCCAACAACGGCACTGACCGGCCACTGCCGGGCGATCATGTCGCACCAGCCGGCAGGTCTTCCAGTTACCGGGATGGTAATGTAACCCTGCCTGGAAAGCTGCCACAGAGTATCGAAAGACTCCGGCAGTAGATAACCCTCTTCGGTTATAGTGTCGTCGATATCGAAGAGCACATAACGGATATTGGCCAGAGCAGCGGCAGGCATGGTAGCAAAAGCTTTCATGCCGCAGCTCTCCGACAGGATGCAGCAAACGCGGCAGAAGAATAAAGATGCAAAGCTCAGGCCTCCCGCTGTATTTTGCGAAACTGAATCAGGTAATCGACAAAAGAAAGCAATGCCAGTACTGCACATACAATATATAGCACCTGGATGACCAGCAACAGATTTGACAGCAAGCCGGCGGAAACCGCAAGCCCGGCCAGGGTCCAGTACAGCAATGAAGCCAACACACTAATCGCATACATGAAGGATTTCAGTTTGCCGCCCTTGCGTGCCGCCATGGTAACACCCTTTTCGGTAAGCAGAAGCCGCAGAAAAAGCATGCTGTATTCGCGGAACAGAATGACCAGGAATACCCAGGACGGCATGATGCCGGCCAGCATAAAACATACAAACGAAGTAAGGTGCGAAAGCACGTCGGCAAAGGGATCGAAGAGTTTGCCGAAGGAGGTAATTGAGCCGGTTCCCCGGGCCAGCATACCGTCGATCATGTCGCTGATTTCCATCAGGATGAGCATGGTCCAGAGTATTATTGCAAGCGCGATATGAGGAATACCGATACTGCGGCCCCAGCTGAAAAGAATGAAAAAAATCGGAGCCAGGACGATACGGCTGGCGGTAACTTTGTTGGCGAGTGTCATGACACAAGTATGGCCAGCGCTGTGCCGGTCTGTCAAGAACAAAGAGCTCAAGACCTGAATCAGCTTGCCAATACAGCTGCTTATGATTATTGTATCATTAAACCAAAGCAGGAGAAGGTCATGATTAAAAGCGCACTCGAAATAGCCATGGAAAAAACCAGAGATCTTAAGGTGGACACCAAGGGGCTTGCCCGTACCGAAGCCCGCAATGAAGGCAAGCGTATTGCCGGAGCGTTTCTTAACGAACCTGCTGAACATGATATTGCCAAGGAGCTGTCGTCAGTAGCCAAGGAAAAACGCGAGGACGCCCGTTTCGGGGCCTTTGAAGTACTGAGTTCGCGGGTTCAGCTGCCCATTATGGCCAATCCGGAGCTGGACAATGAACTGGCGGCCCTGGCGGCCGGCTTTAAGGCTTTACATACCGGTCTGATGGGCGATAAAAAAATTCAGGCGATTTTTGACGAACTGGGGGCTTTTCTGAAGCAGTTCCTGGAAAACGCCAAGGCTCTTGACGAGAATCTGCGCAAGCAATACGCCCCCCGCCTGAAGCAGAAGGAACAGCAGCTGGCGATGCAGATGGGTCGTCCGGTACAGCTTGACCCGATGCAGGACCCGGAGTTTGCGGCGATCTACAAGCAGAATGCCGGCCAGCTGAAAGGCCAATATCAGCAGGCGCTGGAAGGCATCAAGCAGGAACTGGCAGGCCTCTGCGGCATTAAGCCGGACGCTGAGTAAGTGCTTCCAGTACCTAGTGAAGCGCGCCAGGGGCCGCGGCGGTATCCCTGCGCAGCAGGATAAAGCCAAGGACCCGGTGGCCGCCTGCGGCCAGGCGCCACATTTGATATAGAAATAACAAGATATCCGCCAGTCTATTGAGTTGTGCTTGCGCTTGTTCTATAATATTAGTATGGTGTTCTCTGCTGAACATGGCTACGGCCGGCTATCAGGGAACACTGGATTACGGACGGAGGATACGCATGAAATCGAAACTGGTTGCATATTTACTGTGGTGGTTTCTGGGCGTTATTGGCGCGCATAAATTTTATATTGGTAAAACCGGAATGGGCGTTCTGTACTTTTTTACCTTTGGACTGTTCGGAATCGGCTGGTTTATCGACCTGTTTACCCTGAGCGGCCAGGTTGACCTGTATAATGCAAGGTATGGGCAGCCAAAGGTGGGTTCAGCCCAGCAACAGAGCCAGAATATTGTGGTAAACGTGACTACTCCGGCCGGTACCGTTCCGGAAGTGCGCATCAGTGCCGAGAAGCAGGTACTGGCGCTGGCTGACCAGAGCAGCCAGCTGACCCTGCGCCAAATTGTTTCGCGCACCAGTCTTGATGTTGACGAAGCGGAGGAAGCGGTCCGTAAACTGGTAGCCCGGGGTATGGCACGCGAGCAGATTGCCGAAGACGGCAAGGTTCTGTACGATTTTAACTGAAAATGCAGTGCAGTAATCATCCCGCAACAGAAGCGACTCATCTGTGCATCAGCTGCGGCCGCTGGTATTGCAGCGGCTGCATGGCTACAACTGCGCCGCAACCGCTGTGCCGTACCTGCCTGGCAGCGCGCAGTGGTGTACAGATCCAGTACAACAGCAATTCAAGCCAAAACATTCCGCAATCGGGTGCCACGGCAAGAGGCGACGGCCGCGGCTACGGCAGCGCGGTACATCTGTCTTCCGGATCGAAGAGTTTGATGCGTGCCGGGCTGGTGGTTTTAAATCTGGCGCTGGGGGTAATTGCCCTGGGATTCTGGGCCGGCGCAGACAGCCCGGTTATGCTACTGCCTTTTGCTGTCAGCATTTTTGCGCATTTTCCACTTTCGCGTTGGCTGTACGGCAGGCGCGAACCGGAGCGCACCGGCAAGGCCGCCGGCCGGGCCAGAAAAAAACAAAATGACAAAAAAATCACTGCAGCACAGGTTGAATCCCTGCTGCGCATAAGCGGCGGCCGCATTACGGCAGCCCGCCTGGCTTCCGCCACCGGTACCGACAGCAAAAAAGCCGAGCAGTTTTTAAACATGATGGTTCTGGACAGCAAACTGCAGATTGAAAATGATGCTGATGGCCTGGTATATTCCAGAAACAATCTTTTAAGCTGACTGTAAATATGAATACAATCGTACATGCAGCTTCGGCAAAAAAAACCGGCCGGCAGTCTGGCACTCTTTCGGTCGTAGTGCTGCTACTGGCACTGACCGGCAGCCTATTATCCTGCGACTTGTTCGAAGAGGGTGTGGCTGAATTATGGACCGACATACCGGAGTTTGCCTTTTACGCCGCCAAGTTCAACAATTCCCAGGATATGTACAAGATCCATGTGAGCTATGTGGAAAACATACCTCAGGCGGTTCAACGCAGCGAACGGAAGCCGGCCCTGCTTGCCGGCACCTTTTTAAAAAGCACGATTCTGCGGCCGCATCTGCAGCAGCTGGATTACCTTTTTTCCGAGCTTAAGCTGAGTGAACGGCAGTTTTACCCGACGCTATTCGGTACTGGCCGGGTAGAAGACAAGCAGCTGCTGCTGCCGGTTTCGTTTAACCTGCCGATGGTAATCTTTCAGGCGGCTGATGATAAAAATCGCCAGAATAATTTTATTATCAGCCGGCAGGAAATAATGGACACCGCCGGCAGTTTTGATACTAAACGTGGTGAAAGCTATACCAAGATGGGCTTCAGCCCCCGCTGGAATCCGGAATTTCTATTATCAGCAGTGCAGCTGGAAGGAGCGTCCTTCCGCGAAGGCGACCCGGTGCGCTGGGATAAAATTGGCCTGGAGTCGGCAATTGCCGGCTTGCGCAAAATGATTTCCGAAAGCCATTCCAGCGCCCAGGCAGAAGATGATTTTAAGTTCCGTTATCTTTATATCCCGGAATACAAAGCTGTACAGGAAGGCCGCGCCCGTTTTGCCTGGATGAATTCCGCTTCATTTTTCCTGCTGCCCGAAGAGCAGCGGTCGCAACTGGCCTTCCGCTGGCTGGGCCAGGCCGAAAGCATACGCCTGGAGGACAGTACTGTTTTTGCCGGCATGTGCCGCACGGCCTCCGGCAAAGATGCCGCAGAAGCCTTCTTAAAATGGTTTTACAGTGAAGATACGCAGCGTAGTTTATTGCAGGAAGCCCGCGAAACCCGCCTTATGGAAAACTCCTTCGGGATAGCCGGCGGCTTTTCCGCATTACGGGTAATTAATGAAAAAGCCTTTCCTGATTACTACCCTTCGCTGCTGGGTAAACTACCGCCAGCTGAATACCTGCAGCCGGCACAGGGACTTCCGGCAGGCTGGCCGGACATCAAGAAAAATGTGCTTCTACCCTTTCTGCTGCAGGCCACGGGAGACAAGCCGCCGGAGGATCTTTTTGGCGCGCTGGAATCGGCTATGCGCACCTGGGGACGCCAGCATTCTTACTGAGTGTTAGATTCTGCTGCGGTGCTTTGGTCGCTTGCGGCGTCGGGGTCGGCTGCGGCCAGGTCGGCGCTGGCGGCCTATGTTGCTGAGTCAGTGCCGTCAGCAGCTGCAGCGGCCTGATCCTGCCAGTGCGCGAAGAAGTCGGCATAATCGGCCGGGGTATTACAATGCACCGCCCGGTTACGCAACTCGGCACCATGGCTTACCCCTTTCAGATACGAGCAGGCCTGTTTGCGAAATTCCACACAGGCGGTACGTTCGTCATAAAATTGCAACGACAACTCAAAATGCCTTTGGGCAGCCGCCAGTTTTACCAGGCTGCTTATTTCCGGCTCCGGCAAACCTTGCAGCACAGCCTTGATGCGGGTAAACAGGAAGGGGTTACCCATGGCACCGCGCGCCAGCATGACGGCGGCCGGACGCGGGCCGTTTTTCTCTGCCTCCGACTCGCCACCGAGTATTGCCAGGGCCGCCTGGGGGCTAAAAAGGTCGCCGGAGGCGAAAACCGGAACCGGCACGGCGGCGGCCAGGCGGAAGAAAGCGGCCCGGTCGGCAGTGCCGGAATAGGCCTGGTGGCGGGTACGGGCGTGCAGAGTAACCGCTTTAGCGCCGGCGGCTACCGCCAATTCGGCTGCCTGTAAATAATTGATTGAAGACTCATCCCAACCCAAGCGGATTTTTACGGTTACCGGCGTAGATACTGCCTGGCTCATCGCCTCTACAATAGCGGCCAGCCGGGGCAGGTCGCGCATAAGTGCCGATCCGGCGCCGCTGCGGATTATCTTAGGCACCGGACAGCCGCAGTTGATATCGATCACTGACGGCTGCCAGCGTTCTTCCACAAGGCGTGCGGCCTCGGCCATGACTTCGGGCTTTGCGCCAAACAGCTGTACCGCGTATTCGGTTTCGTTGGCAGCACGCTGCAACAGCACTTCGGTTTTTGCCGAATCACGGATCAGGGCTTCGGAGCTAACCATTTCGCTGTAGGCCAGATCGCAGCCGGCATCTACACAAACCGAGCGGTAAGCGGCATCGGAGTACCCGGCCACCGGAGCTAAAAAAATATTACCGCTGGTGGTGTAGCTGCCAATGCGGACGCTTTGATAGAGACTCACTGGTGGACCTCCGGGCTGGCGGGTGGTACTTGAATGGCTTCAGGGTTGACTGATGCAGCCTTACTGGAGGGACTGGTGGGACTTGGAGCGGATTCGGCACGGTCGACATCGAGACCATCGGCGACCGGCTTGCCGCTAACCGAGCCACGAGTCGGGCTTTCGGCAGAAGCGAGGCTCAGACTAGATGCAGCGGCCAACACCGGCTTTGGCGACCCCGCCGACAACTTAAGTGCCAGCAGCGCAATATCGGCCGGACGCACTCCGGACAGACGGCCGGCCTGGCCCAGAGTCAGCGGTTTGGCCGCCGCCAGTTTTTCGCGGCTCTCGGTGGAAATACCGCCAAGTGCGGCAAAATCGAAGTCAGCCGGGATACGCAGGCTGTCCAGCCGGTTCAGCCGACTGCTCAAGCGCTGCTCCTTGGCCACATAGCCTTCGTAGCGCAGATCCAGTTTTATACCTTCCAGCCACTCGCGCGGCCAGGCTCCCAGCGCCGGCAGTAACTCCACGGTATCCAGATTAGCCACCACTGGATCTTTTAAGGCGCGTTCCAGAGCTTCACCGATATGCGGCTGAAGACAGGCTTGCGTCTCAGCATCGGCACTGCTGATGCGCCGTCCGGCCAGTAACTGTTTTATAGCGTCCATGGCCTGCAGCTTGTCGGCAAAGCGCTCGGCGCGTTCGGCACCGGCCAAGCCGCAGCGCAAGCCGTAGGGGGTAAGCCGGCGGTCAGCGGTATCGTGCCGCAGAGTAAGGCGGTGTTCAGCCCGGCTGGTAAACATGCGGTAGGGTTCTTTTGTTCCCACGGTAACCAGATCGTCTACCAGCACACCGATATAGCTCTCCGAACGCGATAAAATGAGCGCTTCGTCACCTTTAAGCGACAGTGCCGCGTTGATGCCGGCCAGCAGGCCCTGAGCGGCGGCCTCCTCGTAACCAGAGGTACCGTTAGTCTGGCCGGCCGGATAAAAACCGGACAGCCGTTTGGACTCCAGGGTGGGCAGCAGATCCAGCGGGTCAAGATAATCATATTCCACCGCATAGCCCGGCCGCACCATAACGGCCTCAGCAAAGCCGGGCATAGTGCGGATAAAGTCGTACTGCACCTCTTCCGGCAGCGAAGAAGACAGACCGTTAAGATATAATTCATCGGTGTAGCGGCCTTCTGGTTCGACGAAAATCTGGTGGCGGTCGCGATCCGGGAAACGCACCACCTTGTCTTCGATGCTGGGACAATAGCGCGGTCCCACCCCTACTATCTCGCCAGAGAACAGCGGTGAGCGGCCGATGTTGGCACGGATAATGGCATGGGTATTCTCGTTGGTCCAGGTAATGTGACAGGGCAGCTGTTCCAGCGGCTGCCCCTGGTCCATGAAGGAAAACGGCTGCACGACGGGGTCGCCCTGCTGTTCTTCGAGATCGGAAAAATTAACCGAGCCGGCCTTTATTCTGGCCGGGGTGCCGGTTTTCATGCGGCCAACAGGGAAGCCGTGCGCGCGCAGCCAGTCGCCCAGACCCAGGGCTGCCGGCTCGCCCAGGCGCCCGGAGGCGGCGCGATGTTCACCGATAAAAATACGCCCTTCCAGAAAAGTACCGGAGCTTAGTATTACTTTTTGGGCGCTGATATGGTTACCGCGTTCGGTTGACACGCCAGCGACACTGCGGCCATCCGCCGAAAGCAGCAACCCGGTAACGGTATCCATAAAGATGCGCAGTCCGGATTGCCGTTCAAGCACGCTGCGGGCCAGGGCAGCATAGGCGGCCTTGTCGGCCTGCGAACGTGGCGCCTGCACCGCCGGGCCACGCGATCGGTTGAGCATGCGCCACTGCAGCATGGTCGCATCGGCAATAAGCGCCATCTGCCCGCCCAGCGCGTCTATCTCGCGCACCAGATTGCCTTTGGACAACCCGCCGATGGCCGGGTTGCAGGAAAGCCAGCCGATACTGTCCGGATTCTGGGTTACCAGGATCACCGAACAACCCAGACGCGCCGCCGCCAGCGAGGCTTCGATGCCGGCGTGTCCGCCGCCAATTACAATTATATCATAATCCATTTGCATCCTGTCTTTTTACCGGTGCTCGGCTCAATATCGACCCCAAGCGGTCCAGCCCTGCACTACGGCCTGATTACAGCCTGTTCTTAGGCCTGATTCCGACCCCTAACAGCCGATGGCACTTATTTCCCTACACAGAAACTGGAGAACATGGCATCCAGAATATCTTCACTACTGGTCTCGCCGCTGATTTCACCCAGGGCGGCCAGTGCTGTATTGATGTCCACTGCCAGCATGTCCAGGCAGAGATCGCGCTTAAGCAGGTCGGCCGCCTCGTCGAGAGCACTGGCCGCCCGCAGCAGGGCATTGCGCTGCCGCTCGCTGGTTATGGCGCTTTCCGCCGGGACACTCTGCTGCCCGGACAGCAGGGCAGCCTGGATTGCTTGTACCAGTTCGGCTTCGCCGCTGCCTTGCAAGGCAGAAAAGAGCAGCCAGCGAATACCCGCCGGCGAAGGCAGATCCGCCGGTGCCGGCAGCGCCTTGGGATGGTCCAGCTTGTTCCAGACCGGCAGAAGTTTTCCGGTAAATCCGGTCAGAAAGGCGTCGTCGGCCGCATCCAGACCTTCGACGGCATCCACCACATACAGCACCAGGTCGGCTGCGTCCAACAGCAGACGGGAGCGGCGGATGCCTTCAGACTCGACAGCATCCTCGCTTTCGCGCAGGCCGGCGGTGTCAATCAATTGCACCGGGAAGCCGCCCAGATCCAGAGCGGCCTCCACATAGTCGCGGGTGGTGCCGTGTCGGTCGGAGACAATGGCCCGCTCTTCTTTAAGCAGACAGTTGAACAAAGAGCTTTTACCGGCGTTGGTGCGGCCGGCAATTATCACTCTGGCGCCTTCTTTCAGCAAACGACCGACCGAGTAGCTATCGGCAATCTGCCGGCATTGGTCACGCACATCGTGCAGCAGAGCGGCTTCGGCGGAGAAATCGTCCGGACTCTCGTCTTCGCCATAATCCAGATGCAGAGCACAGGCAGCGGCCAGATGCACAAGTTGACCATGCAAAGCGCTGATCCGCCGCGATAAAGCTCCGGACAGCCGGGTAAGAGCATTGGCCCGGGCGACATCAGTTTCGGCTTTGACCAGCTCGTCTACTGCCTCGGCCCGGGCAAGATCCATCTTGCCGTTCATGAAGGCGCGGAAGGTGAACTCGCCGGGCAGCGCCCGCTGAAAACCGTTATCCAGCAGCAAATTCAAAACCGCCTGGGTAACCGCAGTGCCGCCATGGCAGAGGATATCAACACTGTCCTGACCGGTATAGCCGCCGGGCGCACGAAAAACCAGGGCCAGCACCTCGTCGACCGGCCGGCGGTCCGGCCGCAATAAACGCCCATATATTGCCTGGTGACTGGCAGCCTGGCGCAGGCGATCCGGTTTGGAAAACAGCGAGGCCAGCTCTTCTATACAGCCCGGTCCGGCTATGCGCACCACCGCTATGGCGGCTGCCCCCGGAGCGGTGGCCAGCGCTGCTATTCTGTCGTTACTGGCAAGATATCCTCGACTCATATATGCTGTACGATAGCCGTTCAGCCGGCTTTTATCAATACAGACGCGCCAAGAGCTGGACAAATATCAGATTATACATGATAGTTTGAGCAGTAACGCGACCACTTTCCCGGGGGTCCAATCAATTACGAGGAGCATACTATGAAACGTCCGGTTATTTCGGCCATCAGCCTTATCTTTGTACTGGCACTTTCTTTAAACCTGCACGCACAGCCCGAAGTCAGCGAGCGCAATGAAGTTGCCATTTTTTCGCTTGGTTTTTATGGCTACGACATTCCAGTAGAAGCCCTAAGCACCATTGATATCGAGATCCAGCGGGTGTTTATCGATCTTGGCCGCTTTACCATCATGGGCATGACCCAGCGCTTCGACAGTGCTTCGGTAAATGATTTTATCGATTCCATCAAGCGCAGCAAGGAAGAGAACTTTGTAATGCCAGACAAGTTCCTGTTTGGCGAAGCCTTCTTTACCGACGCCGAGTACAATAAGCTTATGGGAGCCTTTATCATTGCCGTTCCGGTGGTGACCAGTTTCAACAGCGAACTGGTCGAGAATGACTGGAAAACCGACATTAAGACCAATGTAAGCTTCATCAATGTTCAGGATGGCACCCTGATGGGCATTGCCAATGTGGAATCTTCCGGCAGCAGCCGCGAGACCCAGTTCAAATCCATCAAAAGCGCTATTGACAACATCCCGATGCAGCTGCAGTACGAGATCCGAAAAATACCGGCCTTCCAGCTGCGCACCAAAGTACTGGAAGCAAAAGGTTCGCGGGTTGAACTGATGATGGGATCCGGCATGGGCATCAAAGTTGGTGACGAATATGCCATCAAGAAAGTGGTGCAGATCGGTGAGATCACCGACGAAAGCGAAGTGGGCCTGATTCTGATCAAGGAAGTACGCGAAAACAGTTCAACAGGCACTGTCCTGTATACCAGAATGAAACCGGGAGCCGATACCCAGCTACAGGAAATTCCGCGGCTGGGCGCCGATACGGCCGTGTATCTGCATTATAGTAAATACTTTAACATTCCAGGCCTAATGAATCCGGAAAATGCAGGGGCCCTGATTGCCGGTGCGCGGGCTGAACTTACCCGCGGCTTCTACAACTTCCGTCCTTATGCCGCCGTTGAGGTTGTTGCCGATCTGGCAAAATGGTTCCCGATCAATATCGTGGTCGGCGGCCAGTATTCGCTGTATCTTGGCCGCCTGGAATTGGGCGGACGCGTCGGTATAGCCGGCAGTGCCAACGTTGTTGTTAACCTTCTGGAAGACGAATTCGCTGAAGATGACGACAAATGGTTTACCCACTATGGTGTTTCCGGCGGTGCCTATCTTTCCTTCCTGATCAATCGCAACACCAAAATATTCGCCGAAGTTCAGGCCGATCTGCTTTTCGGCCTCTTTGACGGTTTTGCAGAACCCTTTAACAATTTCGGCGGCTACGGAGCCGGTCTGGGTATCACCTTTAAACTGTAACAACATATGGAGAAACATACTGTATGGATGACATAAATCTGCGGGGTCTGACCCCGGAAGCGGCCAAAGCCTACGTGATGGAGTTCCTGACCAGCCTGAAAATGACTGACCAGGAACTGGTCCGGCTTAAAGAAGAACTGGCAACCTGGGCAAAAAGGGTGGAACTGGCGGCCAGCAAAGCGGCAGCCGATCTTGAAGCCGCCGCCCGTGCCCGCGCCACCGAACTGAGTGCCAAAATCAGCCAGCTAGAAGCCGAGCGCAGCGAACTGTCATACAAAATCGGCCGCATGCGCGAACAGTTGCCGATGCTGGCGGCCGGACAGCGTTCAATAGACGCCGACCAACTGCTGGTCGAGCTGCAGATGGCGGCCGGTGGCCTGCCGGGCGAAGAACCGAAACCTGACCCCACCGCCGGCATTAACGCGCTGGCGGCCGACGATGCGCTGGCCGAGCTGAAACGCAAGCTGGCCGGCGGAAACGGCGACTGAAGTTAATGACAGCTGATACAAGACACAAAGGCGGCCGACTGGCAGTACTGCCCGGGCGGCCGCGTCCGCTGATTTTCGCCCACCGCGGCCTTTCCACCGAGGCTCCCGAGAACAGCATGGCAGCCTTCCGCCTGGCCAAGGAACGCGGCATACCCGGCGTAGAGCTGGACATACACCGCTGCGCCAGCGGCGAACTGGTGGTGTTCCACGACGACAGCAGCAGCCGCACCGCTCCGGGCAGCGCCCTGACACTGCGCGAAAGCAGCTGGAGCGAGCTGAAGCAGCTGGATATCGGCAGCTGGAAAGGCAGTCAGTGGAAAGATCAAAAACCTATACTGCTGGCCGAGCTTTTTGAAGAATTCGGCTCCAGCCTGTACTATGACATCGAAATCAAGGCCAGGACCACAGCAGAAACCGGCATCGAGCAGGCTCTGGCCGATTTGCTGAAAAACTTCGGGCTGCGCGCCGATACCATTACCGTTTCATCCTTTAACCCGATAAGTCTGAAGCGCTTCAAGGCCGCCGAGCCGCATATTCCGACAGCCATCATTTACTGCCACAGTAAAGAACTGCCCTGGTATCTGCGCGACGGACTAGGCGCTACTATCAGCAGCTGTGATTATCTTAAGCCCGAACATGTGTTGGTAAACCCGCTGCAGCGTTTTTTCGCCGGCAGCCTAGCTGGTCGCGAATTAATCCCCTGGACAGTGGACGACCAAACGGTGGCAAGCCGCATGATAGCCACCGGCTGCGCCGGCATCATCAGTAACCAGCCTGACAGAATGACCTTTGCCTGATATACTCGGATAAACGATTAATACGGAGAAAGTATGAGTGACATTACACAAGCAAACAGTACGGACAAACCCCGAAGCAGCGTCCGCCAGAAAATTTTCAATCTTATCGGCTGGCTGTCCTTCCTATTGTTGGTACCGCCGGTACTTTCCATGGCCGGTCTGCCGCAACTGCAGGAAATGATAGTTGCCGGCATTGGCAACTGGGGCTCTATCCTGGCCCTGATCCTGTATTTCTATGGTCTGCTCTTTCTGCGGGTGTTTTTTGGATCCGACCAGCGCTACACTCCGGTGCTTATCGGTTATATTTTCAGCTTCCTGCTTTTTTCCATTTCGCTGGACATCGCCTTTATGCGCTGGCTGTACGATCTGGCCCACAGCGTAAGCTTCCTCAGCTACAATGTAATGAGCTTCATTGCGGCGGTATTTGTAATTCTTTTGGCTAACGCCCTCAGCGGCAGCAAACGGGTTAAACCGCTGGGCGATCTACTGTTGCTGGTACTGCTGCCCTCCGGAGCCTTAGTTGCCGCCGGGATCTTCCTGCCCGGCCTGCTGGGCCTGGCCTGATCCATGCCCAAAGATACCGGTCGGGCCCAAGCTCTGGCCGATCGGGGTCTGGATCTGCTGCTGTCCGGCGAGCATAAAGCGGCGGCAACCCTCTTTGCCGAAGCCAGAACCTGCGATCCACAATCGCCGGAACTAGCCTTTAACCAGGCACTCGCCCTCCTGCGCTCCGCCAATCCGGCTGCCGCCATCCGCATATTTACCGAAGCTGAGGTTCTGGGTGACCACAGTGCCGACCTCTACTGCAATCGCGGTCTGGCCCGGCTGGATTCCGGCCTGGTCGCCCTGGCCGAGCAGGATTTTACCCAAGCCCTGGCGCTGCAGGCCAATCATCCGGAAACCCTTAACAACTTCGGGGTGCTGCGCTTTCAGCAGGAACGTTATGCGGAAGCCGCCGACCTTTTCCGCCATGCAACGCAAATCCGGCCGGACTGGTACGATGCCTGGTACAACCTGCGTGATTGCTGTCTGGAGCTGGGTCTGAGCGCCGAAGCCACGGCAGCCGAGCGAACCTTGTCAAGCTTAAGCGGCTGAGGCCGCTCTTATCACTTGTATTGCCAACATATATGTACTATTATCTATACAGGGAATGACATGGTGACCCACCCGGTGCCATGCCGGCCTGCTCCGTACGGAGAGGCCTATAGTATGCCTTACTCAGGGGGAAACTATGAAAGGCAACAGAATGTACGTCGACATCGGTTCGATGCTCGATGAAGTTTTTGAGGCAGCCAAGGAATTCGGCGACCAGATGCGCGATAATTTCGGGCCGGAGATGCACAAGCGCGGGCCCTGGTTTAACATGGACCAGGATGAGAACACCGACTGGTATCCGACCTATTCGTATCCGCCTATGAATATTTACATGACCCAGGAACGTTCCATCGTTTTTGAGCTGGCGCTGGCCGGTTTTGACGAACGCGATATCAGCCTAACCTTCCAGGGTGACTACATGGTGTTCTCGGCACGCATGAGCCCGGACAAGATGCCGGAAGACGGCGTCCGCTACTTTAAACGCCGTCTGAAGTTGAAAGACATCGACAAGCAGAAATATTATGTGCCGGCCGACAAATTTGACCAGCAGGCCGTAAAAGCCGTGTTCAAAAACGGCATTCTTAAAATCAGCGTACCGCCTAAACAGGAGACTGAGACTCCCGAAGGCGTAAAAATCGAAATAATCAAAGAAAATCAGTAAGATTTACGGGAGCTGCCCGGATGCGGCCGGACAGCTCCGTCGAATAAGCCAAGCTTAAGCTTAAAACCTAATACCCCATTATGTGATGCTTTTTAACATAGTTGGAGGCGGTAATCATATGGGTGCCGACAAAAACCAGCATGTACAGACTTACTGCGGAACCTAGAACCAGGGCGAGCGGAATCAAAAAATCATTACCCATAGACCCGGCTAGATGATGATAATCGACCAGTAAGGGCGGCAGCAGACCAGCTAGTAGCAGTACGAAACCAGCAACCAGCCAGAAACGCAGAGCCAATACCCGCTGTGGCCGGGCCTGCAGCAGTACCTGATTCATGATGCGCAGGCTCAGATCGCGGTCCAGTGCGGCCGGCGGCACCAGGCAGAGCGTCAGCGCACGTTGAAATAGCTGCAGCAGGGCAGCGCATTCTGCGCATTCCTGGGCATGACGGTTCAAGGCCGATTCTTTTGACAAATCCTGGCTGGTATCCAGAGTATCCAGCTGGCGGGCAAACTCTTCACAGTTCATTCAATACCTCCTCCGGACAAAGCTCCGGACGGCAGAGCCAGTGCAGGCGCCAGACTTGTGCGCAACTCCTGCTTGGCCCGAAAAACATGAGACTTGATCGTATTTACCGGATAACCGGTTATCTGGCTGATTTCTGCGTAAGGCAAACCCTCAAAGAAAAACAAATCCAGACAAACAGCATATTTTTCGGGCAGGGCCGCCATGGCTGAGCGCAAAATACGGCCGGCTTCCTTGCGGAGATGCGCGTCTTCTGGACTCAGGCTGCGGTCATCCTCCGGCTCGTAATCCAGCGCTTCATAGCGACCGGACACCCGCTTGGCATTTATACCGGTATTGTAGGCTATCCGGGTAAGCCAGGTGGAAAAGGCAGCCTTACCGCGAAAGCCGGATAAACCGGCCCAGGCCTTTAAAAAGACATCCTGCACAAAATCTTCCGCTTCATGGCTGTTTCTGAAAAAGCCGTATCCTAGCCGCAATATCCGACGCTGGTGACGCCGCACCAGAAGAGCAAAAGCATCAGTCTCGCCGTCCAGGACCCTGGCTATCACCTCCGCATCGCTAAGTTCCGGCTCGGCTTCGTTCATGCCTCAGATCGCCGCCTGGCCCACAGAGAAAAGAAGACCAGAAAACCGGCACCCAGGGATAAGGGAATCAGACCGCCCAACATGGCATAGCTGAAACCCGATACCAAAAAGAACACCAGACTGATAACCAGCCCTATGGTGCTCAGCAGCACACCTACTAACAGGCTGAACATGTGCAGATCAAAAGGCTGTACTTGATACATACCACGCTCGATCATGGCCATTTTTTCTTTGTGTGCCCACAGGGCGTAGAAAAAAATGACCACACTGCCCATGACAATCCCGACGATAGGTATAACCGCCACCATCACCTGCGAAGCTGCATATGTCTCACCCATTGACTAACCTCGATGCAAGATACCTTTGAGGTACCGGAATCAGACAAGCTCGGCAGAACCGGGCTCCTGCCGGATAACCTTATCCGGCAATGTATTCGACAGACTAGAAGCGTCCCGGTTGCAATGTTCTGCTATTCCAGCAGGGTACGCGAAGCAATTACATCAACTCCGCTGCCCTTAAAATTACTGATAAGCACTGTACCGCGCTTTACCGGCACCGGAACTTCAAGAGCATAAATGGCCTGTAATAGATCACCGACTGTTTCCTTAGGGTAGGCTCCGGTACTGCGTACCGGCAGGCGGGCAACCAGGCCAAGCGAATCTGCCTGGCTTTCCTGCGGCAGCCGCAGCACCCGGGCGGTGGCCGTAACCATGCGCTTTGGCGACAACAGCTCCTCATTGGCATATTTAACGCCGCGCGGACAACGGTTACCGCTGACCAGCAGTTCATCATCTCCCTTGCGCTCGATCGTAAGATGGCAGCCCAAAGGACAGGTTATACAGATAAGTTCTTCACTCATGCATCGGCTCCTAGTTGATAGAAACTTCCACCACCGGATCGGGGGCGGAAAGTACGCTTTCAAGATCTTTGGGTGACAGCTGCAGCTGGATCATTTCTGACGGCTGAATGTGGTTCTTGCGGATACTCTTAACCACCCGGTTGTTTACCCTTACCTCCAGCACGGCGTCGTTCTTGACGATCAGGGTGCGCATATACAGTTTATTGTCGGCTTGCACATCTACCCGCACCGGAGCAAGATAGCGCACATTAGCTCCGGCCTTAACCCGGACCTCGCGTACCGGCCGGCGGCCTTTTAGCCACTGGGCGGCATATTTTCCAGCCCGCCGGCTTTCTTCCACCACATAATCCACCAGATCATGCACGTGCAGCACATTGCCGCAGGCAAAGATGCCGGGCACATTGGTCATCAGCATCGAGTCTACCAGCGGTCCGTTGGTCATCGGATTAAGTTCCACGCCAGCCATGCGCGACAGCTCGTTTTCCGGAACCAAACCGACCGAAAGCAGGATGGTGTCGCAGGGTATTGTAAAGGCTTTATCACTCATTAGCGCGCCATTTTCGAGCGGAGTAATTTCGACGCCTTCCACCCGGTCGCGGCCGATAATATTGGTGGTAAGGTGCGACAGATACAGCGGTATGTCGAAATCGTTCAGACACTGCACAATGTTACGGGTAAGGCCGGAAGGGTACGGCAGTATTTCGACTACCGCATGCACCTTGCAGCCGACCCAGCTCATGCGCCGGGCCATGATAAGGCCGATGTCGCCAGAGCCGATTATTACAATATCTTTACCCGGTACATACCCTTCTATGTTGACCAGACGCTGGGCCAGGCCGGCGGTATAGACACCGGCAGGGCGGTCGCCCGGGATGCGAATATTGCCGCGGTTGCGTTCGCGGCAGCCCATGGCCAGCACGATGGCATTACAGCTGAGACGCAGCACACCCCAAAGGGCCGAGTAGCAGAACAACACCTTGTTCTCGCTGCCGGCATCCAGCTCCATAACCGTGGTGGAGGTAAAAGAACGAATATTGGTTCCCTGCAGTTTTTCTTCGACACGCTCGGCGAATTCCGGACCGCTCAGTTCTTCGTTGAACTCGATCAGACCGAAGCCGTTATGGATACACTGGGTAAGTATGCCGCCCAGCTGCTCTTCACGTTCGATGACGGCACAGGAAAGACCGGCCGCATCCAGTTCCAGCGCGGCTGCCATGCCGGCCGCACCGCCGCCGATGACTACTGCGTCAAAAAACAAATCTTTCATAACACGTCCTTCAGAATCTGGCTGGCATTGCTGTTCTTGGTTATGGCTTCCCAGGATAGACCGGTTTCGCGCATGATTATCTTGATGATTTTATAGGTGCAAAATCCGCCCTGGCAGCGACCCATTTGTGCCCGTGTAAAATATTTAATGCCGTCGAGCGTAGTATGACCGGCCTTAACGGCAGCCACGATTTCTGCCTCTGAAACTTTTTCGCAGCGGCAGACCATGTTGGCGTAAGCTGGATCGCGAGCCGCCAGCTCGTCTACTTCATATGGCGATAAATCTTTAACATGCGGCCGCTTGACCACAAAAGGATCATAGGAAGCCTTCTCCAGCAGTTTCAGACCAGCTTTTTTAAGCAGGTCTTTAACATATTCACCGATCGCCGGGCTGGCGGTTAAACCGGGTGATTGTATGCCGGCCACCTGCACAAAATCCGGAACTTTAGCGCTCATGTCGATATAAAAATCTTCATCCAGAGTTGGACGCAGGCCGGCAAAACTAGTAATGACGTCATACTCGGAAACCGCAGGAATCATGGTGCGGGCCGAAGACAGGATTTTGTCCAACTGGTCTTTGGTGGTAGCCAGATTGCGCTTGTCATCCACCAGCTCGGCAGTAGGACCAATCAGCACAGTACCCTCCACTGTTGGAATAACCAGCATTCCCTTGGAAACACTGGTCGGAACCGGAAACACCACCCTGTCGGGCTTGGCCTTGGTCATGCGGTCCAATAAATAATATTCGCCCTTGCGCGCTTTGATGGTATAGTCTTCAGCCCCGAACATGGCCGAAACCTTATCCGCAAAGAGGCCTGCCGCGTTAACCACATATCTGGCCTGCAGCGTCCTGCCGTCGGCAGCTTCTACCTGCCAGAGCTCGCCCTGCCGGGCAGCACGACTTACCGCAAACCCAGTAAGTAGCTGCACCCCGTTCTGCACGGCGTTTTCCACCAGCGAGAAGACGAAGCGGTACGGCTCCACAATACCGCCGCCTGGCACCCACAGACCACCCAGCGTATCCGGATGCAGTTTGGGTTCCAGTTCCAGTATGCGTTCGCGTGAGCACATCTCGATGCCGATGACCCCGTTGTCCACACCCTGCATGTACAATTGATCAATGGCCCGCATCTCATCTTCATGCATGGCGGCTACCACGATGCCGCAGCGCTTGAACGGGAAATCAAGTTCCTGGCGCAAGCGATCAAACATCATCGCGCCCTGCAATTCGAGCCGGGCCTTCAGATGTTTTTTATTGTGATGAAATCCGCCATGCACGATGCCGGAATTCGCCTTGGAAACACCGAAAGATACGTCCGGCTCACTATCCACCAAGGCAAGGTTAAGATCATAGGCACTGAGACGACGCGCTATATTTGCGCCGCTGACTCCAGCGCCAATTATACACACATCGAAAGGGCCCGAAGCATTCTGCATAGATACTCCTCGTTAAAAAAAAAAAAATAAGCGGAAGTTCGACAACACTTAATCAGCCTGGTTGCACGACAGTTCCAGCATAACGCCAGACCACTGCTTTTTGCAAGTGAAGACCGCCGCTTGCTGCCGGCTGACGGCGATTTCAGCAGTTTTCCGCTTGCTGTATGCCCTCATGCAGTGTACTATAGGCGCAGCATGAACTACTCCAATCCATCCAACATTGGTCTTATCGCCTGCCCCGGCGGTGAATACTTTGCCGACCTGATGGCAAAGCGCCTTTCGACCATTTACCGCCGCCGTTTCGAACGCAAAACCAAAGTCCTTGCCGAACACTACAATCTTAGCCCGGCTGAAACTATACGGCAGATCAATTTTGAGGCTGACATTTCAGCCTCGATGCTGTTCATCCCCGGTGATGTAAATCACTATCGGGGCCCCCGTCTGAAACTGCAAGCCAGATACAGCTGGTTTGCCAACGGCGAAGTTAAAACCGAAATCCTGGATTCGCCTCGCGGCAAGGATATTTATATTTGCCAGGATGTGGAAAATCGTCTGCCTTGTCGTTTTAATGAAGGCGCTGATTATAAAAGCCTGTCAGTGAATGATCACATTTTTTGCCTAATGACTTCTATCGACGCGGCTATCCAGGCTGGAGCTAAGCGCATAACTCTTGTCATGCCAACCTACCCCTACTCCCGCCAACACAAGAAAAAGGGGCGCGAAGGGCTTACCGCCGCCCGCTTCGGCCAGATTATGGAATACTACGGAGTTGCCAGAATCATCACCCTGGACGTACATTCGCGCGAAATCGAAAACTGCTTCAATAAACTACGGCTGGAAAATCTGCATGCTTCATACCAGATTATCGAAAAGTTGGCCGGCATAACCAATGTCAACGACGAAAACCTGGTGGTGGTTTCGCCGGATACCGGAGCTGTGGACCGCAATAAATTCTATGCCAGCACCCTGCAAAAACCGCTTGCCCTGCTATATAAGGAACGGGATTACTCCAAGGTAAGCCGCGACGCCAACAACAGTAACATCACCGAAATGAAGCTGCTCGGTGATGTTTCCGGAAAGACTGTTTTTATGGCCGATGACATGCTAGGTACCGGCGGAACTATGCTTAAAGCAATGCGCTTCCTAAAGGAACAAGGCGCAAAACAGGTTATTTGTGCCGTATCGCTGCCATTATTCAGCGGCAACGCCCAAGAGAATTTTGAAAAAGCCTATCGCGAAGGACACTTCTTCCGGATTATTGGAACTAATGCCGTACACCATGATGAGCTGCTGAAGCGGGAGTGGTATATCGAAGCAGATGTCAGTACCTTGTTTGCTCAGATAATTTCGCTTTTGCATCATAACCGCAGTCTGTCGCCGATGCTGGACAACCGCGAAATGATAGTCCGTAAGCTGAAAAAAACCCTGTCCGCCCAATTGCCGACCGACAGCTGAGCCCGGACAGGGCTGTCATTATAGACTACACGGCGCAGACAAACCAGCGCCGGACCGCAGCTCATTTTACTTCGCGCAGTCCTCTGGCAATTCCGAAAGCATGATCACCGATCTTCTCGATATGCCTTATTACGTCAATAAAAATAAGTTCAGCCTTAACATTGGCACCTTTCTGCATGCGCTTGCGCGCCTTTTTCTTCAGCTCTGACCGGAAATCGTCAATACTTTCTTCCAGCCGGGTGGCATTGGCCAGCTGCTCGGCGTTAATGGTCTTTTCTATATTATTCTTAACAAAACGCAGGAAATCCTCCACCAGCTGGGTGTAGGGCCCCAAGGCATGCACCTCATCCTTGTCCATGTCCAGATTTCGGCTGGCTGCTTTTTCGAGCAGCATCACCAGGCTAAAGCAATCATCGGTGATGTCTTCCAGTTCGGTTACCAAGCGCAGCATTACTCCGATATTGGCGCTGCTGGCCGCAGACATTTCATGCCCGGCACACTGCAGCAGGAAAGAGGATAATTCTTCGCGCATCTGATCGGCATAATCCTCCATCTGTTTAAAACGGGCAATATCCTCGGTAAGATCTTTGGGCGGAGCAGCCAGTAATTTGCGAAAATCCACAAACATGGTCTCGCACAGTCCAGCCATGTCGGCAATTTCCTTGCGGGCGCGCAACAAGTTAAGCTCTGGACTGTCCATCAGCGGTGCAGTCACATATTCCAGCTTGCTATGCAGGCCTTCCTCGCCGGGCTTTGCCTTTATCAGGCGGGTAGCCAGGCCGGCGAGCTGCTTGGTAAAGGGAGCAAAAATGAGCACGTTAATCAGGTTGAATATCGTGTGCATCATGGCAATGTGCTGGGCAACGGTGGAACCACCGGCCAGAAGGTTTACCAAGGCCAGGAAAGGCCGGAACAGAATTATAGCCCACACACTGCCCAATACATTGAACATGATGTGCAGGAAAGCCGCCCGCTTGGCATTCACTTTAGCCCCGATTGAAGCCAGCAACGCATCAATCGTAGTTCCTATATTACAACCGAGTACCAACCCGGCCGCCATTTCAAAATTGATTACGTTCTGCACTGCCAGTGTTATTACCACTGCTGTAGCTGCACTGGACGAATGCACCAACACGGTGAAAATAGCGCCGGCTATCGCTGCGATAAGCACCGAAATCGGTCCGAGGTTGGATATCTGCGCCAGGAAGTGCAGCATATCGGCTGAAGGAGCCGGCAGTACATGCGAAAGAAAATCAAGCCCCAGAAACAACAGGCCGAAGCCTACCGCAGCCTCGCCATAGTCACGCAGGCGACTACTGCGCTTGCTCTGCACCATCAGGATAAAACCCAGTCCAATCAAGGGCAGGGCCAGCGCGGAAATCTTAAACTTGAAGCCGATCAGCGATACTATCCAGGCTGTTACCGTAGTACCCACATTGGCCCCGAAAATAACACCAGCGGCCTGAACAACCGAAAGCAGGCCGGCGTTTACAAAAGAAACAACCATCACAGTGGTTGCCGAAGAAGACTGCACCAGCAGGGTAACACCAAAACCAGTCAGCAAAGCCTTTAAGGTATTGCCCGTCATATAATTGAGGGTCTGCTTAAGCCGGTCGCCGGCTGCCCGCTGAACACTCTCGGAGAGGATTTTCATACCAAAGAGAAATAGACCAAGAGCGCCTACCAGCTCGACAATCAACACTACTATGCTCATATGTTACCCTCCCCGCACACGTCCGCTTACCACATGAGCCAGCGCTCCGCAGTTTCTAACCGTATTCTAACAAAGAAACCGGCATTGTTATACCCGAAATAAACTGCCGTGAAAAGCCCACCGCAACGGTATGGCAGAGCAGGCACTGGCTTGAAGCTGGTTCGCCGGCGCGATAGAATACTGGTCATGCACAAATTGACCATTATAACTTTGCTCGCCAGCGGATTACTGCTCCTGCAAACACTTACGGCTGAACCAGCCCTGCACTATCTGCCAACGGAAACACTCACTGCGCTGCGCTCCGGCGAAGCACTGGTATCGGTCAGCAGCGGCAAGACCCTCAGCCTGCAACTGGGCCTGGCACACCCGGCCGGGGCCAGGCTGCTTACAGCCCTGGAAGACCGCTCAGCAAATGTTGCGGTAGAATCAATGTTCTTCTGGCCGGAACCGACGGCATTGAAGCCAGCGCAGCGGCAGCTGTACGTATACAACATCCTGCGCTCAGCCGGCAGCATGCAGGGCATAGAATATTACTCTGCCTCGCGTAGGCGCATGCGCCTATTTTATGAAGAATCAACCCTGGTCAGCGATGAAACTGCCAGCCAGGCTCTGGCCGACAGCTGGCAAACTGCAGTACCACAGCGCGAAACTCTGTACATGCAGCAAAAAGACCTGACCTTTGGCCGGAACACCTATAAACTGGAACTTACGACCCTGACAGATGGCTTACTGTACCAGGTAGAGAATCTGACTACGATGAGCTATGCCTTTATTCCATTGGTAAAAGCCCATGCCATGAGTGTTCAGGCCCTTATAGTCCTGACTGATGACGGCATTATCTTTTACGTGGTTTCCGGAGCAGATACGCTGCTGCTGCCTGGAGTTCGCGATAAAATGGAAGCATCCTTTTCCAACCGGGCCAGCGCCATATTCAATTGGTTTACCGCTCAGGCCGAAAAACTATGGAAGAACTAACCCTGAAAACCAGTACTTAGGCTGCCTTCAAGGCAAGCTAAAGCCAGGAACTACCAAGGCTGCCGCTTAAAATTCCGAAAATTTACGGCCGATATCATGACGGAACCAGGCTCCCTCGAAGCTGACCGACTGGGCCAGCTTCAGGGCACGGTTGTGGGCCTGAAAGTAGTCATCGCCGAGACCGACTGCGGTAAAACAGCGGCCGCCTCCGGTACGCAGCAGTCCGTCAGAATCGCGAAAAGTACCGGCATGGAAAAGCAGCGAGTTGCAATTGGGTTCAGGAAGTGCATCAACCGGGATATGAGCAGGATAAGAACCGGGATAACCGGGGGCGGCAATGGTGATACCAACAGCAGCGCGTGAGTTATATTCGGTCTGCAACGTCCCCAGCGAATCGCCGGCGGCAGACCAGAAAAGGTCGATGGCATCGCTGGAAAGAAGCGGGAGCAGCGATTGTGTCTCCGGATCACCGAAACGTACATTGTATTCGAGCAACTTTGGCCCGGAAGCGGTAACCATGATGCCGAAGAAAAGCACACCGCGATACATCAGCCCTTCTTTGCGCAACTGCTTGAAGGTCGGACTGATAATGGCAGCGTCAATCAGATCGAGCAATCCCGGTTCAAGCCCCGGCACCGGACAGATTGCGCCCATACCGCCGGTGTTAGGCCCCTTATTACCGTCAAAAGCCTTTTTATGGTCGGCACAAACTGGCAGTAGCGTGTACTGCTCGCCGTCACAAAGGGCGAAAATGGATAACTCGTAGCCTTCCAGGAACTCCTCCACCAGCATCGAATCAGAATCGAGCACAGTCTTGGCAAACAAACACAATTCATCAGGATCAGCTGATTCCAGAACGCCTTTGCCAGCGGCCAGACCACTTTTTTTTAGCACCATGCGACTGGTCGGACTGGCCGAAAGCCATGAGTTAAAGGTCCGATAATCTGTAAAGTAGCGAGTAGCAGCAGCAGGAACACCGGCACGGTCGGAAAATTCGCGGGCCCAGGCTTTGCTGGATTCCAGTTTGGCAGCAGCCTGCCCCGGACCGAAAACTGCGATACCGGCTTCACGCAGCACATCAGCCACACCGGCGGCAAGTGGACCTTCTGGTCCGATTACTACCATTTTAGAGCCGGAAAAACGGGCAGCCTTAAGTACTGCCGCAGCATTTTCAGGATCTCCATGGATGTTGCTTGCCAATTCCGCTGTTGCGGCGTTTCCAGGCAGGCAAAACACCCCGGCATTCGATTTACTCTTGGAAAAAGCCCAGGCAATGGCATGTTCGCGGGCACCGGAACCTAAAATCAATGTTTTCATACGGGCGCATCCTACCAAAAAAGCCTCACTTAGTCGAGGCGCATGGAAATAGCAGCTGATAACAGCCGCAACTGGATCTACTGCAGCATCAATCCGCCGAACGGCGGAGCGCTTCTTTAGCCAGGCTTTCCACCTGATCGCGCAGATTGCTGTCCGCAAAAAGCCGGATTATAATAATTAAGCCCGGGAAAGGCTTGCGGATACCGGGCCGGTTAAAATATCGGACGTAGGTCATGGCCTGGTCGTTTACCCGAACGGGTTCGAGATACCAGGAAAGATAGTGCTCGTACAATTTATCATCTTCACAATACAGTAAAAAAGAACGCAGCCCGATGCTGCCATCCGGGAAACGTTCTACAATGGCCTCACTGGTTACAGTGTAAATTTGCTTGAAGCCCGGCAGTGAAATACCGGAACTTACCCTGGATACATAATGGTTTCCCCGAGTTTCCAGCAGGGAAGACTCCAGTATCATGGGCAGGACATCTGGATAAGCCGGAATATCAAGCAGAACCGACAGCAGATCGTCAACTGTGGCCGGATATACCGCATGATACTCTCCATAGCCGCTCAGACGACGCTCGCCACTGGCCTCGTCAGTAAACATAAAGTTCTTTGAGCCCAGCACCCGTCCCCGCCGGGCCAAGGCCTCAAGATCGCTGCCCGGAGCAATGCCATACTGGAATTCTTCCAACGAGGCCTCCTGAGCACCGGCAAACAAGACAGAGGATACAAACACCAGCAGCAAAACCAATAGTATCCTGGTCAGAAAAGGTCTCAATTAAGATTTTCCCCGGTTATCAATGCATACACCCGGTTCAGATCATCCATCGAAAAGAAGTCGATCTGGATGCTGCCGCGTTCACTGTCACCTTTAATGCTTACCTTGGTTCCCAGATGGCCGATCAGATTCTGCTCTATCATCGCCAAATCCGGATCCATACCAGCCGTCGGCCGATGGTTTTTGGCCGCAGCTTTCTGCTCCGGAACTACTGCACGCTGCCCCTTGTTGAACAAAGCCACAGCAGCCTCGGCCTCGCGCACCGAAATACCGTCTCCCAGAATGCGCTTCAGCAGAAGAGTACGCTCGGCCGGATTGATCACGGCCAATACCGCCCGGGCATGGCCGGCACTCAGCTGTTTATTGCGCAGGGCTTCCATGGCATCTACCGGCAGATTCAGCAGACGCAGCACATTGGCCACGGCTGAGCGACTTTTGCCAACCCGCTCAGCGACTTCTTCCTGGGTAAGATTGGTTACTTCCATAAGCTGACGATAGGCTTCGGCCTCGTCTATCGGGTTTAAATCTTCTCGCTGGATATTTTCGACCAAGGCTACTTCCAGCCGACGTTCACGACCGAGTTCACGAACCAGAACCGGTGCTTCTTTAAGCCCGGCCCGGCCGGCAGCCCGCCAGCGGCGCTCTCCAGCCACGATGCGGAAAGACCCGTCGCCGACAGCCTCCACAATCAGAGGCTGAATGATACCATGGCGCCGGATAGAGTTGGCCAACTCGTCAATAGAAGATTCATCAAACGACTTGCGCGGCTGATCCGGACTGGGCGAAATCCGCCCCAGCGGGATAGACCGCACCCCGCTATCGCTCTTCTCGTCCTCGGCGGCTTCACCGTAATTCTCCGGCATCAGGGCATTCAGGCCGCGTCCCAGACCACCCTTAGCCACGTTCGATTACCTCTTTGGCCAGTTTTTCATAACTGCGGGCACCGACGCAGGTGGCGTCATACAGACACACCGGAACACCGTGTGAGGGCGCTTCGGATAAGCGGACATTACGCGGGATTATGGTAGAAAAAACTTTGTCCTTAAAGTAGGCACTTACCTGCGACACCACATCCTGGGCAAGCCTGGTACGAGAATCATACATGGTAAATAAAATGCCGGTAATGCGCAGGCCGGAGTTCATGCCCTTCTGTACCAGCTGAATGGTCTGCAGAATAAGCGACAGGCCTTCGAGGGCAAAATACTCGCACTGCAGTGGAATTAACACTTCAGTTGCCGCACACAGGCCATTCAGAGTGAGAATACCCAGTGAAGGAGGGCAGTCAATAAGAATGAAATCATATTCGGATTGTACCGTTGACAGGGCTTTTTTCAGAAAATTATTGCGGTCGTCACGATCGACCAGCTCTACGGTTGCCCCGGACAGGTTGATACTGGATGGGGCCAGGAACAAGCCTTCCTGCTTGGTGGCAATAATAACGTCGCTGAGGCTGGCACTGCCGGTTATTACTTCATAGATACCGCGCGAACCGCTTTTACCGCCGACTCCGGATGTAAGGTTGGCCTGTGGATCAAAATCCACCAACAGCACCTTGCGGCCGGCACGGGCGAGATAAGCGCCAAGATTGATGGCAGTGGTCGTCTTGCCGACGCCACCTTTCTGATTGACAAAAACTATGGTTCGGGACATCAGGGCCTCTCATGCAGGTGAAACAGCTCACCAGTCTTCAACTTCCGGGATTGTATCAAAAAAAACGGCGTGGGGCTACTGGTAATACCTCCCGCAGTAAAACCCAGGTAATGCTCGCCTAGGCGGGTAAGGCCGCCGCTGGTAGACGACTTGACCCGCCTAGGGCCAGACCATTACATTTGTAGTGGATTTCTCGACACGCTTACAAGCTCGGGAACAGTGTACCTTAAGGAGGTAACCATGGATATAGAAGCAATCAAGCGAGCCATACAGGACGTACGCCCCTCGCTGCAGGCAGATGGCGGCGATATAGAATTCGTTTCAGCGGCTGATAGCGGCAAGGTGACAGTGCGACTCACCGGAGCCTGCGGCAGTTGTCCAATGGCCATCATGACCCTGAAGCAAGGTGTCGAAGCGCATCTGAAACGCACGGTTCCAGGGGTAACCGAGGTCGTTCAGGGCTAAGCTTACGATCCGTCCGGGCAACCGGGCGGATTTTTTTTTAGTCTGGCAGCCGCTTTCTCAGCGTTTTTCTTTTGCCAGCTGGCTGATACGTTCGTGCATACGCGACAAGGGCACCTGCTCCATCACATTTCCCAGCTCAAAGGCTACCTTGGGCATACCATACACAACACTCGAGGCTTCATCCTGGCCTATGGTAATGCCGCCTTCTTTGTATATTGACCCGATCTCCCGCGCGCCGTCTTTACCCATCCCGGTCATGATAACGGCCATAGCCTTGTTGCCATATTGCTGGGCAACACTGCGGAACAGCACGTCCGCACTGGGCCGATGGCCGTTTTCGGCATCGGCCTGATTCAGGTGCACAACACTGGCCAGCGACTTTTTCTCCACCGTAACATGATAATCACCGGGAGCAATCAGCACCCTGCCCGGCTTTAATATATCGCCCTCAGCGGCCTCTTTTACTTCCAGGGGACAGATGCGGTTCAGGCTGGCGGCGAATTCCTCGGTAAAACCGGCTGGCATATGCTGCACAACTACAATCGGCTGGGTCAGATCGGCGTCAATCTTGGCAAACACTTCGCGCAACGCATTGGGACCGCCGGTGGAGATACCGATCGCAATAATTTCGGTAGTGGCCGGACTGCGCAGCGGCTGTATTTTTGCCGGCGCAACTGCTTCCCGGCGCTTTTCAGGCGCTGCTGGCACTTCGAACATCCGCTCCGGAGCCTCAAAGCGATATTGCGGCGGTTCTTTGCCGCGCTGTTTCTGGTACTGGCTGCCATAAGCCACCAGCATGCGCCCCAACTCACCGGCTACGGTATGAATATCCGAAGATATCGAACCCGAAGGCTTGGTAACAAAATCGGCAGCCCCCAACGAAAGAGCTTCCATTGTTATGCGCGCACCCTTCTGGGCAACACTGGACAGGATGACCACTGGTATTTCTATCCCCAGTCGCTTGCGCTCTTTGAGGAATTCGATACCGTTCATCTCCGGCATTTCGATATCGAGAACAATGATATCCGGATTGCAGCGCGGAATCTTCTGCAGTGCAAAGACGCCGTTCATGGCCTTGTCGGCCACCTTCAGCCCCGGCGTTGCCTCAATAATCCGAGATACCAGGTTTCGCATCAAGGCGGAATCGTCCACAACCAGGACGGAAATGAAATCTGACACATGAGCCTCCGGGTACACCTACTTCAGCTCCATTTCTTATAGAAACAGGCCCAGTCAGTTTTGACGAACTCGAAACGGGTATTCATGCCGAACAGCGACTCAGAATGACCAATAAAAAGAAAGGCTTTCTGGGCCATTGCATCCCAAAACCGCTCAATTGCCGCCTTTTGGGCAACTTCGTCAAAATAAATCAGTACATTACGACAAAAAACAACATCAAGGTTTCGCAAACCGGAATCATTTTTAAGATTATGATAATCGAAACGGATACTGTTACGTATTTCATCCTTAACTTGATAACCATTCGGGCGCTTTTCGAAATACTTGCTCAGGTAATTTTCCGGTATGCCCTGGATTCTGGCTTCCGGATAAAAGCCTTCCTTGCCGACCATCAGAGACTTAAGGCTGATGTCGGAGGCTATAACCTCAAAGGTCCAGCCGGGGCCGAGCAATTCTTTCAGCAGAATGGCTATAGTGTAGGGTTCCTCTCCGGTAGAACAGCCAGCACTCCAGAAACGCAACTTGCGATCAGCGCCCTTTACCTTCAGCAACTCGGGCAGAACATAATGCTGTACAGCATCAAAATGCGCCTGATTTCGAAAGAAGCGGGTAAGATTGGTAGTCACCGAGTCGAGGAGCACCTTCATCTCCTCTTTATCCCGGGTGATCATACTGTAATAATCTTTCAGAGAATCCATTTTCTTGTCGCGCAGACGTTCACGGAGCCGGCTCTCGAGAATTGATCTATTGGTAGCAGAAAAATGAATACCACTCTCGTTATAGATCAGCGTGCGGTATAATTCAAAATCACTGTCCGGCAAAAAATCGGCCATGGCATGCCTCTCCACGCATCCACCGGATGCGATGCGCCTAAGATACTCCAAGTCTAAAAGGACAGGTCGCAGCTGTCAATAGAGAGCACCGGAAAGCTGAATTTTTGGAGAAAATTAAGGCTGCAGTCGTGAAAAAAACCAATACATGCAGTATAGTTTTTCATATGAAAGAAAAGCTGGTACAGGTACAGCTGCAAGGCGTAACGATGCCGTCCATCGAAACCGGTCCGTTGGCTTTATTGCAGGATGTACACTCAGATAAATCAATACAAATAAGCATTGGAGCCTTCGAAGCCGGATCCATAATTATGCACATGGAAGGGCTCAACAGCTCCAGACCACGAACCCACAGCCTCCTGGCCGGCATCATGAAAGAACAGGGGCTTTCCATAAAGAGCGTCGAAATTTACGGAATGGCCAACTCCGAAGATGACAACTTCTTTGCCCGCCTGAACTATCGCAAGGGATTAAAAAACTGGTCGCGCGATATCTGCGCCTCGGATGCCCTGGCACTGGCAATTGAAACCAATACCCCGGTATATATTCATCCGGCCCTGCTCGATTCAGCCTTCCCGATATTCGCGGCCGACAGTGATAGCCACAATGCCTACATCTGGCACCTGGGCGGTTCCAGCCAACTGCAGCATAAAGAACTCATCTGAGCCCGCTGCCACGGAAGGCTTCCGGAAGATAGCAAAAAAAACCATGCCTGAAAATCAGCTAAAAAAACACCACTTGCCATTACGCGTAGCCTGACCTACAATACAGCTTGATGAACATGATAAAACGTATAATAGACTACATAAAGCATCTGCTGCGGCTGGATGATCCGGTTCAAGCCGAACTGCGCAACCTTTCCAAACAACTCTCACACATAAAGCCTCCATACTACAAGCTTTCCAGCAATCTGGTATTGCCCGGGCTGGCTCAGGACCTGTTCCTTTTCTGTTCCGCCCTAAAACCCCTGATGGACATTGCCGATCGCACGCTTGCCCACCCCGATGTCCGGGTTTCCAAAAAATTCTTTGATGCCATTATCGACAGCCGGTTACCGCCGGAAGTACTGGAAAAAAAGTCGGAATTTGTCTACGAGGGCATGAAACCGCGCATAGAAAACGCCATCAAAACCAATGATGCCTTTGAGGAAATCAATCGCGATTTCCAGAATTTGCTTCGGCATCTGGAAAATATCGTCAGCAGCAATATCAATGCCGAGCTGTTCGAAGTACAACGTTTTGTGGATATCTGCCGGCACGACTGGGAACGCTTACTGAGTTTTTTTGACCCGGCAGTCAGCCTGGAAGACCGCTCGTATGCGCTTGAAGCCCAGCCCTGCGATGGCGACCAATTGTCTCCGGAAATAATTGACGTCTATTTTCTGACTCTCGACTTTATGTTTTCCGATGCGCTGCTGGTCAATTTTATGAAAACTTTTGCCCGCCACGCACCGGAATCCGCCAAGAGCCAGGAACAGCGGATTACCAATATTTTTGCGACCCTAAACAAAATCCTTAAATTCCGCCTGGCCAGCCCGATTCTGCTGGCGCTTGCCAGGCTGGCGCGCAAAGATCCCGGCTACCAGCCGTTTATGAAGCATGAGGTAGTCGACTATATCGGCGAATACCGCAAGCGTATTGTGGTTCAATTCGAAAAGGACCGTGAGCGCCTGCAGCGTGAACGGCATGAGACTGCGGTTGCCACCGACATACGCAACCTGTTTGGCGACCAGGAAGTGTTTATTGTAGACGGCTATGATGACAGCACCGACCAGTATCTGCGCCGCGAAAGCCCGCTTGGCTTTACCCACATCAAGGCTCTGGGCATACTGAAAACCTTTGTGCATGGAGTTTTTGAGCAGGAAGTAAAGGAAAGCATCAAACGCATACTGGTAGAAGGCTACTTTGACAATAAAATTTACCAGAACAATCTAGCCAATATTATCTACCAGTGCGACCGCACCATTACCCGCATCAGCAGCTTTGAGCAAGGCCTGCGCTCAAACAATAAAGTCAGTATTACATCCATCCGCCGCTATGTTGACGAAATCCGCCACGGCAAGGACATGCTCAGTTTTCTGGCGCGAATGGTTGAGGAAATAAACCAGAACGCCCGCTCCATCTGCGAAGACGAAACCGGGCTGTTCCAGATGCTCTCCGATGCCATTGGCGAATTGCTGGCCGACTACCGCAAGTCCAGCCCGGACATAGTAACCAACATCCGCACCCTGGGCGGCACCCGCAACAAAGAAATAATCTCGGGCCTGCTTCAGGGTCGCAAGCAACTGGATACTTTTATCCGCATCATGCGCAATTTTGCCGTAATAAAAAATTCGCCAAGCACCTCACCGATACCGGCGGCCGCTCCGCCCATGCCCCTATAAAGCAGCCTGAGTCAGTCAGCCGCGGCTGCCATAGCTGGCAATGCCATAGTACATGGCCGCCCTAAAAATCACCGGAACACCGGGCCTGCCTTGACGGACCACTGTGTATGTGTTATAAACCAGCATGAATCCCGAAGGCACAGATACCGCAGACGAGAGTCCAGGCCACTACTGCGGAGTGGCTGCTGTTTTTGCCGATACCAGTCTGGATGTTCAGTCCAGACTCTTCTATATGCTGTTTGCCCAGCAACACCGTGGCCAGGAGGCCTGCGGCATTGCTTGGCGCGCTGATGACACTATCCAAACAGATAAACATCTTGGTATGGTTTCCGCCAGAGCCGACTCCTGGCTATCCGGGAAAGTTAGCTCCGGCTGCGGAATCGGCCATGTACGCTATGCGACACACGGCGGCGGCGGCCTCGCCAATGCCCAGCCGGTACTGGTCCATTGCAACAAAGGCCATATCGCGCTGGCCCATAACGGAAATATTTCCAACAGTGCAGCGCTCAAAGAAACCTTGTTCAGCAGCGGTTCCATCTTTCAGACTACCAGTGATTCGGAAATTCTGCTGCACCGCATAAGCTGCAGTACTGAAACCGGCAAGGAAGCGGTGCTGCGCGACGCCTTAAGTGGCGTCGAAGGGGCTTATAGCCTCTGCATCATGTGGGACGACGAACTTATCGTCGTGCGCGATCCTATGGGCTTCCGCCCCTTGTACATAGCCGAATGGCAGAATGCCTGGTATGCCGCCAGCGAGACCTGTGGCCTAAAAGCACTTGGCCCCATGGACTATCGTGAAGTTGAACCCGGCGAATGTATTATAATCGGCAAACACGGCATACGCAGTTTTTTCCTGCCGTCGGCCGAGCGCCATGCCCGCTGCATCTTCGAGCTGTTTTATTTTGCTCGTCCGGATTCCAATATCTTCGGACAATCAGTATATCTAGCCCGGAAGGCTCTCGGTGCGGCTATTGCCCGCAATGACAACATAACACCCGATCTGGTTGTTCCGGTACCCGACTCCGGCACGCTTGCCGCGCTCGGCTATGCCGAAGAAGCCGGCATCCCCTTCGCGCTTGGCCTTACCCGAAACCATTATGCCGGGCGTTCTTTTATCCTGCCTACTAAAAACGAACGCGAGCTGGCCGTACGCATGAAGCTGCATGCGGTAGAGGACGTAGTGGCCGGCAAGCGTATCGTCATAGTAGACGACTCTCTGGTCCGCGGTACCACCAGCGGCATTATCGTAAGCCTGCTTAAGGAAGCTGGTGCGCGCGAAGTTCATCTTCGGCTCTCCAGCCCTGAATTACGCTGGCCCTGTTACTACGGAATTGATATACCGACCCGGGAGGAACTTATATCCAACCGCCTGGACTCGGCGGGTATTGCAAAACTGACCGGTGCCGATTCGGTACGCTTCCTGCCATTAGAAGTAATGCGCAGCTGCCTGAATGCGCCAGAAAACGAATATTGCTGTGCCTGCTTTGACGGAAAATATCCGACAAAAATAAGCTGATCAGAAACCGGTCAGCAGAACCGCGGTTAACGTGGCCCCTGCGAGCATCGGGTCTGACGGAGAGTACTGCAGCAGCGCAGAATGCCAGCACTGCTGCCATGGAGGAAAATATGGCCATTGACTATCGCAGCTCCGGTGTGGATATGGAAAAGGGTGATGCCTTTGCCGATTTTATTAAAAACATGCCTTCAAAGGCTATCGATAAAGGAATTGGCGGGTTTGCCGGCGGAGTTCCCCTGCGGCACCTGAACGGGATGAAAGAACCCATGCTGCTTTCCACCACTGACGGTGTGGGCACCAAATTGCTGGTGGCCAAGAAGCTGGGTATCTGGGACAGCATCGGCATCGACCTGGTGGCCATGAATGTAAACGATCTGATCGTATGCGGCTGCAAACCGTTGAATTTTCTAGATTATATTGCCTGCGGTCGAATAGACGAGAAAAAGCT